>WNFM01251246.1_pt4 | contig 29127 bp, 28 predicted proteins | sample 5400271 | NCBI WGS metagenome assembly WNFM01 (sample SAMN13153352, study PRJNA577476) | soil metagenome | isolation source: 60 cm saprolite on Douglas fir-dominated hillslope | place: USA:California | collected 2013-09-17 | reverse complement strand
TTCGGGTGGCGGTTCGAAAGGCGGCTGAGGAACACGCGCGCGAGGGCTTGCCGATGTATGTGTGGCGCGATGGGAAAGTGGTGGCGGTGCCTGCGGAAGAGTTGCTCGAGAAGTCCTGAAGCAAATCTAGACTATTGAATCAGAGTGTTTTGGCTGGCGACGCATTGCCAGATGCCGCCGCGGCGGATCCAGGTGTCGGTAAAGCGGACGCGGTGGATGTAGGCTTTGCCTTTGCTGGTGCCCGTTTCGCGATAGATGCCGACGACCACGGCGGCATTGCCGTAGACGACCACGTTCAAACCTTCGTCGTAGAGATGGTCGGCCTGGTAAGCCGTTTTGGTGACGTCCTTAAGGTATTCCGCTTTGTTCATGATGCTGCCGTCGAAATCGATGTAGGTAAGGGTGTCGGCGACAATCGCGGTAACTGCACCCACATCGTGACGCGACTCGGCCTCGTTCCAGGCACGTTCTAGTTGGCGGACCTGAATTTCGTCGCCGGAGGGCGCAGGCTTTTCTTGTGCGAACAAAACCGCGGACAGGACGAACACGGCCAGTAGAGCTGTAGAAAGAGTTTTCATGTGATTGACCTTGGTCGAGCTGTGGAATGAGATGAATGGTACAGGGAGCGAATTACGTTTTCTAGGGAAATTTGCGGAGTGAGTCTCGACACGATATATGTACGGCGAAGAGCTTGGGGCGCGGAAAATTATTTGCGCTGCTTGTACCAGGAGTAGCCGACGCTGAAGAAGACGCTGGCGTTGTAGCCGGGATTGTGGTCGCCCAGGCTGGCGTTCGAATGATGGACGACGTCAACGCCGAAGTCGATGGAGCGATCCGGGCGATGGAAATAGTGGATGCCGCCGCCGATTTGCGGAGTGAAATTGATGCTGGAAGTGTTGGGAGGAGGCACGTCGGAAGTGGTGAAGACAACGCCGCCGGCGACGTGCAGATAGGGCACGACGCGGTCATTGGCGGTGAAATTCCAGCGGAAGACGAAGGGCTTGATGCTGGCGCCGTAGACGGCGCCGTCTGGAGTGAAGACGGTGTAGACGGGCATGACTTCGACGGCGTATTCGAAGTTGCCGCGGAGCGGAGTGCTGCGGAAGAGATCGGGTGAGAGAACGAGTCCAGCGCGGCCGCCGGCAAAGAGAAATTGCGTGTTCGAGGACTTGCCGGCACCCGTGCCGCCACCGAGAAAAGCGGCGAGGTCCCAGGTGCCCTGGCCGTCGGCAAGAGCGTTGGATGATTGCGTGGCTGGAAGCTGGCTGGTTACCGGCTGCTGCGCGCGAGCGGGTAGCGCGAAGCTCACACCGGAAATGAAACAGGCAGGCAGCACAAATCCTAGAGATCGGGCGACAAACGATCGGCGCAAGTTTGCTCTCCTGGAAACCGCGTGAAACGGCACGAACAATGGCGGAAATTTAGAGCACGATAGTAAACACCAACGGCTGCAAAAGAGGAGAGAGTAAGCTGCCTGAGGTATAATTGAAAGCGATATTTCAGGGGAAGATGTGGGCGTAAAAAACGAAAAAGTGCAGGCAAGCGGGAGCGTGAAATGGCGGCGTAGGCTGCGATTTCTGCGAACCCGTGCGCGCGAGCTGAAGATGATCGGCAAGGCGCTGATCTCAACGAAGCATCCGGTGCTGGTGCATATCATTCCGATGCGGCGCTGCAATCTGGATTGCGGCTATTGCAATGAGTACGACCAGGTGTCGAAGCCGGTGCCGATTGAGGAGATGAAGCGTCGGCTGGATTATCTGGCGGCGATGGGGACGACGATTATCACCATCAGCGGTGGCGAGCCGTTGATGCATCCGGAGCTGGAGGAAGTGATCCGGCACATTCGGAAACACGGCATGATCGCCGGAATGATCACCAACGGATTTTTGTTGAGCGTGGAGCGGATCAAGAGTTTGAACGCGGCGGGGCTGGAGCATCTGCAGATCAGCATAGATAATGTGACGCCGGACGAGGTTTCCAAGAAAAGTTTGAAGACGCTGGATTCGCGGCTGGAGTGGCTGTCGCAGCACGCGATTTTTCAGGTAAACATCAATTCGGTGCTGGGTAGCGGAGTAAAGAATCCCGAGGATGCGCTGATCATTGCGCACCGCGCGGTGGCGCTGGGATTCACCAGCACGGTGGGAATTATTCACGACCACAACGGGCAGCTGAAGCCGTTGAATGGGCGGCAGATTGAAATATTCGAAGAGATTATGTCGCTGGGGAAGCGGTCGTATTCACGATTTAACGAGTTTCAGCACAACGTCGCGCGCGCCAAGGAGCACAACTGGCGCTGCCGGTCCGGTGCGCGGTATTTGTACATTTGCGAGGATGGGCTGGTGCACTGGTGCTCGCAGCAGCGCGGGTATCCGGGAATCCCACTTTCGAAGTACACGCCGGAGATGCGCCAGAGGGAATATTTAACCGATAAGTTTTGCGGGCCGCGGTGCACGGTATCGTGCGTGCAGCAGATTGGGATACTGGACAATTGGCGTGATCCGCAGAATTTGAAACCGATGCCGATGTCGCCGCCAGCGGACCTGGTGCAGATTGGAAAGTAACGAGAATAGAGCTGAAGAGGTAATGGACAAAATGAGAGCTAAAGACAGGGCGCACAGCAGATGCGCCCTTTACTTTTTGGGAGTTATATTTTTTGCACAAAAAGACTTTCGGCGGATTGACGCGGAAAGTGGAGTTGTAAAAAATTAAGCTATGACAGAACCAGCTATTGCAACGCAAAACCTGAGCAAGGAATACCCGCACGGGTTTCTGCACTTGAAGAAGAAAACTTCGCTGGAGGGCCTGACCATGCAGGTCGAGGACGGCGAAGTGTTTGGATTCTTGGGACCGAACGGCGCGGGGAAAAGCACGACGATCAAATTGCTAATGGGGATTATTTTTCCAACAACGGGAAGTGCGCAGATTCTGGGCAAGCCAGTGAGCGATGTGAGCATGCATCGCGACATCGGGTACCTGCCGGAGCAGCCGTACTTCTACGATTATCTGACCGCAGCGGAAGTGCTGGACTATTTCGCGCGGTTTCACGGCTTCAGCGCGGCGGAACGTAGCGAGCGCGTGCAGAAAATGCTGAAAAAAGTGGGGCTGGAGACGGCGGGGAAAATTCAGTTGCGTAAATATTCGAAGGGCATGCTGCAGCGGGTTGGGCTGGCGCAGGCGATTCTGCACGATCCGAAGCTGCTGATTCTGGATGAACCGATGTCGGGGCTGGACCCGGTGGGACGCCGTGAAGTGCGCGACATCATTCTGGAATTGAAGAACGCCGGGAAGACTATTTTGTTTTCGACGCACATTTTGTCGGACGCAGAAATGTTGTGCGACCGGGTAGGCGTGATCGCCGGCGGAAAACTGCGCGGAGTAGGCGCGCCGGGATCGATCGTCGGAGTGCAATCGCTGGGAATGGAGATCGTGTTCGAATTGGCCGATAGCGCCCCAAGTGGCGAGAAACTTCGCGGAAAGGCAAAAAAGTCCGGAGCGAATTACCGCATGAGCACCGGCGAAGCCGAATTATATTACGCGCTGGAAGAGTTGCGAGTGGCAGGAGCGAAGATACTTTCGGTGACGCAGATCAAGCCGACGCTGGAAGAATTTTTCATGGAGCTGGTCGGGAAGGACCGGGCGCAGGCAGCCGCGGTCGAGGTGAGCGGGCAATGAACCGCGTCCTGATCGTGGCGAGAAATACTTTCCGTGAGGCGGTGCGCGATCGCGTGCTGTACAACCTGGTGTTTTTCGCGCTGCTGATGATCGCATCAGCGGTGGTTGTCGGGCAGATTTCGATGGATATCGAGACGGTGGTGATGGTGAGTCTCGGGCTGAGCGCGATTTCACTGATTGGATTGCTGATCGCGGTGTTCACCGGCGTCGGGCTGGTTTCGAAGGAGATCGACAAGCGAACGCTGCACGCGGTGCTGGCCAAGCCGTTGCGGCGCTGGGAATTTCTGCTGGGAAAATTTGCCGGACTGGTGCTGACGCTGACCGTAAATACCGCGGCGATGGCGGCAGGACTTTTTCTGGCGATGCTGTTCGTGAAGCACTCGATCGCGCGCGGCGACGCGGTGGTGCTGGTGGCGGTTTATTTTATCTTACTGAAGCTGGCTCTGGTAGTCGCGCTGGCGATGCTGTTTTCGTGTTTTACGTCGCCGCTGCTGGCGATTCTATTCACCGGCGGAATATACGTGGCGGGACTGTTCGTCGCGCAGTTGCGCAATCTGCAGACCACTCATATGACTCCACAACTGCAAAAATTATTCTCGATTCTCTCGTTCCTGCTGCCGAACTTTGAAAACTACGACGTAATGGGCGCGGCCGCGCACGGACGCAGCGTTCCCGCGAGTCTGGCGTTGCACAACACGTTGTACACCGTGCTGTATTGCGCGATCGTCTTGAGTGTGGCGGCAGTGATCTTTTCGCGCAAGGATTTGAAGTGAGCTCCGGGAAATTAGCGCCATGGCTGCTGCTACTGGCGGTGCTAGCCGGATTTGCCGGGGTGTGGCATCTACAAGGGAAACTAGACGCCGAGCGCGACGCACTGGGTAAAGAACAGGACGAAGTGATGGTGCGTTCACCCGAGTTGATGAAGCTGGCGACTCTGGAATACGGAACGCTGGCTGCGGATATTTACTGGACGCGAGCGGTGCAATATTACGGAAGCAAGCGGCTGGGCCAGGACACCAATCTCGAGAGCCTGTGGCCGTTGCTGGATGTGGCGACGACGCTCGATCCGAATCTTCTGCCGGCGTACCGGTTTGGGGCGACGTTTTTGAGCCAGCCTGAACCACGAGGAGCGGGGCGGCCGGATCTCGCGGTGAAATTGCTGCAGCGCGGACTGAAAGCCAACCCGGACTATTGGCGGCTGTATCAGGATTTGGGAAATGTCTATTATCTGGAGCTGAAGGATTTCGCGAAGGCGGGCGAAGCCTATCGCGAGGGAAGCAAAAACCCGAATGCCGCACCGTGGATGAAAGTCATGGCGGCGCGCTTCATGGAAAAAGGCGATTCGCGAGAGACCGCAGTGATATTGTGGAGCGAACTGCTGGAGTCCAGCAGCGATACCGCGATCAAGGAGAACGCGCGCATCAATCTGGAATTGCTGCGGGCGGATGACGACATTGACCACATCAACGAAATTGCCGCGAGATTTGCGGCGAACGCGGGCCGACCCCCAAGAAGCATGCGCGAAATGCTGCAAGCCGGCTTGATTGGTGGCGAGCCTGCCGATCCCGACGGGTATGCCTACGTGATCGGACCGGACGGAAAAGCGCGCATTTCCGAGAAGAGCCCGCTGTTCAAGGAAAAGAGCGTTTACCGGAGAGCGCTATGAGCGGATGCTGTTCCCTCAGGGGCCAAAGCCCTGACATTTAGCAAGATTTTTCGGCACGGATGAAGCCGTGCCCTCCCGGAAGAAAGAGCGATTCCTCGCCTCGCTCGGAATGACGGATGAGCAGCGTTCTTTGCGTCTTCTAAGCGTGCACTAGCGCGAGGTTCTTGATGAGCAGTTCCTAGCGCTCGACCACAGAAAGCAGTGTCATCTGCGGATCAATGAGCAACTTTCCCGGCTCGCGCGCCGAATTGAAATGGAAGACCGTTTCGGGGCCGCCGGCGGTCACCCGGCCAAGATATCCGCCGCTCGTTGCGTAGATCGGCACCACGGCCACGAACGAATTAGCGACGCCGCTCTGCAGAAGCTTGCCCTTGACCACGAATCCCTTGTCGGTACGCTTGACCGAATAATCCAGGCGGTAATGTGGAATGCCCGTCCCGCGCACCCAATCCGCAAAAAACCATTCCATCGACTTGCGGCCTTCGATGGCCATTGCCGGGGTCATCACCGCTTCAAGTTCGCGCTGCAAATCATCGGTGGAAAGCGCGCGATAAGCGTACTTGGTCTGCAAACCGTTCAATAGCGCAATAAAGCGTGCATCGGGATTTTACCGGGTTCGCGCAGCATCTCGCGCAACATGTGGATGATCCAGGCGCCCTTGCCATAAGCCAGTTGATCGAAACCGGCTGGCGTGCGGGAGGAATTGAGCCGCGAGCCGAGCACCAGCGCTCCGATATCGGCCGGCGCGATCCCTTCCTCGTTCTTTTCCAGCAGCCGCTTGCGATAGCGGTCGAGCCACACGCGGAGCCGACGGTCCGGAGACTTCTGGCTGTCCGCGAAGAGCAGCGAAAGATAGGTGGCAAACGCTTCGTCAATCCATTGGTCGCGATAACTGGACCATCCCACGACGTTTCCCCACCACTGATGGGCAACTTCGTGGAAGGGAACCAGATCGTGAAAATGTTCCTGTCCGCTGGTGGTGAGTCCGGCACGTTGCTGAGCTTCAGCGGGAAGAAACGAAAAGGTTGAGAGATAGAGCAGGCCGGGCCAGCCCTGGCCAAAAGTGCCGGGAATTTGCGAAACGGTGAGATGGCGGTCGGGAAACGGGCCGGAATATGTCTCGTAAAAGCGGATGGAAGAATCGATATCGCGGGCCAGTTGTTTGAGCGCATCCGCCGGGCGCGGTTCGGGCATCGGTAAATTGAGTCTTTCGCTTGGCGCGACACCGTAAGCATGCGGCGAGATGTCCAGTAGGCCGCCACCGGGCTGGCGCAGCCGGTCCAGGAGCGCCTGCTCCAGTTGCTTATTCGCATAAACATCGATGGTGTAGCCATTCCCCGCCAGCGTGGCGATGGCGTATTCACCAAGGTTGAAGCCGGCAACGCTGGCAGGCTTGTCGGTTTGCCAACGTCCGGTTCGAATATCGCCGTCCTCCCGCTCGTCGATCTTGATGCCAGTAGCGGCAAGGCGAAGCTTGCGCGGCCAATGAAACGTCATTTCGTAACTTGCGAATGCTGAAGGATCACCGAGACGCGGGTACCATTCCTCGCGCGCGCCGACGAAAAGCACGCCGTTGCCTGCGTCGTGAATCACGTTTCCTTTGTAGTGGAACGCCAGTTCGAACTCGTCACCAATCGAGGCTGGGTGCGCTAAGAGAACGTAAACGTGATCGCCCAGCACTCCGCGTTCTTCGGCTGAGGCCGTGGCGTCGGGAAACGTAAAGAGCGCCTCGCCTTCGAGGGTCGCGGGCCCGGTAGGCAGGGAGGCGTCGAGTTGGAAGGCGATCAAGCGCTCGCCGGAGCGCTCCGCACGGATACGGACTCTGGCTTCTCCTGAGATGGAGTTGTCTGGGTGAATGGACGTCTCGATTTTGTAATCGAGCGCACGGAAAGCCGGCGGAATCCGCGCCGTGCCGGGCAGTGAATAGGAAGCCCATACGTCGTAATAATCAGCAGCCCCGGCCTTCTTGCTTTGCGCAAAGGATTGCGGCTCTTCGCGAGCAAGGTCGTAGAGAAATTCGAACTGCCCGATCGATAAGCCGCCCAGCGTCGCCGCAAAAATCGGACGTGGCGACTGGGAAAAGTTCTCGGAGAGGATCCGGAACGAGTACTGCGGATTCCGCGCCAGGACGGCAGCCTGCCAGGCGTCGGTCAAAGGCGAATTTGTTTCTGGCGCTATCTTCGCGTGTTGCAATTGGCGCAGCAATTCATCCGCGGCGTCGTCGGTAAATCTCAGATACGCAGTGCTGAAGTCCTGATCTAGAACTGGAGTGCCAAGAAAATGGGCGAGCTGCTGCTTCTCGACGGGATCACGCGGAGTAGCCAGGATGTGCCCGTGGCCGGAGAAGACCGCGCCGGTGATTTTGCCGTCCAGCGGGAGAAAGAAGGCCAGCAGGCCTTCGTCAAAGAGCAGCTTGCCATCGCCGCGGCGAAGTTCGATGCGGTTGGCGAGCTCGATTTTGTAAGTCGCGGCGGGATCAATCTGCAGATGGTTCAGGGCGTTCAGGGCATGGCGCGGCTCACCCGGCGGAGGCTGTTGCGCGGCGAGCGCAGCTCCGCCCAGCGACATCAGAAGCAAGGCGAAGAAAAGGTGGAACCGCATGCTGGCAGTGTATTCAGATTGGGCATTACGCGGCAAGGTTGCCTGAACCAGGCCTTTGACGTGGAGTAGATTGAAAAGATGGGCTGGAGCCGAAAAATTTGGGGAGGAATACTGCTGGGTGCCGCAGCACTACTTGCCGCGGTGGCCACGCCCGGAGACACCATTGTCCTGAAGAACGGACGACGGATTACCGCGCTGAGCGTGACCCAAGAAGGCGACAAGGTTACCTACGAGACGTCTGCTGGGACGCTTACGCTGCCTAAAGCGATCGTAGATCACATCGAACACGGAACACTTCCCGCCGCGGACGTACCCGAGAATCCAGCCAAGCTCGCGCTGCGGCCGCCGGAAACTGAAGCCCCGACCGTCAAGTTTCCTCCCAACATGAATGAAATCGAACGGCGCGTGCTGCAGGACGGCGGAGTGGACCGAGATTATGTAGCGCAACTGGAAAACGAAGGACGCTCCGGGCAAGCAGGCGCCAATCAAAACGCGGCGATGGCCCATCACGCGGCTTCGCAATTCGAACTGCTGAATGGCGATTTGGATTTGGCGTTGGCGGATGCTCGTACCGCCGTGACCTATGCTCCCGAGCAACCGGTGCTGCTGATGGACGTTGCGTACCTGCATTTGCGTCGCAGCGAATTCACGCAGTCACTCGATTATCTGGAACGCGCGCGGCGCGTGGCGCCGGAAGATCCGGAAGTTTCGAAATTGGCCGGCTGGGCTTACTACGGCTTGAACAAACTGGACCAGGCGGTCGCGGAATGGAAGCATGCGGCATCGATGCGGCCGGACGCCGAAGTGGAAGCGGCGCTGCAGAAAGCGCAACGCGACAAGCTGGAGGAGGAGCAATACAAGGAGAACGAAAGCAGCCACTTTATGCTGCGTTACAGTGGCGCGTCGGAACCGGCGCTGGCGCGGGCGGTGCTGCACACACTTGAACGGCACTACCAAGCGGTCGAATCGGAGCTGAGCTATTCACCACCGGATTCGATAGGCGTGATCTTGTACACCCAACAAGCATTCGCGGATATTACTCGAGCTCCAAACTGGGTGGGTGCGCTGAACGACGGGCGAATTCGCGTGCCGGTGCAAGGCTTGAGTGACGTTACGCCGGACCTGTCGCGTGTGTTGAAGCACGAGCTGACGCACAGCTTTGTGCAACAGAAAACGCGGGGCCACGCTCCGACCTGGGTTCAGGAAGGCCTGGCGCAATGGATGGAAGGGAAGCGCAGCGATGTGAATGCCGCGGCGTTGCTGCGGATGTACAAAGCCGACCCGAACATGGGCGCGCTGCACTTCAGCGGAGATTGGATGAAGATGTCGAGCGCCGATTCCGGAATCGCGTACGCCTGGGCTTTGGCAAATGTGGAATATATTGCGCAGGCCGGCGGTATGAATGACATTGACCGCATTTTGGACCGGCTGGCGACGGGCGAGGCGCCGGAGGCCGCTGTACAAGGCGTGTTGCGCAGCGACTATGCGGACTTGGCGCACGACACCGTGACCTACCTGCAGAAGACTTACGGCAACTGAAGCATGAATCAGCTGTGAAGCAACAGAGCAGCGAGCAAGGCCGCGCGCTGCGGCATGGTTCGCGCGAGGATGTATTCGCTCGAGGAGTGCGCGCCATCGCCCACTGCGCCTAACCCATCCAGAGTGGGAACGCCCAGCGCGGCGGTGAGATTGCCGTCGGAACCGCCACCCGCGGTGGCTTCGCCAATCGCGAAACCCATCTGTTTTGCCAGCGACAACGCCCGTTGAAATAATTCCGCGCTGATTTTGCGCTCGAGTGGCGCACGATTGAACCCGCCGTGTACCTCAATCTTTGCGCCCCGCAGGATCGGCTGCAAGCCGCGAAGCCGTTTTTCGATTCTTTGCATGTCATTCGAACGCAGCGCACGCAAATCCAGGATTGCTCTGGCACGATCAGGAATTACATTTGGCCGGGTGCCGCCCTCGATGAGCCCGGCGTTGATGGAGATTCCGCGCGGCAAATCGTTCCACTCCATCAAGCGCGCAAGCTGTAGGGAAAGCTCGTGAATCGCGTTGACACCTTTTTCGGGCGCCAGGCCCGCATGCGAAGCGCGGCCATCAACGATGATCTCTGCTTCGCCAACGCCTTTGCGCGCCGTTTTCAGCAGGCCCTTCGGCCCGAGTGCCGGCTCCAGCACAAAGACCGCATCGCTGCGCTTTGCCTCCGATTCGATGAGCTTGCGCGAACTCTCGCTGCCAATCTCTTCATCCGAGGTCCACAGAAAGACGATCCTTTTCTTGAGCGTGGCACCGCAGCGCCGGATCGCGTCGAGCGCAAACAGCGCCTGCACGATGCCCGCCTTCATATCGAAAACGCCGGGGCCATAAACACAACCCGCGGCGATTCGAAATGGCATTTTGGCCAGCGTGCCGGTGCAGTAGACCGTATCGTAATGGCCGAGAACCAAGAGCTGCGAGCGAGGAGTGTGTCCATCGCCCGACGCGCAAGTAATTCGCAGATGCGCGCCGCGATGCTTCTGCTCAAACAGCTCGACGTGCACCTCGCGTTTCCGCCATTCCTTGGCAATTACTTCAGCGCAGGCATCGGCCGCAACTTTTTCAGTGCTGGGCGATTCGGTTCGTACAAACGCCTCAAGCGTGAGCACTAGATCGGGTAGCTGCGAAGTTAGATCCTCGAGCAACGACTTTAAGTTCGCGCCGGATTTCATGACCCGCCGATGCTAACAACCGCGGCGAGAGGTGGCAAATCACGCCCAAACGGGGCCGTCCGGCCAGCGTCCAAGCGCGGGCTCCCGGCGCAATCTTGCCTCTGAGACTGTCCCGGCATCGCTTATAATGATAGTTTTGGCGGAGAGGCGGAGAAGCCGCTGTCAGGCGCCGCGCGGGAGCGTTCGGATGATCATGGACGTAGTGGAAATCCAGAAATATTTGCCGCATCGCTATCCCTTTCTGATGGTGGACGGGATTCTGGAGATGGAGCGGCTGAAGCGCATCGTTGGCATAAAGAACGTTACGGCCACCGAGTCGCATTTCCAGGGACACTTCCCCGGGCAGCCGGTGATGCCCGGCGTGCTGATCATTGAATCCATGGCGCAGATCGGTGGCTTGCTGTGTCTGATGGAGGTTCCTGACCGCGAAAACAAGCTGCTGTTTTTTGTGGCGGTAGACGATGCGCGCTTTCGCCGGCCGGTGGTTCCGGGGGATCAGCTGCGCATTGAAATGGATGTGGTCGCCTGGCGCGGCGATTTTTGCAAACTGAGCGGACGAGCCACGGTTGACGGGAAACTGGCTGTTGAAGCCACGCTGATGTGCAAGATGGTGGATCGCGAGGCGGCAGCTCCGAAAGAAAAAGACGCGAAGAAATGACCGGTTCGGCGATTCATCCCAGTGCTTCCATCGCTGCGTCGGCGAACCTGGCGCCGGGTGTGCGAGTCGGCGCATTCGCGGTCGTGGGCGAAGAAGTCGAATTGGGCGAGGACTGCGTGCTGCACCCGCACGCGGTGGTGCAGGGCCCATCGCGATTTGGACGGGCGAACGTGTTTCATCCTTTTTGCGTGATTGGCGGCGATCCGCAGGATTACACCTATGCGGGAGAGCGCAGCGAGCTGATCGTCGGCGACAAAAATGTTTTTCGCGAATATGTCACGGTGAGCCGCGGAACAATTAAGGGCGGTGGCGTGACCCGAATGGGTGACGAAAATTTTGTTTTGGCGTACGCCCACATCGGCCACGACTGCCAGATCGGCAGCGGCAATCTGTTTGTGAACGCCGCAACGCTGGCTGGACACGTGACGATTGAAGACTACGCTACGGTTGGCGCCCTCTCGCCGGTGCATCAATTTTGCCGGATTGGCCGATACGCCTACGTCGGGGCTTCGACCGTAATCACCCAGGACGTTCCGCCCTTTTCGCGGATTGTGACCGAACGCGCGACCAAATCATTCGGCGCCAATTCAATTGGCCTGGAGCGCCGGGGCTTTTCGCCCGAGCGCGTAAAGACCCTGCAGCGCGCATTTCGCCTCTTGCTGCGCTCGAAGCTGAACACCACGCAGGCGCTCGAAACATTGCGCAAGGATTTTTCCGATTCCGACGATGTGCGTGAGCTGGTCAAATTTATCGCAGCCGCTGAGCGCGGCATTGTGAAATAGGCTGGCGCTTTTCTAAATGACCACAAGCATTTCCAGCAGCAACGGGTGGGGACTGATCGCAGGCAACGGGCGTTTTCCGTTTCTGGTCCTGGAAGGCGCGCGCAGCCAGGGAATTGATATGGCCGTGATTGCAATCAAGGAAGAAGCCGATCCGGAGTTGGCAAAGCGGGCGCCGCGATTGCACTGGGTAAGCCTCGGCGAGCTGTCGAAAACGATTGATCTTTTGCACAAAGAGGGCGTGACGCAGGCGGTGATGGCCGGGCAGGTGAAGCACAACAAGATTTTCAGCGCCATCCGGCCGGACTGGAAGCTGGCAAAATTGTTATTTGCGCTGCCGAAGAAAAATACCGACAGCCTGATCGGCGCAGTCGCGAAAGTCTTGGAAGATGAGGGCATTCGGTTGGTGGATTCGACGCTGTTTCTGAAGCCGCTACTGCCGCAGGCTGGCGTGCTGACACGCCGCACGCCAAGCGCGGACGAATCCGCGGACATGGCCTACGGGCTGGGCGTGGCGCGAAACATTGCCAGTATGGACATCGGACAGACTGTCGTGGTTTCGAGCCAAGCATGTGTCGCGGGGGAGGCAATGGAAGGCACCGATGAAACCATCGCCCGCGCTGCGCGCCTTGCTGCCGGCAAGCCCCTGGTGGTGATTAAAGTCAGCAAGCCGAAGCAGGATATGCGCTTTGATGTGCCCGTTGTGGGCTTGCCGACGATCGCAACCATGAGAACCGCCGGTGCGACCGCACTGGCCGTCGACGCCGAGCGCACGCTCCTTTTTGACCGCGAGGCGTTGCTGGCCGCGGCCGACGACGCCGGCATCGCGATTCAGGCTTTTGCTCCGCCACCCAGCGGGGAACCAATTGCGCCTTCTGCAGGAAGAGGTAAGAAATGACGGCCACCGGCCAAATCAAGCGCACACGTGTGGCCGTAGCCGGATGCGGCGAATTTGGCCGCAATCATGCCCGTGTTTATCGCGAAATGGATTCGGCGGACCTGGCGGGAGTCTTTGACACCGATCCCGCGCGTGCGGCCGATTTCGCGCAAGAATTCAATACGCGCGCGTTCACATCACTGGAAGCAATGCGGGGCCACGTGGACGCGGCGAGCGTTGCCGTTCCGACTGTCGCTCACGCCGAAGTCGGCTGCCGCCTGATGGAACTGGGCATCGACGTTCTGGTCGAAAAACCCATGGCCAAGGATCTTGCCGACGCCGACGCACTTTTGGCCGCGGCGAAGAAGCATTCGCGCATCTTGCAAGTGGGCCACGTTGAGCGCTTTAATCCGGCGGTCCTTGCGGTTGAGCCGATTCTCAACCGTCCGCTCTTTTTTGAAGTCCACCGCCTCGGCGTTTTTACGCCGCGCAGTCTTGATGTGGACGTGATCTACGACCTGATGATTCACGATCTGGATATTTTGCTGGCGCTGGTCGGCGAACCGGTGACCGAAGTGAAAGCGGTCGGAATTCCGGTACTCAGCGACAAAGTGGACATCGCGCACGCGCGCCTGGAATTCGCCGGTGGCGCGGTCGCCAATGTTACCGCCAGCCGCGTTTCGACCGAGCGCGTTCGCAAAGTCCGCTTCTTCCAGCAGCACGAATACATTTCGCTCGATTATGCGCGGCGCGACGCGCTGCGGGTTGGCGTCAGGAAGCCGGGCCCCGAGCCGGAGTTTGCGTTTGAAAAGCTGCCATCCGCTGGGGTCGAACCACTGCGCGCGGAGCTGGAAGCTTTTTTGGAAGCCGTTCGCACTCGTAAAGAGCCGAAAACCAGCGGCACCGCAGGCCGCGCCGCCCTGGAGTTGGCTACCCGGGTAACGGCATGCATCCGGGAACACGCCGCGCGCGTCCAACCAACGGGCAGCCTTCCGGGGTCGGATTTGCCCTCGTTCGACTATCCGAGAAAAGACGGGCAATGATTCCACGGTTACTGGTACCGTTCGACGCTCGACCATCCACGCTGGAGCCTACCTCGCGTCGGCGCCCTTCCAATTTGGATGACCGCACCCTGGTGCCTTCAGGATTGCCGTTCACGCCGCTGGAAACGATTTCCAAGATTCCGACAAATTTGCCGCTGGAATCGATCGCCAAGCGATTTATCGTACCGCGCGACGTCAATCCAGAAGCCTATCAGCAGGTGGAAGAGCCCCACGCCCTGCCGCCACAGCCTTCGGAGATGGACGAACGCATCACCTTTCCCTTGGGCGCGGCTTCCCCGGAATTTATTCCTCCGCCTCCGGTAATCCTTACCGAACTGGTAGAAAAGGACGTTTTCCTGACCGGCGAAGTCAATTTTCTCGGCGACGAAGAGGTCATCAAGGAAAAGAACCGGCAAAATCTTTTTGACCGCGCCTACTCGGTGGCCATCCACGCGGCAATCATCGCGCTTCTGATCTGGCAGCCGAATCTGTTTCATCGCCACCCGCCGTCCGCGGCGGATCAGGAAATTGCGCGCAAGCAGATGGTGCTGTTGCTGCCGCCCGGCGCGTTCGAAATGTCCAAGCCCGAGCCTCGCGTGGCGCCGCCTCCGGTGAAAGTTGATCCGCGAATTTTGCGTAAGATCGCGCCGCCGGAGCCCGAACCTAAGCCAACCGTGCAGCCGAAAACCGAAGTGCGGGAATTGCCGAGCGCCCCGATTGCGCAACCGAATGCCAAAGAGGCGCCGCCTGCTCCTGCGCCAAAAACGGAAGTCGCGTCAAATCAGCCGCTGAAATTGGAAGCGCCCGACGCACCAAAGACTCAGCCGAATTTGGTTTTGCCGAAGAATTCCGGCAATCCGCTGCGCGACACTCTGAAGGATCTATCGCACTCTTCTAGCGGTAGAAGCAGCACGTACGATGCGCCAGACTCCCGCCCTCCGCTCGGCGGCGGCGGACGGCAAGGTGGCGGCGCGCCCGGAGCCGGCATGGGCAACGCGGTTCAGATTTTGACGCCGACCGAGGGTGTTGATTTCAACGATTACATTCAGCGCGTTATCGCCAGTGTTAAGCGCAACTGGTACGCGGTGATGCCGGAATCCGCGCAACTCGGCGACCGAGGCGTAGTCGTCCTGGAATTTAGCATTCACCGTGACGGCAGCGTACCCAGCAACGAACCTGAGCGGTTACGCGGCTCAGGGAAGGAACCGCTCGATCGCGCGGCGATTTCCGCGATTCGCTCTTCCAATCCGTTCGACCATCTGCCGCCCGCGTTTTCCGGCCCGGAAATTCGCCTGCGCTTTATTTTCCTGTACAATCTGCCTCTCGAGGCCGCCAACGATCGCTAGCGGCGGCCAGCACGTCGCGCTAAATTATTTTGATAACGTCGTGAAAATCGTCCGCCAACAAGTCGTAGGCAGCCTGCTGCTGGCGGCGATTGTTCTGATGATCCTCATTATCCGCGGCTGGCACATCCTTTTTCGATGACCACTTCTTCCGACACTCCACCGCTTGTTGCGATCGTCGGTCCGACCGCCTCCGGCAAATCCTCGCTCGGGATCTTTCTCGCGAAGGAATTCGGCGGCGAAGTGATCGCCTGCGATTCCACCCAGCTCTATCGCGGCTTTGACATCGGCACCGCAAAACCGGCGCTCGCCGAACGCGCCAGCGTCCCACATCATCTGCTCGACATTCTCGATCCGGCCGAGGAATCAACAGCAGGCGGCTATCGCGAACGCGCACTGAAAGTTCTTGACGATTTGCGCGCCCGCTCGCGCATGCCAATTTTTACCGTTGGCACCGGCTTGTATTTGCGCGCGCTGTTCGAAGGATTGGCGGACTTGCCTTTGCGCTCCGAAGAAACGCGCGACCGCCTCCGCGCTTCGGCACTCGAACGCGGTCCCGGACACCTGCACGAAATGCTCGAACGGCTCGATTCTAACGCCGCCGCCCAGATCGCTCCCGCCGACGAACAAAAACTGATCCGCGCCATCGAGATTTGCCTGCTCACAAAAAAATCGCTCACCGAGGTACATAAATCCGGAAGAACCCCGCTCACCGGTTGGCGCATTTTTAAGATAGGACTGCAACCGGGCCGCGATGCGCTGGTGCAGAGAATTCACAATCGCACCGACACCATGCTGCAAGCAGGCTGGCTGGAAGAAGTTTCGCGTCTTATCGAGAGCGATTTGCCGAACGACGCCAAACCTTTCCAATTCATCGGCTACCGAGAATTGCGCAGCCATCTTCGCGGCGAACTCGCGCTCGCGGCGGCGCGCAGCGCGATTCAACAAGGCACCCGGCAATACTCCAAGCGCCAGCAGACCTGGTTTCGTCGCGAACAGCATGTGCATTGGCTCGATGGTTTTGGTGATGATGCGGCGATTCAGACCGCGGCGCGTGAGTGGCTCGCAGCGAAAATCGCGAAAGGAGAATAGCCGTGTCCAACTTCATCCAGATTACGCCGTTCATGCATGTTGAAGATCTTGAGAAGGCACTGACATTCTTCAACGACATTCTGGGCTTCGAGACGCAATGGCGCATGGCGAATTACGCCTACGTGCATCGCGAGACCGCTGGCTTTCGCATCCTCGAACAAAAAGGCCCGGACGGCGCGCCGCCAGGCAACCGCCGTTTTGCTTACTACATCGACGTTCATGACGTGGACGCCCTTTACGCCGAACTCAAACCGAAACTCGATACGCTTCCGAAAGCCGATGTCCACGGCCCCGCGAACAAGCCGTATTGGCAAAGAGAATTGCTGGTTCTCGCTCCCGACGGAAACTTGATCGCCTTCGGTCATAAGATCCGCTCCGACGAATAGATTCGTTCGCAATCGACGTTCAACTCGCATCCGGATCCGCTTTCGGCCGGCATTTCCCGCCCCGCGCCACTCCGGCGTATACTCAGCTAGATGGAGCTCCAGCCCTTCGCCGTCCCAGCCTTGGCCCGGACTTCGCGATTTCGAGAACGATGAAAACCACGCAAGCGATTCCCTCCACTGAACGCGCACTTCTGGTCGGCGTAGCCTGGAAGCGTTCGCCGCGCATCTTCGGCAGACCCGCCGGAACTCCTGAACGCGAATCGCTCGCCGAACTGGTCGAACTCGCGCGCAGCGCTGGCGCATCTATTGCCGGAACTGTTTTCCAGTTGCGCGACAAAGCCGATCCCGCCACTCTAGTTGGCCGCGGCAAGCTCGACGAAATTCTCGCCGAGGCCAACGCCAAAGACGCTCCACTGATTATTTTCGATAGCGACCTGTCACCGGTCCAGCAGCGCAACATCGAGGAACATACCGGTCGCCGGGTGATCGATCGCACCCAGCTTATTCTCGATATTTTTGCGCGCCACGCACGCAGTCGCGAAGGCCAGCTGCAGGTCGAACTCGCGCAGCTCAACTACATGCTTCCGCGCTTGACTGGCAAGGGCGCTGCGATGTCCCGCCAGGGCGGTAAAGGCGCCGGAGGAGCAGGTGGCGCCGGCGGTGGAGGCGGCCGCATCGGCGTACGCGGCCCTGGCGAAAAGAAACTCGAAACCGACCGCCGCCGCATTCGCGACCGCGTCTCCAAAATCGAAAAGAGCATCGAAGATGTCCGCAAACAACGCGCTCAGCGGCGTCAGGCGCGCAACTCGGTGCCGCTTGGCACCATCGCGCTCGTCGGCTACACCAACGCAGGAAAATCCACGCTATTCAACGCGCTCAGTCGCGCCGAAGTTCTGGTGTCCTCGCGCATGTTCGCCACGCTCGATCCCACCATTCGAGCGCTGCGGCTGCCCTCAAGCCGCCGCGTGTTGCTCTCGGACACTGTCGGATTTATTCGCGCCCTGCCCAAGGGGCTGATGACCGCGTTCCGCGCCACGCTCGAAGAAGTACAGGAAGCAGCGCTGATCGTGCACGTCAGCGATGTTTCCAGCTCTCATCATCAGGAACTCGATGAAGCCGTAAAGAAAATTCTCGATGAACTCGGCGTAGCCGGCCGACCCACACTTCACGTTTGGAACAAAAGCGATCTGTTATCGCGCGAAGAAAAAGCCGACTGGCAAAAATCCGTTGCGCATCCGGCCGAAGCAACGGTGCCGCCAGTTCTGGTCTCTGCGCTGACCGGCGAAGGCCTCGATGAACTTCTAATGCGCATCGATGAAACCCTTCCCACGGACCCTGTGATCAAGGTCACATTGCGCGTGCCGCTTACCGAGGGCCGCGCGCTGGCACTGGTTCACGCACTGGGTCACGTGTATCACTCCGAGCTCGTAGATTCGCACATGCTGCTCGACGCCGAAGTGCCGGTCTCTGTGGCCCGCAAGCTCAAGCTGCAGAACTTTTCCGTGAACGGAACTTTTTAGGCCCCGGAGCCGTTTCTCTTTTCGAGAGGTCGCCCATGCTCAAATTCTTATTGTGGTGCATCCTGCTGGTACTCTGCTGGCCGCTGGCTTTGCTGGCGCTGATTGCCTATCCGTTCGTGTGGCTGATCAGCCTGCCGCTTCGAATCGTCGGGATTACCGTGACCGCAGTGTTTGCTCTGCTTGGCGCGATTTTTCTGCTGCCGGCGCGGCTGCTGCGCGGACCGCGCGCTATCTGACGCCGCGTCACTGGATTACGCCTAAGTAATTAAAGAAAAATTGTCCAAAACCCCTTGTTTTTCAACACTCTCCACGGGCCATTACGGTCGGGGCCGGTCCGTTCCGAGCGGTGGAAATCCTTGTGGAAATCGCGGACCGCGAGTTTCTTGAAGGGTTATCCTAGCGCCGCGCTTTTCTCACACAACCGATGGTCGCGTTCTGTAAAGTGTTGAAAATAAGCAGAATATATCAGGTTAACAGGGGATGAATGGTCTCGGCCGCAGCAAACCCATTGCAACGCCGCTTCGCGAATTTGCACAGCTCTAGGGCACCTCTGTAACGAAACAGTATACCCAGTTCTTACATTTGCCCTCAGTTTCGATGTTGACGCCCAAGTACCCTCGTCGGCCCAACTCGGACCTTCCTCCTGCCGTTGACGCCCACCATCTCCGAGCTTATAGTCGTTTTGGCGCCGTATCCGATCCTCTATGCGATTGCGGGCGCTCTGCGCCTATGAATCTTCCCAATTCGCTCACGTTGCTGCGCATCTTCTTCGTGCCCCTGCTCATAACTGTGCTCCTGACCCGCAGCCCTAACGTCGAGTTGTGGGGTTTTCACATGCGCTTCGAATTCTGGGGCGTGCTGATCCTTCTGGCTGCGGCCGCCACCGATTGGGCCGACGGCTATTTCGCGCGCCGCCGTTTGCAGGTCACCACGCTCGGGATTCTGCTCGACCCCATTGCCGACAAGCTGCTCATTTCGGCCGCGTTCATCGCCCTGGTCGACATGCATCTGGTGAAGGCGTGGATGGTGGTGATTATCATCGGCCGCGAGTTCACTGTGCTTGGCTTGCGCAACATCGCTTCCGCCGAAGGTTTCACCATTGCCGCATCCGCGCTCGGAAAAACAAAAATGGTTTTGCAGGTCTGCGCGGTCGCGCTGTTGATCGCAGGCTCGCGGTACGTCTCCCTGAAGCCGGTCGCGGACGTGGTGCTTTGGCTGGTGGTCGCCAGCGCATTGATCTCCGCCGCGCAGTATTTTTTCCGTTTCTGGAATCAACTCGACGACCGCATCAAACAGCGCAGAAAGTTGCGCATGATGGAAGCTCGCGCGAAGTCCGAGGATGTTGTCCCTTCCTGATCGCCAGTTCTCCGACGGTGACCGCCGTGCCATGCTGGCGCTGGCGCGCGCCGCGATCATCAGCGCGCTGGAAAATTCGCCGCTCGTCGAGCCCACGCCCGAGCCAGCCTGCTTCTCGCTGCATCGCGGTGTTTTCGTAACTCTCGAGGTCCATGGAAAACTCCACGGCTGCATCGGCGTAATCGAACCGCGCGACACGCTGAAGCAAAGCATCGCGCACTCCGCCCGCAGCGCGGCTTTGCATGATCCGCGTTTTCCAGCGTTGTTGGCCGATGAAATTCATGCGCTACAAATTGAAATCTCCGTCTTATCCCCAATTTCGCAAATCGATCCCAAGGACGTCGAAATCGGCAAACACGGTTTGGTCGTTGCCAGCGAAGACCGGCGAGGCTTGTTGCTCCCGCAAGTCGCCACCGAGCATCATCTCTCGCGTGAAGAATTTCTCGAGGAAACCTGCCGCAAAGCCGGCTTGTCGCGCAACGCCTGGCGTGATCCGCTCAACAAAATTTTTGCCTTCACCTGCGAAATTTTTCAGGAAGAACCAGGTCCGCCCGCAGCGTAATCCCGGAACGCCGCCGGGAGACACTCGCCACATTCGGATGTACCCTAGCTGCATGATTCCCGCTTCGTACAAACCCAAGAAAAAATTCATGGACCTGGCCATCGCCGAAGCCAGGCGCGCCGGCGACCGCGGCGACTATCCCATCGGCGCGGTGATTACCCGCATGGTGGGGAAGCGCGAAGTCGTGATCGCCAACGCCGGGAATCGCGTCAAGACTTCCGGCTCCAGCATCAAGCACGTCGAGCTGGAAACGCTGAAATATGTTTGCAGCGGATATGGCCGCTATCTGCCAGATTTCATTCTCTATTCGACGCACGAACCCTGTGCCATGTGCGCCGGTGCCTGCGTATGGTCCAGAATCGGCGCGGTGGTCTATGGCGTCTCTCAGGAAGACATTCACGCATATGGCAGCAAGCATGGCAACGAATTCTACAAATGGCGCGCTTGTCTCATCTCCTGCGAATTCGTCTTCAAGAAAGGCAACCACATCATTCCCGTCAGCGGGGGCTTTCTGCGTAAGGAATGTCAGAAGCTTTTCAGCTACCGGCTAAAGTGAATGCTGGCGATGCTATTGCGGCGCCGCCCGCGCTTCGCGCAACAACACTACATCGGAAACCACCTTTACCCGCACATCGCCCAGCGTTTTTCCGTCAGGTGAAAATTGAAACGTAAAACTGCGATCCGAAGTGAAATTTGTCAATCGCCGGCCCGGCGAGCCATCCAGCGGTTGCATCCAGACGTTTCCGACGCCGTTTTCCACGATGTTGTATGCGACGGCTTTCCCATCGGGCGCGACTGCAATGGGCGGAGAAAGATCAGACCGAGGAACCAGAGTTTTCACCTGCGTCCCGCCATCCGTGGTGATATCAACGAGGGCGATCCTAACTGTCGACAATTGAGCGGCAGCATCGGTGATGTATGTGAACTCCGGCATGAACCGGCCATCGGGTGAATAATTCACCGCGCCGACCATGTATCCGTCTGGTATCTCGCTCGCCTTAACGAGCCGCGGAGTGCCTCCGTCGATCGCCATTTTCATCACCCGGAATACGGCGTAATCTTCAAAATAAAATGACCCGCCGTCCGGCGAACAAAGCGGCCAGAAATCCTGTTTGCCACTGGTAAGCTGCTTTGGCCGGGACCCATCTGCATCCACTCGCCAGATATTCGTCGTGTTCTTTCCTTCGCGTCCGGTCGTACTAAAAAGTATGGGCCCGCCTCCGCCGCAGACCGAGGATAGCGCGATCGACTCGGCCGGGTCGTTCAGAATTGTCGTTTGCCGGCTGCGGTCCGGCGACATGCGCAGGATCGAAGTCGCCGTGGTGACGATCAAATTTCCTTGCCGGTCCCATGCCACGCTTCGAATCTCGGATTGATTCGGCAGACCCCGAACTGCCACCGGCGCTGCTCTGCTGTTCAATGGCTGCAGGAACACCGAGTCGGACCGCTGGCCCTGAATCGACACCATCGATTTTCCATCCGCGGATAGGCTCAGCGTTTGATAGCCGTGTGTATCGTTGGTCAGCGTCTGGAACTGTCCTGCCGGGTACGAAACGTAGCCGAGTTGCGGGTTGGTTGCTCCCGCAGCCCGGTAATTCACCAGCAGTCCGCGGCCATCGGGCGTCCACGCCAAATCAAAGAAAATTTTCTCCGGGTACGACGTAAGTGGCTTCTCTTTTTTTTGCGCGACATCGAACACGCTGATCTGCGCTTGCGCTTCCCCTTGTGAATACGAGACGAATGCGATCCGCGTTCCGTCCGGCGACCAGGACAGACTCAGCGGCACAGGAACCGGGGCAATTTGCAGAATCTTCTCGTCGTTCCCGTCTAAATTGGCGAGAAGCAGGCGATACTTCCCGGCTTCTGGATCGTTCGCGCGCGCGTAAGCCATTTGCTTACCGTCCGGCGAAAGGGCCGGCCCGGCATCCACGTCCTTGACGACAAGTTGTGATGGGCCGCCCAGCACCGGCATACGATACACCTGGAAGTCGCTGTTCGTGGCATCTACCGCTTTCCGGTAGTAAATATAGCTTCCGTCGACCGAAAAAACCGGGCTGAGAAGGCCAAAAACGTCAGGCTCCAGGACTTGGGTGTTGCTCCCGCTCGGCACGTTACGCAGCCATAAGCTCTGTTTTCCATTTTCGTTTGTTGCGCTGACGATGTACTTGCCGTCCGGAGAAATCGCCGCTGCCAAAGCGCGGCCCGAGTTGGTGATCTGCGTAGCGTTAAAATTTTGAAAGGGAACTGCCAACGCGCGTTTCCCGAACAGCGAGTACACGCCATATCCAGCGGCCGCGACGAGCAGCAGCACCACCACCAGGCCACCGATGAAGATTCCTTTGTGCTGCTTTGCCGCTTCCACCACCACCGAGCTGCTGGAACTGTGCGCCACTGCGCTTGCTGGGCGCACTGCCGAACCGCTCGCAGCTTGCGCCGCACTCTCGCCCGCAGCAGGCTCTGCTACAGTCCCGCGAGTTGACGATTCCGCATCCCTATCCGCTTTTCCGCCAGATCGCCCCGAATCCGTGTCTCGTTTCAGCCGCTTCAATTCCGAACGCATCTCCGCCGCGGCTTGATAGCGCAGCTCGCGATCCTTCTCCAGCGCACGATTGATGATGTCTTCCAGCCGCGCCGGAAGGTCGGGATTCAATCGAATTGCTGGAACCGGTTGCCGCTCCAGGATTGCGTTGAAAATCGTTCCAGAGCTCTCTCCACGAAATGGCAACGCTCCCGTCGCCATTTCGTACAACACCACTCCGAACGAAAACAAATCCGTACGGTTGTCCAGCTCTTTTGCGCGGACTTGCTCCGGCGACATGTAGGCGACTGTACCGAGGGTCGAGCCGGGGCTGGTCAGATGCTCTGCGCTTACATCTGCCGTGAGTTCCTGACTGACGGTTTTCCCGGAAGAGCCGCTGCCGGCGAACGTAACTTTGGCCAGGCCGAAGTCCAGAATTTTCGCGTGTCCGCGTTCGGTTACAAAAATATTCGCGGGCTTGATGTCCCGATGAACGATTCCTTTGCCGTGAGCGGCGTCCAATGCGTCGGCGATCTCAATCGCCAACGGAAGCAGAATTTCGGTTTCGATTGGCTTTCCGTTGATGCGATGTTTCAGCGTTGTGCCATCGAGAAATTCCATGGCGATAAATCGCTTGCCATCCTGATCGCCAATTTCATAGCCAATTTCATAGATGGTGCAGATGTTGGGATGATTCAGCGCGGAAGCGGCGCGCGCTTCGCGGCGAAAGCGCTCCAACGCTTGCGCGTCTTGCGCCAATTCTTCTGGCAGAAATTTCAGTGCGACGAAGCGCCCTAGCTCGGTATCCTCGGCCTTGTAGACCACGCCCATTCCGCCGCCGCCGAGCTTTTCAACGATGCGGTAGTGCGAGATCGTTTGTCCAATCAGCGAAGGTGAGTCGGCCACAGAGCGCGTATGTTAGTTTCTGCGGTAACCCAAGTCAACGCGAAGCCCGGCGGCAGATTCGCGAATCTGCCGGAAACAAAAAGCCCGCGAAGCATGGGCCTCGCGGGCTGGTGAAAATAATTTACGATTAACTCTAGCTATTCGAGTTCCACGTAGTCGCCGGCATAAATCTCGCGTCGCGAAACGGTGACCAGTACCGTGGACGAGTTGGGGCTGGCGTTCAGCACAATGCCCTCGCCCAGAACTTCGCGCGGCAGATCGTTCCACGCATAGTGCTTGGGATTGCCGCCAAAGCCGTATAGCCGGTCCTGATAGTCTTTTTCAGCCGGAATGGTATCCGAGTACGAGCCTTGGTAACGGAAGATCCGGAAATAGTCTCCAACCTTCACTCCCTGGCTGGTTCCGAGGTTGACGTACACCGTGCCCAGGCGTCCGCTCAATTGAATGGTATCTTTGCCGCGAACCACCATTGCCACCGGTTTACCGCTGACGGGCGCAAAAGCGTCGAAACTCGCGGTGTCCTTGAACGGCCCTGCCGGACGTTCCGAGAATGGCAGCACGATATCGCCGCGCTGCATCAGGTCGCAGCTCACCGCAACTTTCGCGATGGCCACGTTCGGCTCCACTTTAATCACTTGCAGTTGGCCAAGATCGGAGTAGTGGCTGCCCATGGCGCGGGTCAGCTTATCCTGCCACTTGAACCACATCACCTGATTCGGATCTTCTTCTTGCCGTACCACCAAAAAGCGATCGCCCGGTTTGATGCCCTGGTTCGCGCCCTTGCTCAGGTGCACGATGTCCGGTGTGGCGAACGTGATCTTGGAGGCGGACTGCTCGCCGGTGACCAGCCGGAGATCATCGGAAACCTTTTGATTGGTGTAAAAGCCAGAGCAGTACACCGAGGTAAACCACGGGTGGTCTGTCGGCTGGTAGAACTGGGTGCGAGGGGCAGGGGTTTCCTGCGCCAGGCATGCTGCTGCGCCGAACACCAGCGAAAGGCACAAGCCTGCGACATTTGCGCGCATCACAAGACTCCTTGAAGCGCACGACCTGAGTTTCAAGGTTGTACTTAGCAACCCTGAATTGATGAGGACCGTGCGGGGACTATTCCATCTCGAAAATAGCAACGCGTTCCAGTACCGTCAAGAAATTGGCTTGGGGTGCTTTACACGTTTGATACGCCCATGCTATATCTTTTGTTTTCAATCATATGCCGACACATTCCGCATCCGCCAAAGTCTTCCCGGAACGACTGTGTGCCGTGATTGCTACCCCCACGGCGCGGGAGGCGGTGCGCCAATTGCGCGAAGCAACCCGCTATACCCGCACTATCGAACTGCGATTGGACTGGCTGCGCTCGGACCGCGAACGGTCGTCGTTTCTGAAAACTCTGCGCAAAATTGGGAAAAAGGGCCTGACTCTGGTGGCCACTTGCCGGCGGATTCTTGGCGGCGGGAAGCTCGCGGGGGGAGCGCAAGCGGAACTTTACTGGCTGAGCCAGGCGCGCGAAGCCGGTTGTCAATGGTGCGACCTGGAAATCGAAACGTTGCGGGAACTTCCCGGACAGTCCGCGCGGGCGCTCCCGGTGCCGCCGAAGATTTTGCTGTCGTATCACGATTTCCAGCGTACGCCGCCATTGCCGCTAAATCTGGTGCATGCGCGGCGCGGTGAAGCTGACGCCGTCAAAATTGCGGCGCGCGCGCGAACACTGACCGACAGCTTGAAGCTTCTGCGGCTGGCGCACGATTCCAGAGACATGGTTGCGGTGCCAATGGGCGAAGTTGGATTGCCGGCGCGGTTGCTGGCGCTGAGCAGAGGGAGCGCGCTGGCGTACGCTCCGGTGGCGGCGGCGACTGCGCCCGGCCAGGTAAGTCTGCATGATTTTCAGCGGCTCTATCGCGCGGATTCGATTACCCAACAAACGGAAGTGTATGGAGTGATTGGAAAACCGATTGAGCATTCGCTTTCGCCGCTGCTGCACAACACCGGTTTTATTGCCGCGAAACGCGATGCGATTTATTTGCCGTTTCTGGTCGAGAACCTGAAGGAATTTGTGGAGGCCATTCCGGAATTTCAATTGCGCGGGTTCAGCATCACCATTCCGCACAAGCAAACGATCATCAAGTATCTGGCCGAGTGCGAACCGATGGCCGAAAAGATCGGCGCGGTGAACACGGTGGTTGTCGGAAAAACCGGAAAGCTGCGCGGGTCGAACACCGATTATTGGGGGGTGCTGCGGGCGTTTGACGGGGAATTGAAGCTGCGCGACAGCCGGGTTTTGATTTTTGGCGCAGGAGGCTCGGCGCGTGCCGCGGCTTTTGCGCTGACGGATGCCGGAGCCGAAGTGCTGATTTGCGCGCGACGCGAAACGGCCGCGCGGGGGTTGGCGCGAGCGTGCGGAGCCCAAGCTATCGCGCGCAAGTATCTGGCTTCGGCGTGTTTTGCAGCGATTGTGAACACCACGCCGCTGGGAATGTATCCCTATGCCGGAGTCTCGCCGATTTCCGTGCGCGAATTGAATTGCGAAATTGTGCTGGACCTGATCTACCGGCCGTTGCGCACGAAACTTATTCAGATCGCGGTGCAGAAAGGAATTCGCGCGATGTCTGGCGTGGAGATGCTGCTGGCGCAAGGCTTCGCGCAGTGGGAATTGTGGATGGGGAAGGCTGCTCCAGAAGCGGCGATGCGCCGCGCGGTGATGGGAAAATTGCGGCAAGAAGAATCTGCACACAGCGAGAAATCCGATAAGAATCGTTAACCTGCAAGCGCGTTCGCGGATTTTAGTGGATAATTGCACGACGCGAACTTTGCAGAAATAGTGTGTCGCGGTTTTGACCGAGACCTGAATACCGCATCCATGATCCAGCCTACATTCGCCGAATTTTCGCGGCTCGCCAAGAAGGGAAACCTGATTCCCGTCTACGATGTCTTTTCGGCGGATCTGCTGACTCCGGTGAGCGCCTATCTGCGCATCGCGCAGGGCGCACGTTATTCGTTTTTGCTTGAATCGGTGGAAGGCGGAGAGAAAATCGCGCGCTATACGTTCGCTGGAGCGCATCCGGAAGAAGTTTTTCGGTACGCGAATGGCGCGTGCGTTCTCGAAGGTCCGGATAAAGTGATCTGGGAAGAGAACGATCCGGTTTCGTTTTTGCGCGAGCGCATGCAACGATTCAAACCGGTGCGGTTGCCGGGATTGCCGCCGCTGATCGCCGGCGCAATTGGCTATTTCAGTTATGACATGGTGCGGCTGATCGAAAAGTTGCCGAAACGGTTGCGCGACGAGATTGGACTGTTCGACGCGGTGCTGATGTTTTATTTCGGGCTGATTGCGTTCGATCACGTACAGCACCGGTTGTGGATTGTGCGCAATGTTTTTACCGAAGGCAAAGGAACGTGGCGCGAGAAGTACGACGTGGCGGTAAAGGAAATCGAGAAAACGCGCGCGCTTCTGGAGCAACCGGTGGAAGCGGAGGATCGTAGGCAAAAATCCAGCGCCAAGGCCACGGCCGCTCCGCGGGTCGCTTCCAACTTCAAAAAACCGGTGTATCTCGAGGCGGTAAAAAAAGCGAAAGAGTACATTCGCGCGGGCGATGTTTTTCAGGTGGTGATCAGCCAGCGATTTTCCGCGAAGACCGAAGCTGAGCCGTTCCAGATTTATCGCGAACTGCGCGCGCTGAATCCTTCGCCCTATCTTTTCTTTTTGCAACTGAACGATGTGGCGGTGGTGGGAAGTTCGCCGGAAATGCTGGTGAAAGTGCAGGGGCGGGACGTTTCTTACCGGCCGATTGCAGGCACACGGTGGCGCGGAAAAGACGAAGCGGAAGACTTGCGGCTGGAACGCGAAATGCTGGCGGACGAAAAGGAACGCGCCGAGCACATCATGCTGGTGGATTTGGGGCGAAATGATTTGGGCCGGGTGTGCGAGTACGGAACGGTCAAAGTGGAGAAGCTGATGACCGTGGAGAGATATTCGCACGTGATGCATCTGGTTTCGAGTTTGCGCGGGCAGTTACGTCCCGATGTGGATTGTTTCGATGCGCTGATGGCTTGTTTTCCTGCCGGGACGGTTTCCGGCGCGCCGAAAGTTCGCGCGATGGAAATTATCGAAGAGCTCGAAAAAACGCGGCGCGGAATCTATGCCGGAGGAATCTTGTATCTGGATTTTGCCGGGAATCTGGATTCGTGTATCGCCTTGCGCACCATGGTCATCAAAAATGGTGTGGCGCATATTCAGGCGGGCGGGGGAATTGTGGCGGATTCGACCCCACTGGGTGAGTACCAGGAGTCGGTGAATAAGTCGAAGGCCTTGCGGCGCGCCCTGGAAGCCGCGCACAATCGGAAATGAAGAAGTTATGGCGAAGAAATGATTCTGCTGCTCGACAACTACGATTCGTTTACCTATAACCTGGCGCAGTATCTCGGGGAGCTGGGGTGCGATGTGGAAGTGCATCGCAACGACAGGATTTCGGTGGAAGAGATCGCCAAGCGGAAGCCGGAACGAATCGTGATTTCGCCGGGGCCATGCACGCCGCAGGAAGCGGGAATTTCGGTGGAGTTGATTCAGCGGCTGGCGGGAAAATTTCCTATCCTGGGAGTATGCCTGGGGCACCAGGCACTGGGTGCGGCGTATGGGGGAAAGATTGTGCGCGCGCCGAAACTGTTTCATGGGAAGACCAGCGAGATTCATCATGACGGCAAAGGGGTCTTTCAGGATTTGCCAAAGACGTTTACGGCGACGCGGTACCACTCGCTGATCGTGGAGCGGAAAACGTTGCCGAAAGAATTGACGATCACGGCGGAGACGGCGGACGGGATCATCATGGGAGTACGGCACCGGCGCCATAAGCTCGAAGGTGTGCAGTTTCATCCCGAATCGGTATTGACGGAATCCGGAAAGCAGCTGTTGAAGAATTTTCTTTCGTTATAGCCCTGGTTTCCCCCACTCTTTTTTCGACCCTGCAGAATCTAAAGAGGTTAGAGAACAGCGAGCAGAACAGAGGATTCCTCGCTCCGTAGGCTTCGGAATGACGCGTTTAGGTGAGGGCGCGACGGCGAGAGCGTGACGCCAGAGCGGTAGAGCAGCCTCACCAATCCAAGTCGGCCAGGAGGGTGGCGTAGGTTTCGATGCCTTGCCACAGGTTGCCGAGGCGGAGGTTTTCGTCGGAGGAGTGCTGGTGGTTGTCGTAGTTGACCATGGGGGCGCCGATCCAGGGGAGGCCGAGGTCCTCGAAGATGTACATGGGGACGCTTCCGCCGAGGAGCGGGGCGACCACGGTTTGGTTGTTGGTGGCGTCGTGCATGACGCGGACCAGGGCTTTGGCGGCGGGCAAGTCCATGCGGGTGCGGGAGGCGCGGTAGCCTCCTTCATTGATGACTTTGGCGACGAGCGGGTGTTCGCGCCGTTCGTCTGGCGCCGGATCGTGATCGACTATGAAAAAAC
>WNFM01205378.1_pt2 | contig 29132 bp, 25 predicted proteins | sample 5400271 | NCBI WGS metagenome assembly WNFM01 (sample SAMN13153352, study PRJNA577476) | soil metagenome | isolation source: 60 cm saprolite on Douglas fir-dominated hillslope | place: USA:California | collected 2013-09-17 | reverse complement strand
TGAGCATCCTTACTTTTAATATGCTACGGCCATACGTCCCTCAAGGTAGCGAGAAAGGAGGGCAAGGGGATAGCAGATGGCCAGGTAGATCAGGGCGCCGAAAATGTAGATAAACAATTTCTTGTTGGCATCGAGCAGGGGATCGGCGATGGTAGACATCTGCTGTTGTAGTTCAAGGACGGCAATTGTGGAGAGGAGAGCCGTATCCTGCACAAGGGTAATGAAATTATTGGTAAACGGTGGCATGGTTAGACGTATAGCCTGGGGCAGCACAATTCGACGCATGACCTGGCTTGAGTTTAAGCCCAGGCTCAAGGCTGCTTCGCTCTGGCCTTTTTGCACAGATTCGATACCAGCGCGAAAGACCTCAGTCAGGTAAGCTCCATAATTAAAACTCAGTCCAATTACGCCATAGAAGAACGCCGTAAAGCCATCTGGCACTAAACTATTGCTCTGGAAGACCGTCATGAACTGAAACGCGGCATTTTGCGGGTCAAAACCTGCCTGGGAAAGGACAACGCCGACACCAAAGTACCACATCAACAATTGCACAAGGATAGGTGTGCCACGTACTACCTCAACATAGGTTGTCGCCAGCCAACGTACAGGAGCAAAGCGGGAAAGACGTCCCATGGCTCCCAGGAAGCCCAGGATCATGGCAAAGACGACACTGATGACCGATAAGATAATCGTTACGGCAGCTCCCTGCAATAAAAATGGCAGGTCAAGGGCAATTGTATCCCGATAGGTGTAGAGATAATAGATGAACCCCAGGACAGCCGCAGCAAGAATTGCATAGAAAAGATAATCCAGGATCACCAGCCAACTGCGTGGCTTGCGTGTAACCCTGGGAAGTGACTCAGGAAGTGACTGCTGCATTGATATTTCCTTCTTCATTTAACTACAGAGCCGCACGCAACCGACCTTCAAAGTAACGAGCAACATATGATGTAGGCAGACTGAGCAGCAGGTAGAGAGCAATAGCGAGAGCATAGAGAGGCAGAGGATTACTGCCATGACGTGAAACCCAATAATTTAGAGTTGACGTGATCTCAGAGCCGGAAATTACGCTAACGATTGCAGAGTCCTTGAGCATGTAGATGAAATCATTGACAAAAGGTGGGATCATCAAAGGAATAGCCTGGGGCAAGACAATCCGGAAAAAGTTTTGTCCCGAGGATAGGCCCAAAGATAAGGCCGCCTCGGTTTGCCCATGTTCAACCGAGAGGAAGCCTGCGCGGAAGACTTCGGCCTCATAGGCGGCATAATTAAGCGATAATGAGGTGATACCGGCTACCCAGGCATTATCCAGGTGAGCCAGGTTGAAATTGACGAGGATGGCTCCTACACCATAGTACAGCAGAAATAGCTGGGTAATAATCGGCGTACTACGCATGACTTCAATAAAAATATTGGCAGGCGTACTCAGCCAAACGAAACGCGAGCTTTTCATCAATGCGAGAAGCAGCCCAATAAGTAGGGCCAGGGGGAAAGACGAAACACAATATAAGATTGTGCCCCATGCGCCACTGAGAAAAGCTGGAAGAGCCGACTGGATCAGACCCATAACCACTTCCTTTGTTTTTTTCACTTGTGGAAATAGTGCCTATAAGCAATATACTCCATGCCGTTCAAAAAAGTGAAACGTAGGCCCTTTTATGCCATGAGCCTACATTTCACCTGCCAGGATCTTCCCTGAAAGATAGGTATCTTAGTAGCTATACCAATGTTCAATTATTATGGCATCCTACACAATACCAATCTCAGCCTGCTGATCATTCCACAGATTCCACTTCTGGTAAATTTGCTTGAGCGTACCGTTCTTCTTCAACTCAGCAATAGCCTTGTTAATCTCGGGAAGGAGAATGGCCGCGTTGGGATTACTCTTGTTAAAGCCAACGACATACACATCGGGGAATAGGGGCTTGCCGATAGCCTTCAGCTTAGGATCAGCAGTACCGCCAGGGCCAGCGCCTTCAACATAATACGTCACAATTGGCAAGTCCACCATCATAGCGTCGATCTTTTTCTGTTTGAGGTCATCAAAAGGCAAATTGCCGTCATACAACTTTGTGGTAATCTTGGGATCTGTCGCCAGATCATCCGCTGCCTTATAGCCGGTACCTGTACCAACGGTCATACCTTCTAAGATGCTCAATGTTACAACGCTGGCCTTGGTGTATGAGCTAAAGCGACTATCGTCGGCCCGTACTACGATCTGCTGGCCGTAGCGATAATAGGGATCGGAGAACAATTCTGTCTTCTGGCGGTCAGACGTGATTTCCCAACCATTCATGGCAAAGTCGAACTGGTTCGCCAGCAGGGCCTGCTCCAGGTGTCCATAGTCGGTCTCTACCTGTTTGGGCGTAATACCCATGAGATTAGCCATAGCGGCCGCGATTTCGACCTCGAAGCCAACCAGGTTATTGGGGTTAGCGGGATCTTTAAATACATAAGGGGCGCCGGACACAAAGTCTGATCCCCACTGTAGCTTACCAGGTACCTTGAGGCCCTTGCTATCTATTTTTGTGACACCAGGGGTCGTCGCAACTGTACCTGTGGCAACATTGCCTCCACAGGCAGCAAGGAGAGCTTCTACGCTTCCTCCCGCGATAACCAGACCTCCGGCACGTCTCAAAAATGTGCGCCTGTTTAATTCTAGATTCATCGTGCATAATGCCTTTCTGATCTGATGATCTTCCTGAAAATAATGGTTCATCTCACTCTATGGTAAAACGGAGAGCACACGCTCCAAAAATACCTGCGTACGCTTCTCACGGGGATGTTTAAATATTTCTTCTGGATCTCCCTGCTCGATAATTGAGCCATCCGACATGAATACCACCCGATCAGATACGTCTCGTGCAAACTGCATCTCATGGGTCACAACGACCATGGTACTGCCTTCGTAAGCGAGGTCCTTCATGACTTTTAGAACTTCGCCCACCAGTTCGGGATCAAGGGCAGAGGTTGGTTCATCAAAAAGCAAAGCTCGCGGCTGCATGGCTAAAGCGCGCGCGATAGCTACACGCTGCTTCTGCCCGCCAGAGAGACGACTAGGGTAAACGTCGCGTTTCTCGGAGAGACCCACCTTGACAAGCAATTTCTCACCCAGGGCTACAGCCTCAGCTTTCGGCATTTTACGCACAAGCAGGGGTGCTTCAATAATATTTTGCAAGACGGTCATGTGAGGAAATAAATTAAAATTCTGGAAAACCATGCCAAGTTCACGACGAATGGGGCTGAGCTGTTTAATCGATAAATTGGGGTCAAGCTGGTGGCCGTGGATGTTAATCTCTCCGCCGGTGGCTTTCTCCAGACCATTGAGGCAGCGGATCAGAGTACTTTTACCGGAACCACTAGGGCCAATCAGTGCAACGACTTCGCGTTTTCGAACCTCAAAGTCAATATCTTTGAGAACATGTTTATCACCGAAATACTTATTAAGCCTGGTAGCACGTATGATCACTTCATCTTCAACAACACTTGTTGGCTGGGCTAGAGAACCCGAATTGCTCACAGCAAGTGTCTCATTCAATATACTTTGATCGGAGTCCATATGAACCTCCTCTACTGACTGCATTTTAAGGATTGGCAAATGAGGGCACCAAAAATGCAGGTGGGATGTCGTCACCAAGTATAGTCATCATCAATAGAAGTGTCAAGCATTGGCACAGGTAACTTTTATGTATATCTCACAACAACGTGTTATACTGTCATCAGGGCGCACCACGTTAACGTCTTTTTCTTTAGTGCATGTGAGCGAGCAAAAGTATGCCTTTTCTGTCAACTCCCCATACTACTCTTTACTACGACATTTTAGAGCCAAATTTCACTTTACCACAGCATACTACACAAGAAGTACTACTACTGCATGGTTTCGCAAGTACACCGGTAAGTGATTTCAGTGGACAACTTCCCTCTCTGCGCACTCGCTACCCCACTACGGCACTGACTTTATCGGTATACCGCCCTCGCCGCCCGTAGCACAGCAGCAAAAACGCTCATTTCTGCTACTGTGGGTGGGGCTGGTTATAGCTATCCTGCTCTTTCTCTCAGCTGGTCTGTTTTACCTGGCTCGCTCTTTTTGCTGTCAGCCAGGAAAAGCCGACGCCGATTGTACGCTTTGTGCCAGTGACGCCAACATCTGGGGCGACAGCAACACCAACAGCACGCCCCCTATACTGCCCAGGACATCCTGAACGAGATGATCGCACATAATTTGCCTGTGGGTGGCTCTGCATATGGGGTGTCTCTCGCATACTTTTTACTGACCCACTCTACAACAACGCTGTAAATGTTCCTTTTCAGAGTTCCGTGATATGGAGTGTCTATGCAGGGCAGACAAAAGCAGGCTACTGCGACTCATGTGCTGGAGATCTGTCCTTTTCGGGCCACGTCTGTTCGTCGTATGAATGAAAGGATTTTTCAGATTCTTTCTGAGGAAGATCACTGAAAAGAAGGAGAAATACCCCATGAAGTACGTCCTTTTGTTCTGCGGAAGAACCCCACAGGATGCAGCCCGGTGGGAGGCAATGTCTGAGGAAGCCCATGCCCAGCGCGATGCCAGGGTTGGCCAGTGGTTCGCCGAGTACCGCTCCAAAATCGGTGGAGCAGTTCAACTCCAAGCGGCGCACGCGACGACCAGCGTGCATTTCACCGCTGACGGTCGGCCACTGGTCACTGACGGCCCGTTTCTTGAAGGAACCGAGGTGATTGGTGGCTATGCTGAGATTGACGTTGCCGATCTCGACGAGGCTCTGCAGATGGCTAAAACGTGGCCTGCGGGCGGCGTTGAGATCCGACCGGTAGCCAGCTCTGACCGATCATAACTGGTAGGAGAGCGACGAGATGCAGGAGTCAACACACGACGAGACGCATGCTGCGCTCAGCACCGTTTTCCGGGAAGAAGCCGGGAGATTGGTGGGAGCTCTCGTCCGCATTCTGGGCAACTTCGAGATTGCCGAGGAGATTGTCCAGGATGCCCTGCTTGTCGCGCTTGAACGCTGGCCAGTCGAGGGGATTCCAGCCCAGCCGGGCGCGTGGCTGGTGACCGTGGCGCGCCGCCGGGCCATCGACCAGCTGCGGCGCGATGCGCGCTACCGCGACAAGCTGGCTGCTCTGGAGTACCCGGTCGCGCAGGAGCCGGACGACCGACTCCGGCTGATGTTCACCTGCTGCCACCCGGCGCTCTCCCGCGAGACGCAAGTGGTCCTGACGCTGCGCGCGGTCTGCGGCTTCACGACCGCCGAGATCGCTCATGCTTTCCTGGCCTCGGAGTCGGCGATGGCGAGGCGTATCGTGCGAGCGCGGCAGAAAATCGTGCAGGCTGGTATCCCCTATCGCGTACCCCGCGATGAGGACCTGGACGAGCGGCTGGGCGAGGTGTTGGCGGTGCTCTACCTGATGTTCAACGAGGGCTACCTGGCCAGCGGAGGCAGCGCACCCGCGCGCCGCGATCTCGCTGAAGATGCTGCCTGGCTCGCCGCATTTGTTACGCGGCTCTACCCCAGAGAGCCGGAGGCGTTGGGCCTGCTCGCTCTGATGCGCCTGCACCTGGCACGCGTTGAGGCGCGCTTCGACGTCGGGGGAGAGTTAATCTTGCTCCCCCATCAGGACCGCTCGTGCTGGGATCGACACATGATTGCGGAAGCCGTGGCGATGATCGAGCAAGCTGCAATGTTGGGACGTCCGGGCCCCTACCAAGTGCAAGCTGCGCTGGTAGCCTGCCATGCCGAGGCGGCTTCGTGGCAGGCTACGGACTGGACGCAGATCCTGGCCCTCTACGATCTCTTGCTTCAGATGACGCCCTCGCCAGTCGTGCGACTGAACCGAGCAGTCGCGCTGCGCTACATGGCCGGGCCAGAAGCAGCGCTGGCTGAGGTCGAGGCCCTTGCACGCGATCTCGACGGGTATCACCTCTTCCACGCCATCCGTGGAGAACTCCTGCTTGAACTTGGCCAGCGTGAGCAGGCCCAAGCAGCCGAGTTGCGGGCGCTCACGCTGACTGGCAACTGGGCCGAGCAGTCTCTGCTCCGGCACCGACTTTCTTCTGCTTCTGCCGAGTAGGTGGTACAAGACGTGTGTCCGCCGCGAGAGGCAAAGAGCGAAAGGGCACAGAGAAGTGCCTCCTTTTGCCCTCCGCCACCCCATTCATGGCGTTGTTCGGACGTAACCGACTGCCTCATCGTTCCACCCTCAGTCGTTTCCTGGCCACCTCCACACAAAAAAACAATGAGCTGCGCCGCAGGCGTAGCGAGTTAAGGCAGCAGCGCGGAAGAATACAAGAGGTCAGCTACGTGATGCTGGTTATCCACTCTTTGAGCACGGCGACCAGTTCCTCTGGCTCTTCCATAAATACCATATGACTGGAGTGTTCAAAGACATGCAGTTGGGCATGAGGAATATTCCGAGCCATCTCCTCTGCACCTGCCATTGGGGTTACCCAGTCGTAGCGCCCCTGGAGAATAAGCGTTGGTATGGTAATCTCGGTCAGGCGCGGACGCATATCGTATTCCTTGCTCAATGTGCCCATCATATACGTTGCGATATCCATGTTCACCATGGGATTGTCAAATAGTTCACCAATATACTCAGGCTTAAAACCCTGGTGCCAGTAATAAGGCATAATCTCTTGCTCAAAACGCTTCAGCTCTGCCTGAGTAGCTGTTCCTGTCGATTCACGATAAGCAATCTCGCGCAATTCTTTACCGCGCTCACCACCTATCATATTTTCCAGCGTTTCAAGATCATAACCACCGGTCCAGGCCGGTGAGGTATCAAAGAGCACAATACCTGCCGCGAAGTCAGGGTGGCGAAGAGCGATAGTGAGAGCGACGAAGCCACCAAATGAATGACCAAGCACAAGAGGATGCTCAATATCCAGGGCATGGCAGAGAGCCACGACATCATCGGCCATAATACCTAACTGGTAATACTCGTAACTGTGGCGTGTCGAACGACCACAACCACGCTCATCCACATAGACCAGTTGGGCGACTTCGCCAAGGGGATCAAGCCAGGGGCGAAAAAAGGTGTGATCAAAACCTGGGCCACCATGTAAGATAATAAGCGTTGGTTTTTGACGAAAGCCTGACGCCGCATCTAAACCACTGCCAATTACATCAAAAAAGAGTTCCGTGCCATTTACACTTAGTTTCATAGTTCCTCCTTTGAGGCAATATCCTGCTCGTCAACACTTTTCAATAGCTCTTCTGCAACAGAAGGATGATTGCCATTCGTGCGATTGCGCACACGCACAAGACGTTGCCATCCTTTATCTGTACGTATCTTAGCCCCCAGGCGTACATACAAGAGTGAACCCAGCAAAAGTGACTCGACAATGCCTACACCCGCAGCAGCCAGGGGAATGGCGAGTACCGCGTGCGAGCCGGTAAAAAGTTTGAGGAACAGGACAAGGAGACTCCAGCGTATCGCAAAGCCAAGTATGTTGACGAACATAGGCGTGCGAGCATCTTTGAGCGCATAAAAGCCGATCACGAGTAGGCCAGCCACGGCCATGCCAGGCAGCGCCACAGCATAGCCGAGCAGCGCAGTGCCTGTAACAGCAGATGAATGTTTACCAAACGCACCGTGCTGAAAGAGCAAACGAATCATGGGCTTGCCAAAGAAGTACAGCCCCAGTGAGGCGACGGCAGTGAATATCAGCGCACCCACAACTAGCTTGATCGTGGTTATACGCAGACGCACATAACGGCCAAGTGTTGCCAATGAGGCCATCTGTGGTAAGGCCGCCTGGGCTATCGCCTGTGTCACCAGGACTAAAGGAAAGGCATAGAGCAGGTAGGCATTGCGCGCAGCAGCCAGGCTCGCTTTATCTGGCATATAAGAAATAAAGGCAGTATCGACGATAAAACCAGTCGAGGTAATCACTACCGCCAATACGTTAGGGGCAAGCAGGCGCATGACTTCGCGTAAGCCAGGGTGGCGGAGATCCCAGATGAAGCTGTACCGCACACCTTCTTTTGCCAGGCCGGGTAACATAATCACAGCCTGACAGATAGCTGCCGCCACAAAACCATAGGTTGGGCCATAGATACCAACTTCACGAAAAGCCAGCGAGAAGAGCAATCCACCAATCAAACCGACATTGTAAATAGCTACCGAAAGGGCTGGTAATAAGAATTGACGTTTTATATTGAGCAAGGCCGTAAATACAGTCCCCAGACCCAGAATGAGGGGATGAAGGAGCATGATACGCGTGAGATTTGTAGTTAAAGCCTGGGTACTCGCAGGATAGCCAGGAACCAGAAGCTTGCTCACAAAAGTGGGTGCCAAAAACTCACTGACAAGTACAAGGCTCGTCAGTCCCACCAGCAGAACATTAAACACCAGGCTTGCCAGCCTCCAGGCTTCTCGCTTACCATGATCTTTCTCAAATGAGAGAAAGACTGGAATAAAGGCGTGGATGAGTGCGCCTCCAGCGACAAGGTCAAACAAGGTTTCAGGTAGGCGTGCTGCCGCATAGTAAGCGTTAGCAGCAGCCCCGGTACCAAAAAGCGCGTTAAAAATGACCTGGCGAATGACGCCTAACCCACGCGAGGCCATAATCGCAAGCATAAGCAGTAGCGCAGCTTCGGTAATGCTAAAGCGGCGAAGAGAGAAATCATCGCCACCTGGGAGAAAGTTTTTTAGGCGAAAACTAAACGCCTGGCTGAAGACAGATGTATGCAGCTTAGAGGGCTGTCTGTCAGCGGTAGGCGAAGATACTTCTTCTATTTGAGATTCAACAGTTGAAGCAGCGATCGTTGATTCATTCGTTGAGTTTTCTGTGGCATGTGAGATAGGACACTTCCCCTCATAGTTAGCTACTCTACTTATTTCTATAGTAGGAATAATTATACCAATATATCCGTATTTTTTCGCTATTCGTGCGAAGAAACTTTTATTTTCACCCAAAAGGCCTATATGATGGTTGCATTTTCTCCACTAACAGTTCGCCCGCTGAGTCAATATGCCTCATCCCGAAATTTTGATACTGCTAAGGCACCCGCAAGGGCAATACATAGATACATATTGCCCTTGCGGGTGCCCTGGCTCCAGACCCACAAAGCATCTAAAGTGAGAGGCGCTCGGCAAGGTATTTGAGACTCAAAGGATAGCGATATTCGATGCTCATATGAGTATCATCAAACAGTTCAAAGAAGACATTGGTGACTTGTATACGCTCCAGGGCCTGGCGAAATGCTTCCGCGCCAAGATCAAGGAAAAATTGGTCACGCCTCCCGGCATCGATGTAAATAGCCTTCATCGAGCGCAGCGCCTCCGCATGAGAAGCAACCATACGCACAGGGTCCCAGGCCAACCAACGTTCCCACACCTCGGGAATGAGCATACCGGTCGTGGTATCGTAGGGCAGGCGAACGGTGCCATCCTCGTCGGCGGAGTAACAGGCGGCCATGCACCAGTCATTGAGTAGGGTATGGTCACTAGATCTGGAAAAAGCTGGGCGACTACGAAAATCCTTCCAGAACGACTCAAACGAGCCTGCGTAGTGGTCGCGCAGGGCACGCACAGACTCCGGAAATTCCGGGAGGTAGCACGTTTCAAAAAGGGCATCACCAGCGTGAGTAGCCAGGCCACCCCACAAATCTGGGCGCAACATCGGCGTAATCATGGCGCCATAGCCACCACTCGACTTACCCGCTATGCCGCGATGCTCCCGCTCTGGCATCGTCCGGTAATGGGCATCGACCCATGGCACAATCTCATCGCACAGATAGGTATGGTAGCGCCCTGTGCCTGCTGAGTCCAGAAACTGACTTCCACCTAACGACGTCCAACAGTCCACCCATACCAGAATACAGGGCGGAGCTTCACCCTTAGCAAACAGTTCATCGGCAAGTTCAGGAAAGTTCTTCCTGAATGCCGAACGATTACGCCACATATCAAGTTGGCCCGTCATACCTTGAATCAAATAGATGCCAGGATAGCGGCGATCTGGTTCATCCGCATAACCAGGTGGAAGATATACCCATAAGGGACGTTGGTAGGGGTCCTTGAGCGGGTTATCTTTGAGAACCTCGCTAGTAAAAGTGATTTCCTCGAAATGGCCTTGCATTTCAACAGACCATGGAAGCATTTTTCTCGTCCTCTCTTTTACGCTTAGGGTTGTAAAATTGCCCGCAGACGATCATGAGAAATAGCGGCCAGGAAGTGCTCATCTACTCCGCTGACCGTCTCAGCGGCTACCAGGGCATTATAGACAGCTTCTTCTGTCGCTTCAACAGCTCCTGTGAACAGAACATTGAAGTGAGAAATGCCATCAGCAGCCGGACCTTCAACCAGGGTACGGATACTCATCTCCGGCCTGGCGAGAACAGGCATAAGGTTACCCGTGGCAAAAGCAATCATTATTTCGCCGCTCATATCCCGCGCCGTAGAACCGGTACGAGCCAGGCCCAGGGCCGCCCGCTTAGCCAGGCGCGCACATTGACCTGGACTGAGAGGAGCATCAGTAGCCAGGACGACAATACCAACATGGTTAGTACCTGTGAGCACAATGGGAAAACCGAGCAGACCCCATTCATCAACTACGGAACGAGCAGTTACTTCCCCAATACCATTCAAAGGGAAAACGGCAGCATAGACATTTTCGCGCAGGGGATTGCCCGCGTGAGGCCAGATTGCGGTCACTCCTGTACGCCATGGCACACCGTCTACATCACGTCGTATGGTAGTATGCCCTACACGCACACCAGGCACATCGGTAATCGCGTTCAAGGGACCAGGGGGAAGATAACCTGGCGTTACGCCAAAGTCTCGTATTCGCGGCATGGCACATTCCTTCTAGCATTGTTCTCGTACAGTATTCTCATCTCTGAGGTGAGATGTTGTCAAGACACACTGGCAAGGTTCATAGGAGCTTTTTCGCATATACCAAAAATCTCTGTTTTTGATCTGTTTAATTATATGCCAGCAAGGATACTAACTGCGCGAACCTTGATTGTTGGTAAAAAATGAACGCGCTCGAGTAGCCATTTTGAGCTATTGTTCAGCATAGATAGCTAGCTAAAAATGCATAACTCAGGTACAGTGTCCTGTGTATAAACACAACTATTTTGACGAGGATGACTTATGTCGTTATTTTCTGATCCCCGTAGCACACAACCCTTGCAGCACACGTATAATGAACGCACTACACGACCCTTGTATAGTCCACAGGAAAGTATCACCGATCAACCAACCGCAGCCCTGCCCCGGCTGACAAGGCCGCTCAATGCCCAGTACTCCCCAAGCAAACAAGCAATTATTATTCCCGCATCCACTAAGCGACCGCAGACAGATGCACTTAAACGCCGGCGCAGCCCTTTCGTTCTGCTGGGAGTATTGCTAAGCGGCAGCATTGTATTCGTTCTTGCCGCTTTTTTTGTTGTCCCCCTGGACAATGGGCAACATCCACAAAGTCTCGCTCAGACGGTCAACAACTGGTTAACCAGCCCGCAGTCTAGCGGATTTAACCCATTACAACAACACGTAGATCCACCTACAGCAACGCCAGCTTTACTTACTAATGAGGGTTACTGCGGTGGTAATGATATCTGGGGAACATGTGCTACAGCCGTAACAGCCAGCCATGTCATGGGTACAGGCCAGATGCAGCATCCACTGGCAGGGGCAGTAATTACACAGTATTTTGCTAATCCGGAATATCAAATATGGTGTGGTTGTTGGAGGCCCCATACTGGTATTGATCTGGCCGCATCCTATGGCAGCCCCGTCATGGCGGCTGACAGCGGCCAGGTTATTTGGACAGGTTGGGACTGGTCGGGCCTGGGATGGGCGGTCAAGATCAATCATGGACATTACATTGCTACTATTTACGGACACCTGGCGCGTTTTATCGTGAGCGTGGGTCAGAATATTACAAAAGGGCAGGTTATCGCCTACGAGGGAAGTACAGGGGCTTCTACCGGGCCTCATGTCCATTTTATGGTTCTTGATAACAATAGATGGGTAAATCCCTTGAACTACGTACAGCTGCCTTAGGGACGCCCCTCTCACATGAAAAAAAGGTTGGCAGCCAGGTGACTTGCCAACCTTTCCTTGTTTGCTACGCTACGCCTGAATGCTGTTCTTGGGGCGACGGCGGCTAATGGAGCCACCCTTGCGGCCCGCGGCTTGTGCCTCTTCGCTTGTCCACTTATGGGCAGTACCCATAGCGTGAGCAGCTTTTCCACCCTTACTTGCAATTTCACGTTTCTTATCAGGGCTCATTGACGCAAAACCACGGCCACGACCTTTTTGTGCTTGCATTGTTGGATCTCCTTTACTATAATAGACTCAATTGATTTTGGTGATTGTACTACACTTCAATTTATAGCTTTCTGCCCTCCCTCAGGCCGAAGCTATATGCCCTTTTGTCCATCTGCGATTTAAGCAGTGGTTATTGGACCTCATAAATTAAGGATAACAGGCACTCCAAGTAAGAACAAGTCAACAATAAAAAATATCAGCTTTCTCTAAGCTAGACTCAGCTTTTTTTAAGGAAAGGTTGAGATAAAAGAAGTCTTCTGGCAAAGCGCATTTCCTTCTTGAGGAAAGGAGATGATAACTGTGGGTCCCAAACAGCGACGCGAACGTGAACGACAGACCACCCAACAGGCCTTTCTCCAGGCTGCCCTGGAGATTGCGTCTGAGGAAGGGTGGCAGGCGGTGACCATTCGTCACGCCTGGATCAGCCCATCGTCCAGCGGCACGGTAAACCAGAAAGTCGAGCCTCGACCAGGAGCGCTCTCGACCCCCACCTGCCCGTGGTGCTGCTCGATGATGGCACTGACAATAGCTAATCCCAGTCCCAATCCTGTCTCGGTTCCATGGTACATCGCCGGTTTTGTTTGATAAAACTGCTCCCAGATGTGTTGCTGCTCTTCTGGGGTCAATCCCGGTCCCAGGTCACGTACCGACACCCGCGCGCCGCTTCCCGCCATCTCCAGGCGCACCGATATCGGCTGATCGACTGGCGCGTACTTGAGGGCATTGGTCAGGTAATTGGTCAGCGCCTGCCCGATGCGGCCAGCGTCGGCATTTACTAGCATCACCTTGTCTGGAGGCAAGACCAGCTCAATGTGACGCGTTCGTGCCGCTTGCTGCTGATTGGCGACCGTCTCCTGCACGATCGTGACGAGATTTTCCCGTTGCAATGACATCCCAAATTTATACATATCCATCCGGGACACCTCCAGTAGTTCCTCCACCAGGCGGGTCTCGATCTCCACCTGCCCGATCGCCCGCTTGAGCACCTTCTCGACCTGGCCAAGCAGTTCTTCTGCTTCGGGCGGCAGCGACCGGGGGCGGAGATCGATCTGCATCAGCGCGAGCTCTATCAAGCCCAGAATAGACGTGAGCGGCGTCCGCAGTTCATGGTTCACCATGCTCAGGAATTCCTGCTTGCGTCGCTCCGCCACTTTCTGCTCGGACATGTCCAGGATCACCGCCAGCGCGAGACGGCGCTCCCGATCAAGCAGCGTTGCCGCCGCCAGGACAGGTAAGCGACTGCCATCCTTGCGCAGGTATTCCCCTTCCACTGGAGGATGGGCCCCTGCGGAGAGAAGCGCCTTCGCGGTCTGTTCCTGTGCCTCGTAAGAGTCTGGGGGCACCACTTGGTGCCAATTGAAGGTCTTGGAGAGCAGTTCGTCTTTGCTGTAGCCAGCCATTTGCGCAGCCCGGTCATTGGTGTCGTGGACCCGCCCGTCGAGATCGGCCACGACCACTCCAACAATATTGGACTCCATCAGCGAGCGCAACTTGCGTTCACTGTACTGGAGTTGCTGCTCCAACTTGTGCCGCCCAGTTACATCGCGGAACATGACCACGCCCGCGACGATCTGGCCTGCGGCATCGCGAATGGGTGCGCCGCTGACGTTGAAGATGAGGTCTTCCCCCTTGTAGGTGTGGTTCAGAATGTCCAGGGTGTTGGCGCCCGACAAGCGCTCGCCCCGCAGCACCCGCATCACCGGGAGCTGCTCTTCGGGCAGTAACCTTCCCTCCAGGTCACGCGTCTCCAGCCATTCGATGCGCTTGTCGAACTGGAGCACAGAAGGATCAGTATCTTCTTCAAGCCCCAGGAGGGAACGGTACGCGGCATTGGTGTAGCGGATCTCCCCTCTGACATCACTGACGGACACGCCCTCGGTCATAGCCTCAAGGATCGCCGACAGCTCGGCGGCTCGGGCCTCGGCCTCCACTCGCGCCGCCTGTTCGCTCGCAAGTAAGCGAGCACGCTCCTCTTCGGCCTGGATGCGGTCGGAAATATCGTGGACGGTCACCAGCAGGTGCCCGGTCGAAAGTGGGTTCGCGCTCGATTCAACGGGCAAGAGGCTGCCATCTTTGCGTTTCATCTGCCACTGCTTGTAGGTGATTCCCCCGGCGCGCAGGCCCTCCAGTGCGGCAAACAGAGCCGCATGATCTTCCTCAGGGACCAGGTCCCGCATGTGCCTGGTCAGGAGTTCTTCGCGCGAGTAGCCAGAGAGCTGACAGCCAACCTCGTTAACCTCCACAACGTGACCTTGCAGGTCGGTCACAAAAATGCCGATGGCCGCTTGCTTCACCAGCACCCGGTAACGTTCCTCGCTCTGCTGGAGACATCCTTGCCCCTGTTTGCGCCGCGTAATGTCGCGGTAGTTGCTTACCACGGCTCCCACCGCCGGGTCATCGAGCAGATTCGTCAGGATTGCTTCCACCCAGCGCCAGGTTCCGTCTGCGTGGCGAAAGCGACTCTCAAGGGTGATGAAGTGACCGGGCCGGTCAAGTATGCCGGTGAACTGCTGCCGGGCGTTTTCCACGTCCTCGGGGTGCAGCAACGCAAAGCCGTTCCTGCCCACCAGCTCTTCGGCGGTGTAGCCGGTGACTTGCTCGGTGGAAGGACTGGCGTAGGTCACGGTGCCATCCAGAGTGAGGAGCGCGATGGCAACACTACTGTGTTCGATGAGCGCGCGGAAGCGCTGGTCGTTGTGTATAGCTACTTCTTTTGACATATGTCTCTTCCCATTATACGTTTTCCGCTACACCGCTTGAGCCCACAGCTTCTGGTAGAGAGAGGAGAGCGAACGCGTGCACTCCATAGGACGACAACAAACGTCCGATCTGTGAGCAGGTAACTTGCTTCTGGCCCCTAGCATACCATAGATGTGACTGCCGAAACAGGGGGGTTGTCGTTTCCAGCAAGCGAGATGTCGGAATTCATGGGAGGCAATGCTCTTGCTTGTTTGCCTACAACGAATTCATACACCCGGGTTGCTGTACAGACTTGTTAAACGAAAAGAGGGTTTTTAAGGAAAGCTGCTCGCTCAGCGTTCTCGGCATCATTTCTTCTCTTCTCTTTCATATCCTCAAGCAGTCTCGCATGGTTTTCTCGAACAATCTTCGTATTGGGATGATTGGAACCAAGAGTTTTTTCCATGATAGCCAAGGCGCGTTCACACAAGGGCTTGGCTTGCTCATACTGAGCATGCCCACGGGATGCGCAACGAGTTTACAACAAGCAGGCGGTGTAGCGGGAAACGGCTGTACAAGCAATCTTGGTCGCATCGCCAGCAAGCAAGCGATATAGTAGAAGTCCCGCTTCGGTGCAGAAACCATGGATGCAATGAAGAACAGTCCAGAGCCACTTCGCTTGAGATTTGCATCTCATTGCGCATCCTGTGAGATGAGCCCGGTTTGCATTGTCCAAAACAAACGAGGAGGGTTTCACTCCAAAGTATTACTCGTCTCTCCGATCATCTCCCTCATCGCCTCGGTCGTATCCCCCACCGTCGTAATCGCCCCGACCGTATCCCTCGCGTTCACCAAACATCCCGCCCATCAATCCACCGCCTTGATGCCCCAGAATGGACATAGCTGCTATACCAACGAGTGCGCCGATCCCTCCCGAAACCATGGGATTTCCTAGCATTCCTCCTTGCCCAAAAAACTTCGAGAGCATATTTGGCTGCTGCTGCCCCATTTGATAGAAGCCTTGAGCCATGGCCTGTGGGTTGTTGGGAGCCATTGCGTACTGCTGAGGTACCTGCTGGGCAAACTGCATGCGCTGATCGTACGGCATCTGCTCGAAGTGCTGTTGATAGACCTGGTGTTGCAAGTTAGGCGGGGCATTCTGCACAAACTGCTGCATGTGTCCAATGGCTTGGTTTTGATCAATGCCACTGTAGTTTCCCGTATTGTAGGCTTGTGCGTACTGCTGATACATTTGTTGATTATTTGGATCAAACGGCCACATTATTCTTCTCCTTATATCTTCTCCCTCAACAGGAAGCAGAGTAGTAATTCATCCATCTCCTAGATGTTGTAAGAGCTATCGATGCAAGAAATTACACATTGCCGCACGCTTGCATATAGCTCAAGAAACGTGACAAGCTCATTATACAATACCTTCGTGGGGTGTTTTTTGTAACGGAAGAGCCCAGTTTATGTGATCAAAAATGAGGCAAATGGTACCCTCTGAGATGATCAAAAACACGAGGTATGTTCTCGGCCCTGGCTTATTTTTGGCCTCTTTTCGCCTTCTTGGAAGAGCAGAAACGCGCTTAGAGAGCGGATTGTTTGTTCGCTGGTGTTCGCTGTGATGCGCTGGATGTCGTGGGGATTGCTGTCAAGATTACTGTCACTTTGGTACGTGAGAAATGGACTTCGATGCCCTTTATACGGGGGCTGGTGTGATGGACATGGGTCATTATGAACATGCAGTAAGCTTCAAACAGCAAGCCATTGACTCGAAAGTGCCAAATCAGAGTAGGTCAAAGCTGTTCATCACGATATTTCTAAGCTTTCGACGTGCTTCCCTGGCTCTCTGAATGTCCATAGGAGAGCACAGGATGTTCTCATAATTCGCTGATTTTGATGTCCGTTTTGTTGTCAGATAGAGAGAGAACTTCCGTATTGTGTCGATACGGAAGTTCCTTGAAATGTCGGGTGATTTCTGTACTCTTCTCTTCATTTTTTACCGGTATTAGAGTGCTCTTCCTCGTGTCACCAAACGCAAGAGCCAAATGAAGAGACAGGCTCCGATGATAGCAACGATGATGCTTCCAATAAGACCAAAGTTCGCATTAGGAATGAGCAAGTTGGCGAGCAATCCACCGAGAAACGCACCAATCAAGCCGATAACGATATCTCCTACGAGTCCATAGCCACCAGCTCCCATAATCCTGCTTGCAACGAAACCGGCAATCAAGCCAATAACAAGCCAGATGATGAGTCCTGTCACACTAAATGCTGCGGCAAGAACGAGTGTCGCTAAGGCCATACCTTTCTTTTCCTTTCATGAATACGTATCACAATTGCACAGACAAACGTCTTATAAAGGGCGAGAAGCTTGCTCCTCAGGTTCATCTCGCTTTTTACGTCTGCTATAAGGAACACGATTGAGACCATACAAAGGGTTCAGTTCAGGGCTTGATCCTGCCCCGAATTAGTGGAAGGATGAAATCTTCGGATAGACTCTTCCAGAAGGAGGAAAAGGGTCATGCAAAAGGTTCAAAAGGCCTATACAGCAGAGTTTAAGCGTGAAGCCGTCCGGCTGGCCCAGACCCGTGGCAAGCCGATCACCCAAGTCGCCCGCGAGCTGGGCATCTCCGACATCTCGATCCCTCAATGGCGCAAGGAGCTGACTGAACACGGTCCTGAAGCCTTCCCAGGCAGTGGGCATCAGACCGCGAAGGCAAGAGGAACTGCGCCGACTCAAACGGGAGTGAGAGAGAACGCGAGATCGAGCGTGATATCTTCAAAAAAGCTCTGGCCATCTTCTCGCAACACCAGCTGTGAGATAGCAGTTCAGCGAAGAGCATCGGCGAGAGTATCCAGTCAGCCTGCGGATGTCGAGACGCTCGACGTGTCGGTGAGTGGAGACTCCCCCTGGCGGAAGCGTCCGATGAGTCAGCACAACCGGGAAGATGGCCAGCTTGCCGAGAAAGTGAAGGCGGCTTTCCCGGCCAATCGCTGCGTGTATGGCCGTCCACGTGTGCATGCGGAACTCCATGCACAGGGCATTCATGGTGCGCGGCATCCGGGTGGCCCGTCTGATGCGAGAACAAGGGCTCTTGGCGCACCGTCCCCGTCATCGCACGGTGACCGCACAAAGGCATCATAAAGCTGATCTCCTTGGCGAGGGAACGAGCCTCGTCATGAGTCAGCTTACTTTACTCTGCCAAGTTAGGAAATGCCCTCCACAAATACTATAAAAAAAGACAATTAACTCGCAACATCCTTCTCAAAACGAACCTTCGTAGGTGTCACCCGCACGAGCAGTTCCCCCTCAACGCCATTGCGCTTGCCATACGCTTCCGCCAGGTCCTCGCCCATATAACGTCCCCCAATGCGCGTGGCCCAGTGCTTTACAGTTTCCAGATCATCGCTCAATGTAGCTGTACCCTCGATCAGAATAAAGGCAAAAGGAAGGCGCTCGTCATCGATACAGAGCATGACACGTGGATCTCTACGCATATTAGCCGCTTTGACGCTCGTATTCCCGGTGTTGAAAACAATCGTGTCTCCATCAAGATGATACCAGATAGGGACAACGTGCGGACGCCCATCAGCGCGTACCGTTGCCAGCTTACCAGTTTTGATCTCTTCCAACAAAAAGTGACGCTGTTCTTCAGTTAACTTAACCATTGTCCTTCCTCTTACATAATAGAATAGCCTTACTTTGTATTATAAAGAGGACATTTCCTAACTCAAAGGCCCACCTGGCAGGATTTCGTGCCACTCCTCAGGTGAACGCGCCTCGTCCTCTTTGGTATTACTCTACGGAGGAAGCGTCATGAAAGCGTGATGAAAAGCGTTATGGGGAGTAGCACGAAACCTTGCTGGCTGGGCTCTTGAGTTAAGAAATGCCCTCGATGGATACCTATTCTCATGTGCTTCCATCTCTACAAGGAGATGCGATGGACAAGATGAATGACCTGTTTGGTCGGAACGAATGGTAGAGCAAGGCTCTTGACAGCTATTTTGAGGTTTTGCTTTCAAGATAGCTGTCAATTGTTGTTACCTATGTGATAAAACAAGGCTAGAGGCGGATTGGCAACGTTCAATGAACCTTGTTTAAGGAAAGGATGAGTCTAGCTTAGAGAATTTTTTTACTAGAATTGGAAAGGTATACTCGCCTGGCTTGTTGCTCCAGTTAACACATTGGGCAGCAAGATCAGCGTAAAGGCGGTACTCTCCTGCGGCATCAAGAAGGCAACCAAACCCATGACATTGCTTGTACCGGCAGCTGGAGTAGGAATGGTATCACCTGTTTCGGTGATGGTGAGCGCACCAGATTGTAGGCGTATGTAATCTGGTGGATAGCCGTTAGTATTTTGCGAAGAGGGATTATCAATCTTGAGCGTGAGAACGATAAAGCGCTTTCCTTTATCAGCCTGCGCGCCTGCGTCGCTGAGTTGAGCTGAGGCAGTTGTCAGCGTCCAAAACATGCCTCCATACTGCACTTTGACATTGGGTTGGATCACTTTCGCCTGGTACTTGCTCAGATCGGCATGCCCCGTCAACGGGATATCCATCTGCTCCTCGGTATCCTTCCCTATCCGCAGGACAAGTTGGGTTACTTTGATGCTCGTGGGAACGGGGAAATCAACCCAGGTCGTTTGGTCTCCCTTTTTTGTTGGACCGTTCGTATCCTTACTACCAACCAGGGCAACCTTGTTCCCTCCTGGTAGGATCAGAGCGAAGGATGAGGGGTAATCGTAATACTGATCAATGCTGCTCCCTCCATTGGTATCATAAACAGCTGATTGAACTGCGTGAATATTGAGACGCACTGTGCCCGGTGCAGTTGTACTATTGTCATCGGCGAAAGTCGTCGCCTGCTGGGCATTGAGAATAGTTATCTTCACGCTGGCATAGGTTACTGTCTCATTGAGTTGAGTGGTGATAATGGGAGCCTGTGTTGGCGTGGCTGCACTGTTGCTGGATCCACTCGTCACATGCGAACCAATGTAGCGATACACAAAGTAGCCTGCCGTACCAAGGACGAGAAGCACAAGTAGGAGAACTACCCCTACGCCACAGCCTATTTGCCCCAGGACACCTTTCGAGGCGTCTTTCTGTGGCCTGGCATAGGCCGGAGGCGGCTGGACATTCTGCACTGGCGGCTGTTGCTGCTGCGGAGGATAGCCCGCGTATGGCGGCGGTGCAGGGGCATAGTTCCCTGCTCCAGGAGCAGCTTTGACGGTACTATCTACTCTTGCCTCCGCCGGTGCACCACAATTGGGACAGAAACGCATATTGGCAGGAACCGAGCTCCTACAATTTGGGCATGAATGCATAGACGATTGTGACATCGTAAGTTTCCCTTTCGCAGGTATGGAGGATACGCTTCATAGAGAACTATTCGAGAGAAGGCCTATATCTATGCCCCCAGTGCGGCCAGGCGGCTCTGTGCGGCCAGAAGCCCCTTTTGGGCCTCATCGCGCCAGAAGCGCCAGGCTTCATCCGCTTTAAGGGCAGGGGTCGCATTATCCAGTTGGGTAAGGGCGGTCATGAAACTCTCATGTGCCTGTTGAGCACGCTCGACACGTTCGGTCTGTGAATCGGCATTGCGGCTCAGGTGAAGCGCAAGCGTTGCATGATCGATGGTAGTAAGGGCATTGCCCAGCTTACGATCAATCTCGCTCTCCCCAGACATCATGGCTTCTCCCCCCTTAACAGCGCCAATGCCCGACAGTTCATGTGCATGCTCCTGGAGGGCCGACTCAATAATACGAAATATTTGTTCCGCTGCCTCGAGTGCATCTTCCTGATTGATACGATCCATTAATGTCTCTTCGATCGAGGTGGCGAGGATAGCGGCACGCAGACGTATCTTCTCCTGCCGGTTAAGCCGCAAAGCTGTGATGAGTTGCTCCATCTCATCAATGTTCAAAACAGGAAAGCTCTTGGGGACTTTGAGGGAACGCTGCAAGCGGCGTACTTTCTCAGGGTGGATGTTTGTGCGGTCGTCGAGATGGCCCAGGCCTAGTCCATGCTCGGCAAGCATATCTTGTAGCACGCGAGCAAAAAGATTCCAGCCTCGATGCAAGGTCTCATCAGTAATCATAGCTTGTGCCCTTCCTTTCATCACAAAGCATACCCCAAACAATCGCCCCTGAAAACTCACAAAGATGTGAGTGAATCAAAAATAAACGCGCATCATCTGTTATACTGTAAAGATAGCCAGGTTTTTCTTATGCCGTTTGATGCATGAAAAGCACTGGTGGTAGGAAAACAATGCATAACGTAATAGATGCCCTCTCGCAAATGAAGCGCATGGGTCGGCCCTATGAAACCGCCGCCGCACGCATAGGGTTGCTACAGAATGCGCTTGAGAACGCTCAAGACGAGCTTGCTAACTCTCCAGAGACACGTGCTACCCTCCAACATGAGTTGGCAATCGCTTACCTGGAACATTCTAGCATTGAGCGCGCGCAGCAAGTAGAAGCCGCGTTTATCACCTGTCAGGCCTCCTTGCAAGTCTACACACTGGCACAGTACCCTCACCAGTATGCGCGTGCTCAGATTACCCTGGGAAACATCTATCGAGAGCGCGTAGTAGGCTCACAACGCGATAACCTGGAGTCGGCACTTACGTGTTACGCCAAAGCAATGCAGGTTTTCACATTGACAGCCTTCCCTTATGAATATGCCCTGGTCCAGCATGGCCTGGGGCAAACATATCAACTACGCATTGAGGGAGATCGGCTTGAGAACATGGAGCAGGCAATAGCCTGCTGCCATCAGGCGCTATCTGTACGGACACTGGATATGTGGCCTTTTGAGCATGCCCAAACGCTCCAGGTCCTGGGAACGGCCTATTTTCGCCGTGTCGCGGGGGAACGGCGCGACAATCTGGAACAGGCTATCGCTTGCTATCGCCACGCTACGGATATTTTCACCCTGGAAGCATTTCCCGTGGAGTATGCCCAGGGACAGAATTATCTGGCTGCCGCTTACTCACAGCGCATCAGTGGAGAACAACGCGACAACCTGGAACAAGCCATCGCTTACTATCGACAAGCTTTGAGCGTCTACACGGCAGAGACGTTCCCGCTAGAGTACGCCAAAGTTCAAAATAATCTGGGTATTGCCTATTGGCAGCGCATCAGCGACGAACGGCGCAACAACCTGGAACAGGCCATCGCCTGCTATCATGAAGCTCTGCGTGTCTGGACCCTGGAAGCCTTTCCTTTTCAGTACGCTATGCTTCAGAATAACCTGGGTGCAGTCTACGTATTTCGTGTCCTGGGCAAACGGCGCGACAACCTGGAGCAGGCCATCGCCTGCTATCATGAAGTACTGCGCGTCTGGACCCTGGAGGCATTCCCATACCAATACGCGAAAATTCAGAATAACCTGGGTGAAGCATACTACCATCGCCTAGCAGGAGAGCGGCGCAACAATCTAGAGCAAGCTATCGCCTGTTATCAACAAGCTCTGCGCATCTGGACACTCCAGGCTCTACCCCAGGATTATGCAATGGTTCAACACAATCTAGGCGCAGCGTACCAGCAAAGGGCAGGAGAAGCAGATCAGGAAAATCTCAACCTGGCGCTTGCTGCCCATCGAGAAGCACTCGGTGTGTATACCTTCCATGCCTTCCCCAACGAACATCGCCAGGTGCAGCTTGAATGCGCTGAAACTCACGCACTGCGTAAGGACTGGGCAATGGTTCATGAGGCTTATCTATCCGCACGTAAAGCCGAAGATCTGCTCGTTGCCCTTGGTGCAGGCGCCATTGGGCACGATGCTATCCTCAAAGAGGGTCATGACGCTGCAGCCCGCGATGGCTTTGCACTTACCCGCCTGGGAAAAGTAGAGGAAGCCGCTGTAGCTATCGAAGGTGGACGTGCACGTGGACTGGCAGAGGCCATGCAGTTTAATACGGTCGATGCACAACGCATAAGTAACCCTGAGCGGCGGTCACGCTTTACAGAGGCACACCAGGCTTTCATCTCAGCACAAGCGGTTCTACAAGCTTCACTCCCTAAAGATCTGGATGAAGACGACCAGAGGCAACTCATGTTGCAACACACCGCAGTCTATCGAGAAGCGAAAGCAGCTTTCGATGCTGTTGTCGAAGAGATCCATATAGCCCAGGACCCTGCTGACTTCTTCATTGACATACTTGATAGCGCAAAAATCATAGAAGCCGTGGAGCACTGTGGCCAGGGGCATACTCTCGTCTACCTGGTGGCCACACCATGGGGAGGTGTAGCGGTGGCTATACATGCGCAAAATGCCGGTACGCCCACCGCAGCACACTTTAGCGCCCTCGATTTACCCACCCTTACAGATGAGCGCGTCAGTACATTGCTCGAAACTCGTCTAGCTGACGACACAGATCGCATTACAGGCGGTTTTGATTGCGCTCAAAGGGGCAATACCATTGAATTGCTACAGGCATGGCCCGGTATAACGTTCCGAGAGCAAGCTGAGGCACTACACAATGCGTGCATAATATGGGGGCATACGGGAACACTCGATGAAGCAACACAATTCGTCTGCTCGGTTCCAGAGCTAACAACACTGATCAATGCTCCCCTCGCGACATTGAGTGACCGCAATAGCGCGCTCCTGCAGGATACACTCAGTCATGCCGTACTCCAGCGAGAGCTCCAGCGCTGCCAGGCACTACTTGGAGAGGGAGTGTTACAACTATTGAAGGTGTGGCTCAACAACATGGGGGTCACCAGTCTTACTCTCGTCCCCTGTGGTCCTCTTGCAGCCTTTCCCCTGGCAGGAATACTCCTGAACGACGGGCAAACGTTGGGCGAGAGCCTCCCAACCAGTATTGCTCCCAGCGCACGCTCCTTAGTACGGAAGCAGCATAGTAGTACAACTCGCACAGGTGTCTACACCTTGGGGAATCCTTATCCAACCCGGCAAGCGCTCCGCTGGGGTGAAGCCGAAGCATTCACATTAGTAGATTTGGGGGATCGTCTCGGGCAAAAAGGGGGAGTCAAGGTGCAATGGCAGGCCACACGCAACTGGCTCACCGGAGCACTCCACACAGGCTATGTGGTGGATGCATCTTGCCATGGTATATTCGATGCGCGTGACTTCTTGCGCTCAAAGCTCATTCTGGCCCACGAAGAAGAATTGACACTGGCAGATATATTGAGCTACCAATCTGATCTACAAGGTCTGCGGCTGCTCATCCTTTCAGCATGCCAGACAGCTATTCTCGATCTCCAGGGCGCCCGTGACGAGGTACGCAGCCTGGCGGCAGGAATGCTGCAAGCAGGCGCAGCAGCAGTGCTGGCAGCTCTATGGGCCGTGGATGACAGAGCAACCTATTTGTTGATAATACGTTTTGCCCAGGAGTGGTTCCCACATATGTACGACGAAGCGCCAGCAGCGGCTCTCGCGCGTGCTCAGCAGTGGTTGCGTACGGTCACCAACCATGAACTACAGACGTGGCAAGCAGCAGTACCACCACAGCCAAAACGAATAGATAAACCGGTAATGGCGTTTGAAGCACACGAAGGTGAGTATGCATTAGTTTCCCCGCACCAACTCGTAGCAGTACGTGGGCGCGCTAACCGCTTTGATGCTCTACAAGCGGAGGAGATCATCCAGGCCGGAGTCGAGGAGCAAGGCCAGAATCTCCACCCATATGCTGATCCCTACTACTGGGCAGGCTTTCAAATTACCGGTTGGTGACAAGCGCTACAGATCAATTTGAGCTGAGACAAAGGGAAAATACCAGGGTATGTTAACAATCCATTTTAGTGCCAGAGGGCACAAGCTTGTTGATTAATTCTACGACCTCATCAACGGCAAACGGCTTCTCGAGGAGAGAAATATGCAGATTCTCTAGTTCGTGGGTATTGGTAAAGGCTGCAGCGGTCGTCAAAATAATGGGAAGCGCCTCGAACGCGGGGTTGCCTCGTAGTTGGCGAATAACCTCTGTCCCTGGAGCAGATCCCGATAAACGCCAATCGACGATGAGGAGATCAATGGGTATACGAGCTTGTTCCCGCAGTGCTGTAAATAATGCATTCAGACACGCGTCAGCACTGGAATAGACAGTGACAGTGTGTCCTTCATCATCTAGCACTAAGCGTAGCATCTCTTGGATAGCTATGTCATCTTCGAGCAAACCAATATGCATGTCTCATCCCTTTACCTTGTTGCGTCAGATCTCAAGGACACTATAGCAAACACGGCAGTATTTAGCAAGTCCCGATATTGCTTTCGCCGCCCGCTATTGTTAGGATACCAATACATATAATAGCTCGCTTACTGACCTCTGGTCTGTATTGGATCATGAAGCATATCAAACTTTTGAAAACATACATGAGTTACAAAAATTCGGGATAACTCATGATGTGATTCTTAATACCACAACAGGCAGAGAGGAGACTAAGAAAGATGCATAGGTACCTGGCTTGAATTTGAGACGCCTGGAGATATTGTCACGGGAAGAGTAAAGGTAACACAGGTGCCTGTGCCTATCCTACTTGTTAAGGTGACACTTCCTCCCATAGCCTCTACGAGCTTGCGTGTAATATAGAGTCCCAGCCCGGCCCCAGGTACGTCACCAGTGAGAGGGTGTTCCAGGCGACTGAAAGGCTTGAACAGTTGGGATTGTTGATCCGCAGAAATACCTATACCTTGATCATGTACCGTGACATATATCATCCCTTGTCCTGGCCCTGCGGCTTGCTTTCGCGTGGACAGCAGTTCGGGTGAGGTAATCCCACCATACGGATCTGCCAGGGGTGGTCGAGGAGCAACTATTACTTCGATTGGGCCACCGTCGGGAGAGTATTTAACGGCATTTTCCAGCAGATTTGTGAGCACTTGCTGCACACGATCAGAGTCAGCAAAGACCAAAGACAGATCAGGCGCAAGTCTACAATCAATTATGTAGCGCTCTGGATACTGCTGATCAACACGCTGCTGTATCAATTGCACAACACGCTGGCAGAGTGCCGCCATGTCAACCTGGCTGCGTCGCAACGAGAGACGACCGGCATCAATACGAGATACATCCAGCAGATCGCTAATCAGCACTTCCAGGTGACTGGTCTGCTCCATAATAATGTCTAGATACTCTCGTTGGCGCCCTGGAGTCATTTCTCCTTCGCCTGGGTCGCTCTCTACCGCAGCATCGGCTACCCCATAGGTCTGTAAGAGAACAGCATAGCCTTTAATGGCCGTGAGAGGTGTGCGTAGCTCGTGACTGACCATCGATATAAATTCGTTCTTCAAACGATCCAGTTCCTGGCGCTGCTGGTCTAGTTGTGTATGCTCTGTAGCGCCTGCATCAGGTGTGACAACCTGTGCCGTTGGTTCACCTGACTTTCGATCAAAGTTCTCGCGCTGCGATGTTCTTTCAGATCCCCCCCTGAAATTGGGGTAGAAGGGCATAGCACACCTGCTGCGCAATTCTCTCTCCAGGTTGCTCGCCACGCGCGACACATATTGGTGCAGCAGCAAGCGCTCACCATAGTAAAAAGCGCCAGGACGAGCATCTGCGAGCAGCAAGAAACCCATGACACCAGCAGGCCTTTCAAGAGGAACAACTGCAAGGCTGTTGATTTCTGTACTTTGAGTAGCCAGGGAGCAGGAAGCAACGGTCTGAATGTGTCCTGTTTGAAGCGCAATATCGCACAGGGCCCGTACCTGTTCGTGCTGCAAGAGGGCAAAATCCGACTGGGGACCGGCCCAGGCCACAGAATCATAGCCGCTAGTAGACAACAAATCCAGTAAAGGATGACGCAACGCTGGCTCTTGACACCCCAGGAAAACATACGCCCAACCACACCCAACCAGGCTGCACATCTGTTGAGCTACATCACTAAACCGTGCTTCCACCGACATGCTTCACCTCCTAACCTTCACGATACAGAACTTCATTTTCAGTATATGCCTGTTTCCAACAAGCAGGAGGTGAAGGGTAAAAAAGGCGTACCCCGTTAAGGTATCTTTTCTAGAACGATAGGTGTACCATTCACAGATAACGTGATCGTGGCACGCGGCCCCTTGCCCACATCCTGATGGATTTCATAAAGCGAGCCATCCGTGTTCTGTACCCGGATCTCGGAAAAATTAGTCGTCACCGACTCGATAATACCGGTAGCATCCAGGTGAAATGCCGGGTTATGCAGCAGTGTAATGTCGAGCAAATCCCCGTTCACATCAAACTTATAGGTTCCCTGAGGATCAATAGAACCAACAAAGCGAATCGTACCGCCATTGTTCGTAAAGGTTGCCTGTCCGCTCAAGCTATCCTGGATCACATTAATAGACCCCCCATTATTATCCAGGGTAGATTTTCCGCTGAGGGTACTTTGGATCACGGTGATAGGCCCGGCTGGCGAACTCAAATTCATTTGTCCGCTCACACCAATAACCTCAATGCTGTCAGCCTTCAGCTTCAAATTGGTGTTAGCAGGAACCGTTATGTCGAGTTCACCACTGGACAGGTCAGTGATCGTAATCGTGTCATCGCTATTATGAGTGTAAGGGATGGAGGTGTTGGTGTTGTTATCTGAAGTATTGATAGCATTTAATTCACCAAGAATAACCTGATTGTTTGCTTGACCTGCGTGCACACGAATGAGATCTACTGAGAGGTCCGCAACAATAGTGGGATGTGAATGCACAGCAATGGTCGTTGAACCGGCAAGGGGAGCATTCTGGCCCAATACAGGAGGAGCCTGCGGACCGCTCCTAACAAAGCGGGAAACATTATATACTTCGTACAAGATCGCAAGGCCAACGCCGCATACAAGGATCAAAACAAGCACAAGCCAGGGCCAGATTCTACGCCGCCGATAGGGGTTTAGCTGGGCATAAGGATCCGCGTAAGAACTGGTATTTATACGTTGCTGCCTGGAACTATACTCATCCGAATTGGAGAATTGCCTATCGTCTCTCATGTCCTATGCTCCCTTCTGCGCGTGCAGATTGATAGATCCGCCATTGTTGTAGAGGGTAAGCACAGCGCGTGGAGACTTGCCGACATCGGCATGAATTTCGGAATTTTGGACGTGTACGCCGGGGAAATCGCTCGTGATTTTTCCATTATTATTGGTAGCATCCACGTGAAATGATGAAGTGGACGTGATAGTCACATCTAACAGGCCACCGTTGCCTTTAATTTGATATGCTCCCTGTGCATTTAACGATCCATGCAATGTGATCCCACCTTGATTATTGCTCACCGTTACTTGTCCACTCAAGGTATCATCGTTGGCGATAATGTCACCTGTATTGCCATTCAGTAGGGATGGGCCGTTAATCGTAGAGCTATTTACTGTGATCGAACCACTATTTGCGGTTAAGACCATCTGACCGCTGACACCCGTAACCTCTATGTTGTTCTGGTTCGTAGTCAACTTTAAATCGGTCGTGGCTGGAACAGTAAGATCCAGGTTTACATTACCGAAACTGTTATCCATAATCACAGTGCTCTTATCGCTGGTCTGGGTGTAAGATACGTTGTTGTTACCAGAACTAGTGCCGGTGCCCGTGACCTTCAGGAGCATTTGATTGCTAATCTGCCCGGCATGAACATTGATCGAACCCAGATTATTATAGATGACAAGGGTAGGGTAGATCGTAACAGGGATAATTGTTTGACCTGCCTTATTCGTTTTTGCCTGGTTAGTATCCCCTTGCGCATTCCCTGGATTGAAGGCAGGTTGTACCCTGACCTGTATAGTATTGTAGACAATAACGCCAGCGCCTATACCGGCGATCAGCAACAAGACGAGGCCAATCAGTATACCTCCGAACGGCGGTTTGCGCCGCCTATATGAGGGGTCCTGTTTATATTGCACCTGTTCTGCATATTGGTAGGGAGATGGGGAGGGTGCAGAGGGTGGGGGCGGAGGCTCATATGGTTCATTTTGTGGCAACTGCTCGGCATTAAGATTATATTCTTCCCCTGGATCAACGAACTGCATATTATCATTCATACTTTCATCCTTATGCGGATTTTGTTAGAAGTTTTCAATCACTAGAAAGCAAAAGATTAGCTTTGAAAATTGTATCTTTTACGCCTAAGAGTATCTTCTACACTTAAGTATGAAGCACAACAATATGCCCTGTCAATGGAGATGTTCACATATTTTTAGGTGTATTTACCCTTTATTCAGGTTGATCGAGCCTGTATTGGTCTTGAA
>WNFM01208844.1_pt1 | contig 29135 bp, 16 predicted proteins | sample 5400271 | NCBI WGS metagenome assembly WNFM01 (sample SAMN13153352, study PRJNA577476) | soil metagenome | isolation source: 60 cm saprolite on Douglas fir-dominated hillslope | place: USA:California | collected 2013-09-17 | reverse complement strand
TCTCGTAGATCGCACGGTGAATTGGATTGCAATTAGCAGTCACGATGGCGTCATTGCGGAGGGCTGAAAGTGATCGAATGGATGGCACAAATAAGTTCGAGCGTGGGGCAAACCGATTGCTGCGATGCGGGATTCGCCGGCCCGCTGGTATCTCTCGACAGCTCCGGACCATGGCCTGAGGAATGACTTGATGTCGTATTCGGAGTTACAGTGTTGGCGGACATAATCTGGTCGAGGAGGCAACGTCACCGTGATTATTGGAGATCGCTTACGCGAGATGCGTGAAGAGAAAAAGCTTTCGCAGGGGGACATTGAAAAGCGGACCGGCCTGCTGCGATGTTACATTTCTCGGGTCGAAAATGGACACACGGTCCCGGCCATCGAAACATTGGAAAAACTGGCCCGTGCGTTGGAGATTCCACTTTATCAGCTCTTCTACGAAGGTGAGGAGCCTCCCAAGCTGCCCAATCTTCCTAAACGGAAGCCCTCTAACGACATCACCTGGGGCAGTTCCGGCAAGGACGGGCGCTTTCTTAATAAGCTTCGTCGCTTGCTGGCTAAAACTGAGGAAGCAGATCGCAAGCTGCTTCTACACATGGCCCAGAAAATGGCTCGACCAAGGAATGGTCGAGCCGCAAGCAACTAAAGCCGGATTGCCGGGTTGGATGCGGATAGCAGTTAGAATCGGTCAGAAAGGATTCATAGCCACACCAAAGTGGGGCTGCAAGGGGTGACAAGATGGACTTGCGCTGCCCGAAGTGCAACAGCAACGATCTCAAAAAAGTTTCTCTCGCCTTACCCGAGCTTAGCGAAGAGGGATACAAGCGCGTCAGCACTGTTGATGGACTGGATGTCCTGAGGCGAGAGTTCGACGTCAAATCGCTGTTCAGTGGCCACAATACCCTAGTCCTACGCTCTTAGAAGACGGGTAGGAGAGAAGTTATCTATATACCACCCGGCGACCTTCTGCGAAAAGCCGAGTAGACGGTGGGATTTACTTAGGAAAGAGGCGGCTCGCCGGGTTATCAGAAGGAAGAGCCCCGGTCTTACTTGCGAAGACTGTTCGTGCAAGGCGCACGTGCGGTGATGCAACAACGTACGAAGCAGTCTTCCGGTCTGAGTGCCTGGCTGGCACAACTCACATCGCGCACGCACCGCAACGTCGCCGTCGTAGCGTTAGCTAACAAACTCGCCCGCATAGCCTGGGCCGTGCTCGCGAAGAATGAACCCTATCGGCCTCCCGTGTTAGCCGATGTAGCTGCAGCTTAGCGACGACTGCGGAGAACAAGATTTCTTACCAGGTCTGCTGGCGAATGAGGAGATGGCACAACGGTCGAACCCGGCGCTCTTTAAACCCGTAACCGGAAGAAGTCTCTTAAGACTGCATAACTAATGGGGACGAGAGCGCAGCGCATTCCATCCTGGCCAGGAGTGATTCACTCCAACAAAGGCCGTATACATTTGCGCAGACCAACTTGTGACATCCCACATTTCGCTTGCGGCGAAGCGGCGGACCATACATTCCGGGTACCGTCAACCGGGAGCAATCGATCGAAAGCGAAGAGTGGAGCATCGAAGGACACGCCGATTGGTTTCTCGACTACGAGAGCGCTCTCAATATACTCGCGACAGATTTGAAGGCCTAATTAGTCGAGCGGTACTTCTATTCGATTTCATCGTAGATCGCTGCCTGGCGCAGTATCACCTGGAGTATGCCCAGCGAAGACTGACCAACCCATACGGATGCCAAGCTGAGATGAAGTTCTACTTTGCTTGAGAAATGAGTCCCACCGTGGAGCAGGGAACCAGTGAGTTTTACTTTGGGTTTTGGTTCAGCGAAAGACCGAGTTCTCCTTGGAACAGTGGCTGCAGCAGCGAACGTAAGATGATGCGGAAAGAACAGCGTAGTCTGAGAAAAAACGCTCATTGATCGAATCGAAAGAATCGTTTTGACAGCGCGAGACGCATCCGTGCTAATGATGCGATCAGGTCATTCCTCTCTCTTCTCGAAGTGAAGTAAGGGTGGTTATGAAAAGCATACTGACTGTGGTCCTGTGTGCCTTCGCGTTGAATTGCCACGCACAATCGACAACGTCATTACGAGGAGTCATCACGGATCCTTCCGGGGCGGCTATCCCGGGGGCCATAGTGACGATTAGCAGCCCGGAAACGGGTTCCGTACGGCGAAGCGTTACGGATGCTAATGGGGAATACAATTTCCTTCAGGTCGCCCCCGCAACCTACAAGCTCACCGTCGAAAAGGCGGGTTTCGCCACGATGACGCGGTCTGATGTGAAGCTGCTGGTGAACACACCGAGCGCGCTCGATATGACCATGGCTGTCAGCGCAACGGGTGAGGTCGTGAATGTGGAAGCGGACGTGTCGCAGGTGAATACGACGGACGCCAGTATTGGCAATCCGTTCAGCGAGATGCAGGTGAGACAAATCCCGCTGCAAACGCGAAACGTCGTGGAGCTGTTGAGCGTGCAGCCGGGCGTTACTTCCAATGGAGAAGTGCTTGGGGCGCGCCGCGACCAGAACAACGTCACTTTGGACGGAGCGGATGTAAACAATAACCAGAATTCGGGGTTGGTCGCGCAGACGACGGCAACCGGCACGGGGGGATACCAGGGATCAAACGCCAACGGTGCAAATATCAATTCCGGCTTTAATGCGGTGTTGCCAATTCCGCTGGATTCGGTCCAGGAATTCCGCGTGACAGTGGCTGGAGAAGGCCCCAACCAGGGGAGATCGTCGGGCGGACAGGTTTCGCTCGTGACCAAGAGCGGAACGAATCAACTTCACGGGTCCGTTTATGAATACAACCGCAACACCGCCACAGCCGCGAATACGTGGTTCAACAATCAAGCCGGAGTGCAGCGGCAACCCCTGGTGCGGAATCAGTTCGGCGGTTCCGCTGGCGGCAAAATCGTGCGCGACCGTGCCTTCTATTTCTTCAATTACGAGCAGCGGCAGGACGGCAGCGGTGTCGCGCAGGTTCGTGCGGTGCCCTCGGATACTTTGCGCCAAGGGATCTTTAAATATACGATGTGCAACAACCCCAGCGGACTCAACGGCATTTGCGATCCGGCCAAGGACACAATTCTTGTTCAAACTCTCTCGGCCAGCGACCTCAAGTCCGTGGATCCCCTGAATCAGGGAGTCAACGCCAGCATCCTTCCCGTCTTAAATCAATATCCTCACGGCAATGCTCCGTCTTTTGGTGAGGACGGAGGGCTAAACTTTAGCGGTTATCGGTTCAATGCGCCGAGTCATCGCAGCGATCATGCGATTGTCGGCAAGATCGACGTGCACCTGGATAGAGCCGCCAAGCACACTTTGAGCGTGCGCGGAACGCTGGCGGACAACACCGACGACCAGATCCTGGCGCAACTCCCTGGGCAAAGCCCTGCATCAACGCTGCGCGACAACAGCAAAGGTTTTGCGGCGCAGTACACGGCGGTCTTGAAGACTAATCTGATCAATGTTTTGAATGTGAGTTACACACGATTTGGCCAGGCTTTGTCTGGAGTGACGGGGCCGCTTCTATTCCAAACCAGTCTGGACCCACTGCAGAATCCCTATGCGCGCCCGTTCGCTCAGACCTTGCCCACACTGAATCCGAACGATGACGTAACATGGACCAAGGGCCCACACACGATCACTGCGGGCTTCTCTTTCCGGGTCATTCACAACAATACGAGTTCGTATGCCAACTCTTTCCCGCGATACGGTTACGGCGCCACCGAATTGATCGGCTTGGGGGCGGATATTGATAATGCGCTGACAAATTTCATGGCGTCGAATCCCGGGAGGTTCGGGGCGAATCCGGGGCTCGCCGATACGGCCTCGGTCACAAATGGAATGGGCGCCATCCTGGGACTGGTGAACGATGATTTTCATACCAACCAGTTCGACCGGAGCGGCAACCCTCTCAGCCTGGGTGCGCCGCAGGTGCGCTCTTTCATCGAACACGATTATGCGCTCTACGTTGGGGATTCGTATCGCATAAACCGCAGTCTGACGCTGACTTTTGGTTTGCGCTGGGAGCATTACCGGCCGCCGTACGAGGCACACGGATTGCAGTCGACATCCACCGTTCCTCTGCCTCAATACTTCGCGGAGCGCGATCGTTTGCAGAGCCAGGGCGTGCCACAGAACGCAATGCCCAACGCTACGCTCAGTTGGGCCCTCAATGGCCCGGCGAATGGCAAACCAACTTGGTGGAAACCTTCCAATCTAAACTTCGGACCGCGCTTCGGATTGGCCTACGCCCCGACCGGCCGTGACGGGTGGCCGGGAAAGGTGTTCGGAAGGACGGGAGCGTTCCGAGTTGGAGCCAGCATGGTCTATGATCGGTTTGGCAGCGACCTGATCACACAATACGATCAGAACGGCTCTCTGGGTGTGGCCAATAAAGAGAATTTCCCCGACTCGTACAGCTTCAGCACTAGCCAGCGTTATACCGGGGCCGCGCCCGCGTTACCAACTCCTGCGAAAGAGACGTTTCCCTACACCCCGCCTCAGATTGCCGCGATCGCTGGGGACTTCGAGGGCGTTTCGCCCAATCTGAAGCCGCCGTACGCATACGTTTTCAATGCCAGCTTTGCACGGGAAATTCCCGGCGGGATGACGATCGAGATCGGCTATGCCGGTCGCCTTTCTCATCGGCTCCTAATGGAAGGGGATGTTTATACTCCGCTCGAGTACTTCAAAGATTCGAAGTCTGGGGTTACTTGGGAACAGAACGCGGCCAAGGTGCGGGCAATGTTTGATTCGGGCTTGACGGTGAACCAAGTGAAGGCCAATCCGAGCTTCGTGCCCACGCTGCCGTTCGTCGAGGACATGTGGCCCACGCTAGCGAATGTGGACGTCACGGGAAGCGCCTCCGCTAACTACTTTTTATGCGTGTATCAGGATTATGGGGGGAGCTATCTCGACTGCCTCCATGCGTTGGATCGCAACGTCACGAGCTCCTACTACCCGGGCCAATGCCTGACAGTCACCGGATGCTACACATTCTTCCCGCGGCAAGGTAGTTCGATGCCAACGTGGATGAATAGCGGCACGGCCGCATATCACGGACTAACCTTGTCGCTGCGACGTAGGTTTTCTCACGGCCTGTCTTTCGACTTTAACTACGCCTGGTCGCACTCGATCGATGACGGGTCGGCCGCGGAGTCCGGGGCAGGAGAACAAGGCGCGGCGATTCAAAACATATTCAAAACGCGGGAATTCCGCGGTTCCTCCGATTTCGATATGCGGCACAACATCACCGGCAATGTGCTCTACCAGTTGCCGTTCGGCAAGGGCAGGGCCTTTTTCCGCGACACTCCTGGGTGGTTAGATGCGATCGTCGGTGGCTGGCAGGTTTCCGGTTTGACTCGGTTCCGGACAGGGCTGCCTACGACGGTGGCAGGCGGTCTGGAGTACAACGCCAACTACTGGCTGAGTTCGCTCGCGATCATAACGGGTCCCGTCAAAAGCGGAGTGCATATTGATCAGAACGGGAATCCCAGCATCTTTGCGAACACGAGTGCCTCGAATTCTTTCGCGGACGAGCTTCCAGGGCACACTGGGAAGCGCGCTGCTGTCCGACTGGCTTCGTTCTTTAACACGGATATGGCGGTGACAAAGGAATTCAAGTTGCCTTGGGAAAGCCAGCGGATTCAGTTTCGGGCGGAGGCCTTCAACGTGTTTAATAACGTCAACTTCACAAACCCAAGCCTGGCTTTGACTGCGCCATCGACCTTTGGCGAATTCCAGGGCGTGATGGATCCCCGCGTGATGCAGTTCGCCCTGCGCTATGAATTCTGAGTGCTTCCTGCAGCAACGGCACGCCCTTGAGCTGAGGTTTACCGTGCCGGACTCAAACATCTACGCAGTTGCGAAGGAGGCATCCTCGGGTTCTCGGGTACACCCGGAAGCGTAGTCGAGCCGCATAGCTAGAGTGGGGATCTGGACTTCAGGACAAAGCTCGGGGACGGGTAGCTCCAGCGCGATGCTGGAGCCCTGATCCGGTGCTTCCTTGGCGAGAACGATCACGCGAGAACTCAAATACAACGCCTCTTGTGTGTTGTGGGTCACAAAGAGAACCGTAATTCCGGTGTCACGCCAGAGTTGGCGAATGAGGCGTTGCATGTCCTTGCGCGTGCCTGGATCGAGCGCGCTGAACGCTTCGTCTAAGAGCAGAATCCTGGGTTTGTTGATGAGGGCTTGGGCAATGGCGACGCGCTGCTGCATGCCACCGGAAAGTTGGTCCGGATATTTATTAGCATCCGCATCGTGCAAACCGAGCCGGCCAATATAGTGCATGGCTTCCTGCCGGAATTGGCGACGGCGGCGGAAGTAACGCGGCGTTACACGAGTGAGCAGATTGAATTCGTTGACTTCCGGTCCGAAGGTGATGTTGCCGAGAACCGTCTTATCGGGAAACAACGAATATTTCTGAGGCACGAAGCCGCACGTGCGATCGGGCTGGCGGCGTTCGACGCCATCGATTAAGACGCGGCCGGCGGTCGGTTGTTCCGAGCCGAGGATAAGCCGCAAAAGCGTTGATTTTCCGCAACCGGTTTGACCCAACAGACAGACAAATTCACCTTCTTCGATGCGCAGATCGATATTGCTTAATACCGGGCGAGACGGCGAACCGTAGGCGACGGAAACATTCTCGATGTGAATCAAAGCCATGCCTCTTATGCCTCGTGGAACCACGGGTGGAGCTTGCGATTGACTATGCGCATCGCCAGGTCCACCAGGAAGAGCAGCAACGCCACCCACAGCACATAAGGGATAATTACATCCATTCCCATGTGCCGGCGCAGCAAGGCGATACGGTACGCTAGCCCGTCGGTGGAGGCGATCATCTCTCCCGCAAACAGAAACAGCATGACCGCTTTCAGGTTGAGACGGATGCTGTTCAGCACGCGCGGCGCGATTTGCCGGAGGACGACACGGTAGGCGACGTCGAAATCGCCAGCGCCTAGCGTGAAGGCTTTCACGATCTGCTCGCGGGGGACGCTTCGCGCAAGGTTGCAGGTGTCCAGAATGATGGTCGGAGTCACGCCGATGACAATCAGCATGATTTTGGACAGTTCGTCGATGCCGAAGGCAATAAACAGGATGGGCAAGAGCGAAAGCGCGACAATTTTGTCAAAGAAGAGCACGAAACGCGAAAAGAAGACTCCTACGTAGGGAAACAGGCCCATGTGGAGGCCCACGATGACGGCCGGAATCAGCAGCAGCAAGCTATAGAAAAAGCGGCGCGAGGTGGCCTTGGTGTCCTTCCAGAGCATGCTTGAGAAAAAGCGTTGCGGAAGACTCGCATTTTCCGCGATGGCTTGCTCCTCATCTTCCGCGGGCTTGAACGCAGCATCGTAGGTGCTGCGTGCCATCTGTCGGATGGTTGGCACGATGCGGTCGTCGGTGTTGTCCTGATGGCGTCTGTGGGCGGTCTGAAGGTAAAGCCCGATCCCTAGCGCGAACAGGGACCAGGAAAGAACAACGGCCCAGGTCCGGCTGGGTTTGGCGTGGACGAGCTGTAATTTATGTCCCATCGGTTCTCTTGCCACTTGGCTTACAGCTTGGCTTGGGACGCCATCTCCATAAAAGCGGTCTCGAAACGCAAACGAACACGGTCTGCCTTGCCCTGTATGGAACCATCCGGATAGCGAACTGCGACATCGTCGACGGAGCCGGTCTTCTCGCCCAAGAGGCCGTGTTCAAAACAGAATTGCCGGACCAGAGCCATCTTCTGCTTGAGCTCTGGCGACTTGCCGAATTGCGCGGCGGATTGCGGCTGGTAGAACATTTTGGTGGTACTGAGCTGCTCCTTATAAGAAGTCAGAGAATCGGCGGAGCCTTCGGCGATGGCGGCCAGCACCTTGTCGGCTGAGGGATCTTGCGCCGACATCAGTCCCATCATTTCGTACCAAGCGCCGGCCAGGGCCTTGGCAAATTTCTGTCCAGAGCCGTCGGGCCGGTCGAGGACGTCCGTACGCACGACGGTAAGGTCGAGAATCTCGCCGGGAATTTGCGATGAGTTGAAAAGGGAAGAGACGCCCTTTTCTTTCGAGAGCTGAGAGAGCATTGGCTTCCACGTGACTACGGCGGAAGCGCTGTTGTCGCTGAGGAACGCGGACTGAATATCGGAATCGGAAGTGTTGATTTTGCGCACCTGCTTAATCTGGCTGCGCAGACCATTCATGGTTAAGGCGCGGTCGAAGAGGTATTCTGAGACGGTTTTCTCCACTAGAAGCATTTTCTTGCCCGGCAGGTCCTTCATTTGGAGGCCGTTGCGCACAAGCAGAGCGTCATTGCCATTGGAATAATCACCAATGATGACAACGGTCGTGGGTACGCCCGACGCCGCGGGCATGTCCAAGGCTTCCATGTTGGTCATGGTGCAGGCGTCGATGTTGCGCGAGACAAAGGCGTCCAGCGAAGGGGCATAGTCGAAGCGCTGGACCTTGATGGTGATGCCGTATTTGTCCGCCCATTTCTTAAGAATTCCAGACTTTGCGAGGTAGTGATAGGGTGTCCAGCCTGCGTAAATCGACCAACCGACGGTAAATGTGGGTTTCTGAGCAAAGGTGGAAGTCGCCAGTAGAAGAAGGAGGGCAAGAGCGCACAGCGTCGTTTTCATGTAGTGACCGCAAAGCGGCCGCTTATTCCCGCGGGACGAAAGCCAAAGGGGACTTGTCGGACTTGCATCGTGCGGAATCTTAGCGCGATGGCGTGCGCCTCGTCCGTCATTTTTTCTATAGGAGAGATTCAGAGTTTGGATGCTCCCAGGTAGGAGCGCCATCCACCGAAACGGGTTATTTCGACGGCGTTGGAGATCGCGTAAGGCTCGCAGATAAAGCCCTTTACGGATTCACCAGAGTCCAGGGTGACGTTACCAATGCCCTGCGGGGGAGCAACGGTTGCCATGAACCCGCCGAAATGCCCTTCCGGCACAATCCAAACTTCCACTTCGATGCCCGGACCTGCAAACTGCTCGTCGCGCACCAAGCCGGGTTTGGGTGGGTTGGTTCCCTGCAACGCATAGAGCCGGTAACCTGCTGCCGTGCGGCAGGTCTTTTTCAGCCGGGCGCCCAGGGAGGTCAACTCGGAGTTCAGGGGTTGGCCTGTGAGATGGGCTCCCACCACCGCGACTTCCAGGCTTCCAGGTGTTCTTTCAAGCAGGGGATTCTGCGCACCAAGGTAGCGATGCGTAAGCGCGAGCAGACCTTCATCCGAAAAGGCCGGGCCGATGAAGGAAATCCCGAACGGCAGACCGTTCGAGCGAAAGCCAGCAGGAGCGGCAACGGCGGCCAAGTCCATCAAGTTTACAAAATTTGTGTAATAGCCGAGATTCGTATTTATCTTCACGGGGTCGGAAACCACCTGGTCGTGGGTATAGATGGTTCCGGTGGTGGGCAAAACGAGAAAGTCGATGTTGAGCCATTGTTTAGCGGCTGCCCGGCACAAATCCCGCAGGCGGTACTCAGCCTCGAAAGCCTGAACAGCGGTGTAGCGATCCCCGCCTGCAATAATGCCGCGGACAACCGGATTCATTTCGTCTGAGTGATTTTTGAGGAAGGACTGAATGGCAGCCAGACGTTCCGCAACCCAAGGTCCTTGGTAGAGCAAGTCCGCGGCTGCGCGAAAGATTGAAAAATCGATTTCAATGCGCTGGCCCCCGAGCCGCTCGACTTTCCGCATCGCCTCCGCGTACAGAGCCGGTGCCTCTGCGTCGCCGAAAAACTCCAGTTGGTCGGGCGGAGGCACGCCAAACCGGAAAGGAGTATCTAGCCATGGCGCGGCATTTTCACCGGGACGAGGCGCACGCGAAAATGGATCGCTGGAATCAAAGCCGCTGGAGGCACGCCAGACTTGATGCGCGTCATGGCAGGTGCAGGCAAAGATGGACACACAATCGAGCGTCCGGCAGGCCGGAACCACGCCGGCGGTGCTAAGCAGGCCTCGAGTAGGCTTGAGGCCAATCAAGTTGTTGAAAGCCGCTGGGACGCGCCCCGACCCGGCGGTATCGGTGCCGAGAGAAAACGTTACGAGCCCCTTCGCCACGGCTACTGCTGAACCCGAACTTGAGCCGCCCGAAATGTACCGCTCATCGAACACGCTGGAGCAGGCGCCAAATGGCGATCGCGTCCCGACCAACCCGGTGGCAAACTGGTCCATGTTGGTTTTTCCGACCAAAATGGCGCCGGCATCTTCGAGGCGCCGAACCACCGTTGCGCTCAAGGCAGGCGTGTAGGCGTAGGCCGGGCAGCCAGCGGTTGTCGGCAGCCCGGCGACATCGATATTGTCCTTTACCGCGAAGGTCATGCCGGCAAGAGGCAAGCCCGGGCGATTTTCGAGATTGCGCGCACGAGCTACCGCGCTCTCCCGGGGAACCAGCGAAATCCACACCGGGTTCAGCGCCGCGCTCTCCAGACGGTCATACAGGGCTGCGACATTCTCCGAAATCTTCATCCGGACGGCTCCGTGCGAAGCGCCAGCAATACTTGTCCCGCGGATACTACCGCTCCCGGGACACAGTTGAGTTTTTCGACGATGCCGGCGCTCGGCGCCACAACCGCAATTTCCGTTTTCATCGCCTCGAGCACAAGCAACTTCTGTCCGGCCTGTACTTTTTGCCCGGTTTCCACGGCTATTGTCCAGACGCTAGCGCCGATTGGAGAGCGTACGGGCTTACAGTGGTCAGGGGTATCGGAATCACCGTTCGATGCTGCGGGCGCATCCGCGGGTTCGAGATATTCAGCTTGACCTGCGGCCGCCCATCGCTCGCGCTCTGCCTCAAACGCATGAACCTGGCGGGCCTTGAATACGGCGGCGTCTGCCTCGATGGACTTCAGAAACGTATGATAGTCGCGGAGACGGAATTCGGTCGGTTCGATGCGAAGCGAGTAGCGACCGCGCGGGAAGGCGTCGCGAATCTCCAGCAGCTCGCCCGCGCTTACCGGGAAAAAGCGTATCTGATCGAAAAAGCGCAGAAGCCAGGGCGTTCCCGGCGAGAATTCGGCGGTCGACCGAAAAGTGTTCCACATTTGCGCCGTGCGGCCCACAAATTGATAACCGCCGGGCCCTTCCATTCCGTAAACGCAGAGATATGCGCCGCCGATTCCCACGGCATTCTCCGGCGTCCAGGTGCGGGCCGGATTGTATTTCGTGGTCACCAAGCGATGACGGGGATCCACGGGCGTGGCCACCGGCGCGCCAAGGTAGACGTCACCCAGCCCTAGCACGAGATAGCTGGCACCGAACACAATGCGGTGGACTTCATCTATGGAGTCGAGGCCGTTAATGCGGCGGATAAACTCGATATTGCTGGGACACCATGGAGCGTCTGGGCGTACGCCTTGCACATATTTGCGAATGGCGAGTTGCGTAGCCGGGTCGTCCCAGGAAAGCGGCAGATGTACGACCCGCGACTTTACGACGATGTCCTCTAGGTCGGGAATGCAGCGCTCACAATCGTCCAACGCTTCCAGCAATGCCTCACGACGCAGGCGGGCATCGTAATGGATATGCAGCGAGCGAACTCCCGGGGTGATGTCGATCATCCCCGGCAGATTCATGCTCCGTAATCGCTGTTCCAGAGCATGGACGCGGAAGCGCAGGTTAAGATCGAGTAGGTTCGGTCCGTATTCCACCAGCAAATAATTGTCGCCGTCGGCTCGGCAAACCACGGCTGGCGCGCCATTCGGTTCGGAGCGACGCAACACAGGATCGACGCGAGAGTCGATGGCCGGCAGAGAAGGAAGTCCTCCGGAAAGCGTTCCCACTCCAGCCTCGAGGGCGCGCCTCAGTTCCAGGGCCTGATCGAGAGACATAGCGCGAAAACGGACCAGGTCACCAGCCTTCAATTGCCCGATCTTCCAGAGCTCGGCCTCGATGATCGTCGCCGGGCAAACAAAGCCGCCCAAGCTGGGACCATCGGGTCCAAGGATCACTGGCATATCGCCGGTAAAGTCGACCGTGCCGAGAGCGTACGCGTTGTCGTGAATGTTGGAGGGATGCAGGCCAGCTTCGCCGCCATCCCTACGCGCCCATCGGGGTTTCGGGCCGATTAGCCGCACGCCCGTCCGATCCGAGTTGTAATGTACCTTCCACGCAGTCGAGAAGAACATGTCGATGTCTTCGTGCGTGAAGAAATCCGGCGCGCCGTGCGGTCCATAAAGGACGCCAATCTCCCACTCGTGCCTATACTGCGGAATCAGTTCGTCCGGAAGGCTGCGAGTCTCTGATAAGTTGCCCTGAGACTCGCCAATGTGCAGCACGTCTCCTGCGGCTAGCACGCGACCCGACTGGCCGCCGAATTTTCCCAATATGAAGGTCGAGCGGCTGCCGAGGTACTGTGGGGCCTCGATGCCGCCTGCAACCGCGAGATAGGAGCGTGCGCCCGCATCGTAAGCCGCTCCCAGCTCCAGCAGTGAGCCGGCAGGCACGAACACTGAGCGCCACCGTGCCAGCGGCTGGCCATTGAACCGAGCCCCAAAATCAGCGCCGCTCAGCGCAATCCTGGCATCACAGGAGAAACGCAAGGTCGGTCCAGTCAGCGTGATTTCGAGTCCCGCAGCGCTCGGCGGATTGTCCACTAAACGATTGGCGAGACGAAATGCCAGCGAATCCATAGGACCCGAAGGCGGCACGCCAACGTGCCAGAAATCTAAGCGGCCGGGATAGTCCTGGACTGTGGTCTGCGTACCGGGCTCCACTACATCAATGCTTAGGGGTTGGTACGAAAAATCCTGCAGAAAGGAAGTAATAACGCCGCCAGCGGCCAACGCAGGGTGGTCACACACTTGGCGCAAGTAGGATAGGTTAGTTTCCAGTCCAGATAGCTGGCAGTGACCCAATGCAGTGCGAAGAGCGTCGAGGGCAGCTTGGCGTGTGGACGCACGCACGATCACTTTCGCCAGCATAGGATCGTAAAATGGCGTCACGTCGGTTCCCGGTTCAACCCAGGTCTCCACTCGGACTCCAGGAGGCCAGACAACGTGCGAAAGCTTGCCGACGCTAGGTTGGAAGTTCTTCGCGGGGTCCTCCGCATAGACGCGTGCTTGGATGGAATGCCCCGAGGACCTAATGTCGCGCGCGTCGAGATGGAGATTCTCCCCCGCCGCCTGTCGAACCATCCATTCCACCAAGTCCACGTTGGCCACCTCTTCGGTGACGCCGTGCTCTACCTGCAGGCGGGTATTGACCTCGAGAAAATAGAAATCGGCGCTAGCGTTGTCGTAAATAAATTCCACGGTTCCAGCCGATAGATAGCGGACTGCTTTGCCGAGTTGCACCGCGGCATCCATAAGTTTTTGCCGTACCACGTCGCCGAGGCCCGGCGCGGGCGTCTCTTCGATCACTTTTTGGTTCCGGCGTTGCACGGAGCAGTCACGTTCTCCAAGGGCGATGACTGAGCCGCTGCCATCGCCAAAAATCTGCACCTCAATGTGCCGAGCCTGAGCGACGAATCGCTCTAGATATAAGCCGCTGCTGCCAAAGTTCGATTGGCTCAGTCGCCCGACCGCGTCGAAGGACTCGCGCACTTCCTCAGGAGATGTACACAAGCGGATTCCAATGCCCCCGCCACCGGCAGTGCTCTTCAACATCACGGGATAGCCAATGCGTTCGGCGGCTTCGATTGCCGCGTCCGCGTTATCGAGCAGTGCTGTGCCGGGCAGCAAGGGCACATTGTTTTCAGCCGCGATCCGGCGTGCCACGTGTTTCAAACCGAAGGCGCGCAGCTGCTCCGGAGTTGGTCCGATGAACACGGTCCCTTGTGAATTGCAAGCTTCCGCGAAGCCGGCGTTTTCGCTGAGGAACCCGTATCCCGGGTGAATGGCTTCCGCTTGGGTCTTTCGCGCAGCCTCCAGCAATGCCGGTATGGAGAGATAGCTTTGGACGGGCGTTGGCGGCCCGATGAAGACCGCCTCATCGGCCTGGTCGACGTGCGGCGAATGCCGGTCGGCCTCCGAAAAAACAGCCACCGAGGCAATGTCCATTTTCCGTAAGCTGCGAATGATGCGGCAAGCAACCGCGCCGCGGTTGGCGATCAGGACCTTGCGAAACTTCACGTCTCGGGCCCATCCCAGATCAGCACCTGGACAGGAGTTGGATTGTAAGCGTTGCACGGATTGTTCAATTGCGGGCAGTTGCTGATCAGGACTAGCACATCCGTTTCCGCACGCAGCTCAACGTACTTGCCGGGATCGGAAATGCCGTCTTCAAAGGTGAGCTTGCCATCCGGCGTCACCGGCACATTCATGAAGAAATTAATGTTGCTGGTAATGTCGCGCTTGGTCATGCCGTGGTCCCACTCGATCACCGCTTTGAGGAAACTGTTGCGGCACGCGTGCATGTAGCGCTTTTCGATGGCGTAACGCACCATGTTGCTCTCCGTAGCGCAGGCCCCTCCTAAGGTGTCGTGACGACCGCAAGTGTCGGCCACAATGGTGAGCAGCACCGCGCCGTTGGTCGAAATCAATTTCGTGCCGGTGGTGAGATAGATGTTGCGCTGTTGCTGAATCGTGTCTTGGACGCTGTACCGGTCGGAGTAGTCGTGCGCGTTGTAAAACAGAGTGTCTACCGCCTGGTTGCCGTGGAGATCGACAATGCGAAAATATTGGCCCTTTTCGATGGCGTGTATCCATGGTTCGCCCGCGGGAATGATCTGGCTGTAGATTGCTCTTTCGGGATCGAGCTTGCTCTCGACTAAATTAATTCCGCTCATGGTTTCCGAATTCTCACAGGAAATACCTCTCCGTCAGCGTAAAGCCGCGTACGTTTTCAGGACGCGAAATACGGCACGCATCGTCTGGACCCGGCGCCGGAACTCGCCGGATCGACACCTGCACCGGCTTCGGTTCGTATTTTGGATTGGGATCAAGCGGGTGCTGGCAAGTATTGAGAATTGTGAGCACATTCATCTCCGCGCGAAGCTCGACGTAATCGCCAGCCTTGGAGTTGCGCGGCACGAAATTCATGCCGCCTTCCCCTGCGACATCGACCCGGCTGAAGAAATTTACGTTGGCCATCAAGTCACGGGGTCCCAGTCCCCACTTGCCTAGCTCAATCAAAAAACCATCGCGCCCATTCTTGTGGTAGTCGTTGCCGTGCTCCTGATGGGCGGAGGGCCCGTATTTTGCGCTCACCAGTTTGGCGCTCGATGTTCCGCCGATCGGATCATGCCAGCCAACCGTATCTTCGATTATTGAGCAGAGGATCCGACCCATGTCCGAGTACAACACAAAACCTTTGGTGAGCCGAGCGATATGCTGCGCCTTCAGCGTGTCGGGCATGTTGTACCGTTCCACCGGGCACTCGAAGTTGTAAAAAATGGCAGCAACGTTCGCTCCACCTTCCAGGTTGACAATGCGCAGAGACGTTTCGCGCTTCAGCACATGCGACCATGTAGCGCCGCCCGGAATGGTCTCCTCCCAGAGTGGGGAAGTTTCCTTCATGTACACCTCTTCGGATAGAGTCTGAAACTTAGCTCGTTCAGAGAATTAGAAAGCGGAGAGTGGAGGGCCGCAGCAGACGTCCATTCTGGTCAGGCGCAGATATACGACAATCGAGATGTGAGCTCTTGTGTTACGGGCTGAGTAAACGGAAATCACGGTGCGTAGTCTCCCACAAGTGGGTCACTCACACAACAAAGATTCGCGAACTATCGCAGCAATCTGATCTCTTTAGCAAATCACCTCTTTCGCATTGACGGTCTCACGGTCCGTAAGTATATTGGCCCCGTTTCCATTAATTTTAGACTCGGGGAATCTAGGCGGAGTGGTCGAATGGTCTCTCGGCATGATCTTTGTGTCTTCTATCCGCCTCAGCGAGCACGGGAAAGCGCCATCGAGCCTTGGCCAAACGGGACTTAATGATGAAAACGAGGCAGATTTTTCTTTTAGCGACATTACTGTGCGCTCTTTCCGTGCAAGTTGTTCGTGCGCAACTGCCACAGCCCGACGGAGGCAACATACAGGCGGGTAGTTTGCCGAAGCAATGGATGACGGGCGGTCCCAAATGCATGGAGGGTCCGGAATGGGAAGTTCACGAGTACAACAGAGATCTTTATATTCTCCGGCAGTCAGGATGCACCGACTATGAAAAGCCGTTTGTTTATCTTCTCTTGGGCGAACAGCGGGCCTTGCTCTTCGATACGGGTTCGAGAAGCGGGAACCTCGTTCCAACACTACAGCGGGTAGTGAAAAACTGGCTACGTCGAACCAAGCGGGAAACGATCTCTCTAGTGGCTGTCCACTCCCATTCGCACTCGGATCACGTCGCAGGAGACGCGGAGGTTCAGGCAATGCACGACCCCGCGATGCCCGTAACCTTTGTTCCGGCGGAATTGGAAGCAACCAAGCGCTTCTACGGAATCAGTAATTGGCCCGACGAAATTGGGCGTGTGGATCTTGGTAATCGCATTATTGATGCCGTCCCGATTCCGGGCCACGACACAATGGGGATCGCGCTCTATGACCGCAACACCGCAATTCTGTTCACCGGCGACAGTCTGTATCCCGGCAGATTATACGTTCGCGACTTCGGCGAATTTCAAAGGAGCACCGAGCGGTTGATTCACTTCACCGAAGGCAAGGTAGTCGCGCACATACTCGGCTGCCATATTGAGGAAACGCGAACTCCTTATCTCGACTACCCAGTCGGCACAATGTACCAGCCGGATGAACACGAATTGGCGCTATCCAGAGGCGCATTGCTTGAATTAGAAGAAGGATTGTTGTCGCTGCATGGCAAGCCGGCGCGGCTCGCGTTGCGGGATTTCAGCATCTGGCCCGTTGGCGCGGGTTTCGATATGTCGAGTTCGACTAAAGCGCTCTTCGAAAAGACCCAGAAGCAACAGCTCGATCATATGTGGAACCAGACACAACAATAACCAGCAGGCTTTCGTGTGGCAAGCCATTAGCCGACCGCCCGATTGCTGTGGAGTTCAGTCAGGCTCGCAGCAGCCAACTGGTGCGACGCTCAAGCTATGATGTCGTGGATTACGCTGCCCGCAACGTCTGTCAATCGGAAGTCGCGACCGCTATATCTGTAAGTCAGTTTCGTATGATCGATCCCAAGCAGATAGAGGATCGTGGCGTGAAGGTCATGGACATGTACCGGCTTGTCGACGACCTTCCAGCCGAAGTCGTCAGTGGCGCCATAAGTGACGCCTCCCTTCACTCCGCCTCCCGCTAACCACATCGTGAATCCATGCGGGTTGTGGTCGCGACCGTTGTGCGTCTGGCCACCCATGAAGCCGCTTCCCATTTCGACTACCGGAGTTCGGCCGAATTCTGACCCGCACACCACTAAGGTCTCATCGAATAGCCCTCTGGTTTTCAGATCTTTGATGAGCGCGGCGAAGGGTTGATCCGAATCATGTGCTGTCTTGCGATGCAGCTGGATGTCGAAATGGTGATCCCAAGGGTCGCCCTTGGCGTAGTACAGCTGCACCATGCGGACGCCACGCTCGATCAGGCGTGCAGCGGTCAAGCAACCGCGAGCGGTACTTCCCTCGCCATAGAGTTTTTGCACCACTTCGCTTTCTTTCCTCACATCGAATACATCCGGAGCTTCGGTCTGCATACGATAGGCCGTTTCCAGTGCTGCGATCGTTGCCTCCAGCTGGGGATCAAACGGAGCGCTTGATCCCATATTCAACCGATCAAGCTCTCCGATGAGATCGAGCTCTTTCCTCTGGCGCGTCAGATCGAAAGATTCGTTGTGAATATTCGGAATTAGCTTCTGAGGATCGAACTCTTTCGACCGAGCGTCGTCCGTGACATAGGTCCCCTGATACATAGGCGGCAGAAAGCCCGAATTCCAGAGCGGAGGGCCTACTGTCGTAGGTACGTCCGGGCAGAGAACGACAAAACTGGGCAAATTCTTGTTCTCCGTCCCTAATCCGTATGTGAGCCAGGAACCCATGGATGGACGACCCGCGACGTTTGCCCCAGTGTTCATCATGATCAGGGCTGGTTCATGATTTGGGATATCGGTATGGACCGAGCGGATTACACAGATGTCGTCGATACACTCCCCAACGTGGGGAAAAAGTTCACTCACCTCAATGCCGCTTTTACCGTACTTCTTAAACGTAAACGGGGACTTCATCAGTCCTCCGGTCTTCCTTTCGTGCTGAGGCGTCTCACCCGGCAGAGGCTGGCCATGATATTTTTCCAGCACGGGTTTCGGATCGAAGCTATCGACCTGCGAAAGGCCGCCATTCATAAAGAGAAAAATGACGTGCTTAGCTTTTGGCTTGAACTTTGGGTCCTGAATCATCCAGGGGCTGGCCGAGAGATTCTCAGATGCTTGCGCCAGAGACTCTCCGATGAGACTGGCAAAACTCAGCATGCCGAACCCGCCGCCCATCGTACACAGCGCTTGACGCCGGGTAATTGGCCTTGGACGCGGAGCATGAATCATGGGGTCCTCCAGCACATCCTAAAACGCTCTTTGCAATACCTGCTTTAGTTTACGAACTCAAACTCATTGGCACTCAAAAGCACGCGCGCATATTCGCGCCAGGCCGTTACAGGTTCTCCATTCACTGTGTTGCCAGGCTTTTCCGGAGTTGTCTTCAGGAATTGCAGTCCCAACTCGATCTCTTTCGTAGTCGGCGTTCTTCCATAAAGCAAACGATACGCTTCCATAATTCTGGCGGTTTCGGTGGGCTGCGAATAGACTCGCTGCGCCAATCTGCCGGCCTGGGCGTACACGAAGTCGTTGTTCATGAAGTACAAGCGTTGCAGGGGAACATTCGTGGAGAAACGGTGTTCCGCGGTAAAGCTGGGATTTGGAAAATCAAAGACCTGCAAATAGTTGTTCAAGCGGAATCGACTTACTTTGCAGTAGACCGTTCGACGGGTATTGTCCGGGCCAAACTCCTTCGAAGGTCCACCCATCTCCTTGAGATCGAGATCACCGGCTACAAACAAAATGGAATCGCGGATGGACTCGGCATCCAGCCGCTGACGATTGAAATGGGAATAGTAGCGGTTACTGCCATCCTTCTCGCGGGCCTCAGGAGACTCTTGGACAGACGTTTGGTAGACGGCCGACAACATAATCTGGCGCTGTAACTTTTTCAGAGACATCCCGTTCTGCTTGAAACTGGCAGCCAGGTATTCCAGCAGTTCAGGATTAGACGGTCTTTCGCCAGCGACGCCGAAATTGTCTGGAGTGCTGACAATGCCGCTCCCGAAATGCCATTTCCAAACGCGGTTGACGAAAACCCTTGCGGAAATTGGACTGTTGACTATGTCAGTGGCCAAGTGCAAGCGTCCGCTGCCTTCTGTAAATGGTTGCGGGTCCGACGGACTCAAGACTGCCAGAAACCGGCGTGGCACCTCATCGCCAAGGGTATGCGGATTGCCTCGTAGATTAACGGATATATTGACTGGTTTGGGCTCGTCGCTGATGCCGTGTACAAAGGGATATTGTGGTTCCAGCGATTCCTTGAGAGTTTCGATCTGATGTTCCAGATTGGCTATATATTCTCGCCACTCTGAATTCAGCCTGCGTTTGAGAGCCCAATCGCGGAAAACAAAGAGTCCCGGCTCTGACTTCTCGCCCTCCTGTGAATTGAGCGAGCGGTCGAGAAGGTCCACCCAAAGACTCGCTTGTTCGGTGGGAAGTGTCTTCAATTCGAGGTTACACCCGGGGCAAAACTGGTCGTCGGTCTCGAATTCGTTGGGGAGCGCATCACGTCGGGAGCGCTTCTTCACATCACCCTTGGCTTTGATAATGTCGTTCTGTTGTTGAATCTCTTTTTGTGCGGTCTCCACTTGGAGGACCAGCTTCTGGAATGCGTCAGCCAGAGTCTTAGCCTGGTCTTCCGAACCTCCAGCCACGACCATGGCCTGCCAGTCCTTTAGAAACGGATAGAACTTCGGCGGCTGCGCGAGGAATTTCACCCAACGATCAAGCAATTCGGGATCAAGGTGCGTTTGTCCAGCCGTCTCGGCTACGGTTGCCTTCGACTTTCCAGAAACTCGCCAAGCAGCAAGCATGTATTGCGACGTCTGTGCGGCCAGAATGCCCGAAAGCTGCCGGCTCTCCACTTTCGTGAAATCCTCGAGCTGTTCCTCGAGGTCGAGTTGCTGTTGTTCCTTTAGACGCCAAGCCGCTACCTGAGCTTCTGAAGCAAGTGGGTATTCCTTGTATGTCGAACTAGCGAAAACTCCGGCCAGGGCATAGTAGTCCTTTTGGGAGATGGGATCGTACTTATGGTTGTGACAGCGAGCGCACGCGACCGTAAGCCCAAGGAAGCCGCGCGTAACGGCATCGATACGTTCATTGCGCTCATCCGCCCGACCCTGCACAGGCTCTGCCTGATCCCATAGCCACGGGCCGCCGCCGAGAAAGGTCGTTGCTGGCAGAACCTGCCGCGGGTTCTGACCACTCAGGAGATCCCCGGCGAGTTGCATGCGCACAAATTGGTCGTACGGGAGATCGTCGTTAAACGCCTTAATCACCCAGTCACGATATACATGTGCGCCGCGGAACGGCATGTATCCGCGGTCCTTTGGATCAAGACCGCGCACATCGTCTTCCGCATAGCGGGCAACATCAAGCCAGTGCCGGCCCCAGCGCTCCCCATAGCGAGGAGACGTTAGCAGCCGATCCACCACCTTCTCGAAGGCATTGGGAGACTTATCCTTCTCAAAAGCGTCGACTTCTGACGGAGTTGGGGGCAGCCCAATGAGGTCAAACGAAGCACGACGGATCAGAGTGCGCCGGTCCGCTGCTGGAGCGGGCTGGATTCCCTGAGATTCGAGCTTGGCAAGCACAAATTTGTCGATCGCCGTCTTCGCCCAATGTGCATTTTTCACTGACGGCGGGGGTGGCGGTTGAAGCGGCAGGAACGACCAGAAAGAGCGCTGTTCCGGCGAGATCTTGAATTGAGACATGGCAAGCAGCGGCTTTGACCGCGGCCATGGGGCACCCATTTTGACCCATTCAACCAGGCTCTGAACTTCTTCTGGCGCTAGCTTTCCACCCTTCGGCATTTTTAGCTCGCCGCTTTGCCGGACAGCCTGGATCAGCAGGCTCTTCTCTGCGTCGCTGGGCACGATCGCCGGCCCCCTGCTGCCGCCCTTCAGAAGCGATTCACGCGAATCGACCCGCAAACCCGAGGTTGCCGAATCGCCGTGACAAGGAGAACAGCGATTGACGAAGATTGGGCGGACCTTGGTCTCAAAAAAGTCTTCTCCGATCGAGGAATTGGCGCTGGCGGCGCTTACCGCTGGCGCGACCGGTTCCGCATGCTCCCGCGCACTCCATAGAGCGCCCATGTTCACCCACTCGATCAGACTCTGAACTTCCTCGGGGGCCAGCTTTCCACTCTTCGGCATCTTTAGTTCGCCGGTCTGTTGGACAGCTTGAATAAGAAGACTTTTGTCAGCGTCGTTGGGCACAATCGCAGGCCCTCTGGTGCCGCCCTTCAGAAGCGACTCGCGCGAATCAACACGCAAGCCCGACGTCGCTGCATCCTCATGGCAGGGGTAGCATCGACTGACAAGCAACGGGCGAATCTTGGTCTCAAATAGTTCCTGTCCGGTCGAGGACGTGGTATTCGCAGCAGTTGGGGCGGAAACCATCGACTCCGCATGTTCCGCCGGACCCCACGGCGCGCCCATTCTCACCCATGCAACCAGGTCGGCAACCTGCTGCTGGGTGAGTTGACCGCCCATCGGCATTTTTAGCGCTCCGGTCTGCCGTACCGCTTCAATCAGGAGACTCTTGTCCGGCTCCCCGGGCACAATGGCTGGCCCTCGACTGCCGCCTTTTAAGAGCGCCTCGCGGGAGTCGAGGCGCAACTGACTTGTGGCGGTGTCTGTATGGCAGGGGTAGCACTTCTCGGCGAGAATCGGCCGCACCTTGTCTTGGAAAAACTGCGCATCCTCAGCGGCTGTGGAAGGATTCCCGGCGCCGAAGAGTACGGGCTCGGACTCGTTCAACGCCCCATATGCAAGCAAAAGCAGGCTGGTGATGAGCGAAAATGATTTCATCAGGAACTTACTCGCATAGATTCGTGGCCGAGAGCCAACCCGCAGGAAACAATGACGCACATTTAACCGACCAGGGACGGCAAGCGCAATCGATTTTCATTTCTGTATTGGATAGAAGAAGTAGATGCGGTTTCGTTTCTGCGGTGTATCACCATAATGAATCATTTATCGGACACGATGTGACCTATGATTCCGCGGCATCTGCACAGGTGGGGCTCGCAAACGAATGCACTTGAACAGCGTGTTCTTTTCTCGCTTTTCCGTGTTCCTTATCGCGACATTTATCGTCGGCAATCCAGGTAATGAACCGACGAAAAGCTCGCATCCTCATCCACACGGTGTGACAACTCCAGGCATACAACGAACAATGGCGGACGTACATCCGGAAGCGATTTTTGCGGTGGAGGGTAAGCCGGACTGGCTCGTCGTTACGAGCGATGCGGTGTGGGTTACGAGTTCCAACGTCAATCATGTGGTGCGCCTTGATCCAGTTACGAACCAGACCAGTCTGATTGTCAACATCGATAAGCCTTGCTCGGGACTGGCGTCTGGCTTTGACAGCGTATGGGTTCCGAGCTGCGGTGCGCATACTTTGCTCCGCGTCGACTCGAAAACGGGAAAGATTGTGGCGCGGATTCCCGCAGGACCGGCCGATTCTGAGGGCGGGGTAACTACCGACGATGGGAGCGTATGGATCGCCACAAGCAAGAAGGGCCTCTTGGCGCGCATTGATCCAGAGGCGAACAAGGTGGTGGCCACCATCAAAATACCGTCAGGCTCCTACGTGCCCGCGTTCGCCGAAGGCGCCGTGTGGATTACTTCTACCGAGCACAATCTGTTGACGCGTGTGGACCCCCAATCCAATCGAGTCGTGGCATCCATTCCTATTGGGCCGCAGCCCCGTTTTCTGACCGCCGGGGCTGGCTCGGTTTGGACGCTGAACCAAGAAGACGGCACAATCTCGCGCGTCGATATTGCAACCAATCGCCTTGTGGCAACGATCCCCGCAGGCATTGAGGGGCCGGGTGGGGAGATCGCCTTTGGCGAGGGGTCGATATGGGCCACGCTTTTCGGATTTCCCATTTCTCGCATCGACCCAGCTTCCAACGCTGTGGTGCAACAGTGGGTAGGAAAGGGTGGCGACAGCATACGAGTAGGGCACGGTTCGGTTTGGCTTTCCAATCTTGCCCAGGGCACGGTTTGGCGGCTGAATCCCAGACAGCTCTAGTCGATTCGATCCCTGCTCATCGGGTGACTTTCTTGTCCTCGTCTTCGCTCTTTCGCACTGCCGGCTTAAACTGGCCGGCAAGAACTTCCTCAATCGTCGACAACAGCTCTGGCGAATTCGCGGGCACGTAAGGCTCGAATCGCGCCACTACTTTACCGCTGCGGTCGACAATAAATTTCGTATAGCTCCAGTGAACCTCTCCTCCCGTTGCGCCTTTCTTGTCCGCGGTTAGAAATGCATACAACGCAGCTTGATCTTTACCCCGTGCGGATGTTCGGGCGAATACTGGAAAGCTCAAGTGAAAATCGCTGCTGTACGTCTTCTGGACCTCGGCATCCGTTCCCGGCTCTTGAGCGCCAAAATCATTGCATGGGATACCGAAAACAATGAGTCCCTTGTCCTTGTATGTCTTCTGGAGCTCCTCGAGCTGGAGAATCTGGTCTTTGAAAATAGATTGGCTCGCCAGATTGACGACCAGCAACACCTTGCCCTTGAACGTGGAGAGTGGCACTTCCTTGCCATCAAACGTAACCAGCGAGTAGTCGTATGCGGTCTTATCTGTTGCCGCTGCGCAATCGAAAGCCACGGTCAGCAGCATACAAAAGGCAAAGGTCAGACCTTTTGGCAGACGTTTGCGAGACATCCCCGCCGGTCGGTTAATAGTCCCTGTTGATTCTGCAGCGCGCCTAGTCTTCGTCGCCCCGGGCTGCTGGAGTTGACCGATCCCGCCGTTCATCAGCATCTTGCCTCCTCCTTCTAGAAGGCATAACGAAGAGATAGCTGCATCACTCTCGGACGCGTAAGCAAAGCGCTATAGTTCCCAAAGCTCGTGGGACTTCCAAATGGGTTGTTTGCAATGCTGTTCGGATCGAACCGCACAGAATTGGTTACATTGAAGGCTTCCCAGGCAAGCTTGAGATTTTGCCCTTCCGTGATGCGGAATACTTTGGAGAGGCCAGCGTCGACGCTGAAATAGCCATCCCCGCGAAGAATATTTCGCTGGCCTGTTTCTCCAGGATACGGAGCGCGTATATTCGCGAGAGCCGCGGACTGGTTCTTGAATACGTTCGGGTCACCACCGTTGGAATTGTGTCCTCCGGTTGCAACCGGTCCAGTCAGCACATTAAAGCTCTGGTTGTTCCAGTTGGTACCCCAACCAAGGCCATCGATGGTGCTGAACGGAAGGCCACTGGTCCAATGTGCCAGGCCGGAAAGCGTCCAACCGCCGATTGCGGCGTCCAGCGCGCGGTTCACGCTGGAAGCAAAGGCCGCGCCCCGTCCAAAGGGGAGCGCAACCACGAAGTTGCCCGTAATGGCGTGGCGCACGTCGAAATCCGAGGGCCCGCGATTTCCGCGGATATTCCAGGAATTGATCAGCGAGCTGAACAGTTGATTCCCGTATCCACGCTCGGTATCCGATCCCAAATCGGAAGACTTCGCCAAGACATAATTAAAATCAAATTGAACGCCCTTCTGCATCGGACGGTGCAAAGACAATTGCATCGAATGATAGCTGCTGGTACCGATGGACGACCACGCGTAGAACGAGGAATACTGGGGATCAAAATATCGGAACGTTGGGTCAGTCGCATCGGCTGGAGAAATCCCAAGATCTAGGTCGTAGAGGCCCGCCGTCTCATTCCCGGCGATGATCGGCGACCAAACCGGCTGGTGAGTCACAGGGTCAACATGAACGCGGGAAAATTCGGTCTGGTAAATATTCTGTGTGGCAGAGAAGCCGCCTCCGGCTGCTCCCGGAAACATATGTTCCCAGTATGGAATGACTGGAACATTGGCCACCGTAGTACCCGCGTTGGCCAGCTTCGTCATCTGCGTTGCAGCAGCGAAGTAATCGCCTCCACCCTTCGGATCCACAAGATTAAGCGGCATCGCCAGATCGAGTTGTTGCAGGAGCCGGTGGGCAAGCCGCCCGGTATAAGCTGCTTCCACAATTATGCCCTTCGAGACCTGCCTTGAAACTGCCAAGTCAAAGCCGTACGCATAAGGCGTATGCAACCGATTATCCAGACCGTAGGAAATCGCCAGGCCATTCCCTGGAGTTACCGGGAACGTTCCACTCGCCGACGGCACCGGAATGATGGATGTTGGCACACTCTGCGGGCCGGTAAAGCGAGGCGCTGTGTCCACGAATTGATTGACGCCGTTCTGGGCCTGAGTCGACAAACCGTACGAACCATGGGCATCGAACGTATTCATGACGCCTTCGCCGAAATGGTCGTAGTACATACCGAAGCCCCCGCGGATGGAGGTAAGATTGGTTCCATGCCCTGCCAACTTGCCCAGAATTCCGCTCCCGAAATTAGGTGAATAAGCGAAGGCCAAGCGCGGCGCAATATCCAGCTTGTCCATGTTCCACAGCCCCGACTTACCATTAGCGCGCCCTGCGGGTCCAAAAGAGATCGCGGGACTATAGGTTTGACCCTGCAGCATCTGCGCCCCGCGGGTGTCGAACCATGCCCCAACGTTCGTTGTTGGGCTTACTTCCTGCCCGTTTCGCTCATAAGGAACCTGCAGCAACGAATGTCTAAGACCAAACGTAACCGTGAGATTGGGCTTCAGCTTCCAACTGTCCTGCAAATAGTATTCGAACTCGTTGGACAAATAGTGCCGCGTCGTCCAACTACCGGATGGAAGCGAAGACAGGCTGTTTCCGGAAACGCCATAATTGAAGAACTCCACGGAATGTGTGATGAGACCCGTTGCATCCGAAATCGCCGAATCATAGGCGGTTTTGAAGGAAGCATCGACGATGGGAAAGCCAAAAGCCCCAGGGTCTAAACTGCTGCCCGTATAGGAAATCGCCCCTACGGTAAGAAAATTGGAAGTTACGTTAGCGTGCTTGAAGTTCGTTGAATTTGTCCGGCGGTTGTTAAATATCGTTCGATAGTTAACGCCCGCCTGCATTGTGTGCTTTCCCTTTACCCAGGTTACGTCGTCCACCACATTGTGTGTCGGAACGTTGATGATACTGGAAGGGTAGGTCGTTCCGTCAGAGCCGGCGGTGAATGTGTCGACGTTGCTGAAAGTCACGTAGTCCTGGCTCGTAGTTCCCTGATCAGCGAAGCCCTGTCGAACAAACCCATAGCGGAGATTGTTTACAATCGTGTCCGAGACGGTCCAAACGTGGCCGGCGGAAATTCCCTTCGAATTGTCCAACCGCTGCGAATTTGGCTGGGAGGTCGGAAATTGCTTTGCGTTTATTGTCTTATCGTATTGAAGATTCCCGCGCACAAATAGCCGCTGCCTGGAATTGAGGTTGTAGTCGATCTTCGCAATGTATGTGTTTAGGGACTGCGGCGATGGCGAAGAAAACGTGTAGGAACCGAAATTATAGCCATCGCCTAACTGGTTGCCGTTCGGCAGCGGTAGCTGGCTGAGATAGGCCAGCGCTGCCTGGTTTACTCCCGGTCCGTTCGGACAAGTTCCGGTCTTACTACAGTTCGGATCCATAGACGCGATGTCAGACGGAGTCAGCGTGCGATACACACCGCCTTGGGTTAGATAGGTCACGTTCCCCTGTCGCAGGGATGCGGTCGGCACTTCACGAGTAACCTGAGTGCTTTCAGAGGTTCTTTGTCCTTCATAGGCGAGAAAAAAGAACAGCTTATCCTTCAGGACCGGACCGCCGAAGGAACCACCAAAGGTGTTTCGCAGGAATTTCCCTGGAACATTAGGCTGTCCATTTTGAAGCTCGGAATGCTTATTGAACCAGTCGTTCGCGACCATGTTGGTGGGGCGATGATATTCATATGCGCTACCGTGGAACGAATTTGTTCCGCCGCGCGTGACCAGCGCTACTTGTGCCCCCGAGGAACGGCCAGAGTCGGAGTTGGAATTTGTGGTGACCACGCGAAACTCTTCCACCGAATCACGCGTGGATCGTAAAACTCCTTCAAATGCGTAGCCCTTATTTTGGTTGTTGTCATCCAGTCCATCCAGCGTGTAATTGTTCTGGTCGGAACGCGCGCCGTTTACCGACCCGCTGCGGCTGTCGGAATCCATCTGGCTATCCGACTGTCGTCCCAAAAACATCACGCCTGGTTGCAAGCTCAAAAGGTCGAGCACATTATTGCCTTCAAAAGGAAGCGCCTGTATTTGCGCTTGATTGAAAGGAGTGCCGATTGTCGCGTCGCTGGTGTTGAGGCTGACTGCTAAATCGCTAACTTCAACGACCAAGTTGGCGGTCTGTAGGGTAAGCTTGATATCAAGTGTCGCGGGTTGATTGACCAGCAGCTCCACTTGCCTCACCTGCGGCGCAAAACCGGCGGCAGTTACAGTGACTGTATATTTGCCGGGCGAAATCTGCTGGAAGTTGTATTCCCCTTCGGCGTTCGATTTTCTGGTCTGACTGAACCCGCTGTCGCGATTTGTGAGGGTGACATCCGCCTGGGGAGTGACGGCACCGCCAGGGTCGATGACCGCACCGTGCAATGAAGTCACCGCAGTTTGCGAGAGCGAACGGAGAGAGCAAAAGAGAATAACGCTGAAGAGCAACAAACTTATCCTGCACAACCTCATCGGAATCCCTCCATGCCAGCGTGAAACGCAGTAAGCTTTTCGGAGCCGAGTAGAAACAGTCCAACGAGTGCCCAGCGAAACCGAGAAACACCTTGACGACAAATAAACGGGAAGGCTGCTCAGTCGCGTTCTCATTCCAAAATGATGAACTCTGGGACTAAGTGGCAGGCAGGGTGCCGTCTTCTTCGCTTTGAGTCAAATTCAAAATTTGTCTAACAACTATCATCAATTTGTTTCAGAAAGTACGCTTGTTACGAAGAGCGGATTGACGCCCTTTTGGAGCGCGGAGTCGCTGTGCTCGCGGAAGCTGCGGCTACCTCATCTTGAGTGGCCGCACAAAGGGGCTTGTCGGAGCTGCCGAACTTGGACTGATGAAGCCAACTTCCCGCTTTATCAGTACGTCGCGCGGGCCCATTGTCGATGGGCCATCACTGATCAAAGCGTTGCGGTCGCACGCAATAGCGGGAGCCGCGATCGACGTCTTCGATGAAGAACCGCTACCAGCACAGCATCCGTTCGATCGATGGACAACGTGCTGGCGACTCCGCATATCGGATACGTTTTGGAAAGCCTCTATCGAACATTTTATTAAACTCTCTGACTAATATCACTGGGTGGCTCGACAGGCAGGAGAAGGACAAGGCGAGTGAAGTACGACCGTCCTAGCTAGTTAGTGCAACGGTGGTGCTAAGCGTAGGAAACAAGAGGGCGACGACTGGGTACGTCTCAGTCCTGAAGGGTTGCTCGTGGGAAAGATGATCGGTTTTTAATGTTTGAACTGTACTGGAACATTGCGGATTCATGAACGCACGTCGAGCGCGTGTCTACGGTGCGGAGTCCTCCGAAGCTGCATGGGAGAGAACCTGCGAGCCCAAACGACGTCTTTACCGCTGTTGCTGAATTTGCAGGTAAACCTTGCGGAAGTAGAACGCTCGTGAGTGGAATGAGTGGAGGCGGGTAATGCTGACCAAGTCCCTCCAGGGGAGTTGCACAATAGTTGCACAAGTGCTGCCGAATACCGGTCTTTTGCCCCGAACGAGGGCGTATCAACCGAACGCAACTTATTGATTCCCAACACCAGGCGGTGGAATCGGGCAATTTGCTAAACCGTTGTACGCGCTAAAACGAGCAACAGGCTGAGGAGGGGTGCAGTCGGAGCGTTTTGTGTACAACTTGTGTACAAGAAGGCGGGTTTGAAGGGCCTGAAAACGGGCCTAAGCAACGCAGAATCAACAACAGACTCTTGAGCTACAGGCCCACGGGGAACAATCAGAAATTTTAGCACGGCCGGCTTTTCTTCGCACACAAGTTGCTGAGCTGGAGCTTTTGCTTACTGCACAAAG
>WNFM01158209.1_pt3 | contig 29146 bp, 34 predicted proteins | sample 5400271 | NCBI WGS metagenome assembly WNFM01 (sample SAMN13153352, study PRJNA577476) | soil metagenome | isolation source: 60 cm saprolite on Douglas fir-dominated hillslope | place: USA:California | collected 2013-09-17 | reverse complement strand
GAACTCGGGCGGCAGCGCGTGGGCGCCGAGGAAGCTGGTGGCGACGGCGACGGGGCGGATGTCGCCGAGGCGGCGGGCGACGCGCAGCATCTTGAGCTCGCTTGCCGTGTCGAGCCCGTAGCCGGATTTGACCTCGATCGTGGTGACGCCCTCGCGCAGGAAGGCGTCGAGGCGGGGCAGCGAGGCGGCGAGGAGAGCGTCGTCATCGGCGGCGCGCGTCGCCGCCACGGTCGAGACGATGCCGCCGCCCTGGCGGGCGATCTCGGCATAGCTCGCGCCTTCGAGGCGGAGCTCGAACTCGCGCGCCCGCGCGCCGGCGAAGACGAGATGGGTGTGGCAGTCGATGAGGCCGGGCGTCATCCAGCGCCCGCCGCCATCATGGATCGCGGCGGCGAGGCGATCGGGCGGCCCGGGCAGCGCGTCGCGCCGCCCGACGAATTCGATGCGGTCGCCGGCGATCGCCAGCGCGCCGTCGGCGATGGCGCCGTAGGGCGCGCCGCCCGGTGCCATGGTGGCGAGGCGGAGATTGACCCAGAGATGGTCCCAGTGCGCCGTCATGGAACCGTGAGCACTCTACCAATGGTAGCGGTTTGCCTGTTAACTACAGACAAAGAACAGGCGCAACTTTCTTTCGCCACACTTTCTTGTTGTCGTATTTGCGTCATGAGCGCTGCCCCTCTTTCTGTCCGTTTTCAACCATATTGGTAATTTATCATAACCGGTACGGTTAGAAAAGCGAAATTATGGACCATCCTTGCGGGCGCGGATCATCAGAAAGCTCGGCGCGCGCATAAGCTGCGCGTAGTTCTTCGCGGCGGCGGCGCGGAATTCCGGCTGGGGCAGGGGCTCGACCAGCCGCTCGATGACGAAGCCGGCGGCGCTCATCGGCTCTGTGATCGCCGAAAGCGGCCGCTGATAGAAGCGCATGAGACCGAGCCAGGCCCAGTGCTCCTCGACGAGCGCGGTAGGGAGATAGCCCGCCTCGCGCAAGCGCTCGAGATCGTAAAGCGGGTGATGGGTCGAGAAGACCAGCCGCCCGCCCGGTTTCAGCACGCGTGCCCATTCCGCGAAGAGCGGCGGCAGATCGGCGACGTAGTGCAGCGCCAGCGACGAGACGATGAGATCGAGCGCAGCGTCGCCGACGATACCGCCCAGCCGCGCCATATCGGCGACATGCACGGCGGCGCGCGCACCGAGCCGCGCCGCCGCTAATTCCGCCATGCGGGCGCTGGCATCGACGGCGATGATTTCGGCGCCGTGCTCGGCGAGAAATTGCGCATACCATCCCGGCCCGCACCCGGCGTCGAGCACGGCGAGACCGCTGACCTCCGGCAGCAGCGCCAGCGTTGCCGGCCGCTCGTACAAGGCATTGAACAATCGCTTGTCGACGCCGGCGGCATAGGTGTCGGCGATCGGGTCATAGTCGGTGGCGCTTGTCATCTCTCGACCTGTCGACAACCGGTGGACGCAGCGGGAGCTCAACTCCGGTATAAAGAGGCGCTCGTCCTTTGTCCCATCCTTCCGGAGCGTCCCGCCATGATCCACGTCCTCGCCATCATCACCGCCAAGCCTGGCCAGCGCGACGCCGTACTGGCGGCATTCCGCGCCAATATGCCCGCCGTCCATGCCGAAGCGGGCTGCATCGAATACGCGCCGGCGATCGACGCCGAGGGCTGGGGCGCGAACCAGGCCAAGCTCGGCCCCGACACCTTCGTCGCCGTCGAGAAATGGGAGAGTCTCGACGCCCTCAAGGCCCACGCCGCCTCGCCGCATATGGCGGCCTATGGCGCCAAGACGCGCGAGCTGGTCGCCAATCGCGTCATCCACGTGCTGTCGCCAGGGTGAGGAGGGCTTGATAAATATACGCTGAGAGCGTATGTATCGTGGCACCTGAATCGCATGGATTCGCGTTCCTGCTGGACGAGGAGCTGTCCGAGGGCGACCTCGTTGCGGTCATCGTCACGACGCCGCTGGGGAAGGCCATCCAGCTCTATGCGGAGGTCGAGTCGACCGGAAGAGCGATCATTCTTCGGCAGCTTGCGGTCTACGGCGTGAACGCGACCGCCGGCGAGCTCGGGCCGGCCATGCTCCGCAACATGGCGTTCGCCGCGATGGAGGAGTTCGATGTCGATTGTATCCGCATTGAAGAAACGCGCCGGATCTCGGGTGCGGGTCCGGGCCGCGCCGTCCGGCCAATCGAATTCCGCCGGCGCCTTCGTTAAGCTGATTTTGATGCCGACGCCGTCCAAGCCCCTGGACGATGCATTTGCAATCGCCCGGCTGCTCGTGCGTGCCGGCGTCGCCGTTCGCGGCGCAAGGAAGGCGATCGACGAGCTTGCCGCCGGCAAGATGGCCTATGTCGAAGCGCCGTCGGTCGCCGATTACACCGGGCTGAAGCGCAAGATGGCCGGCCACGGCGTTGCCGCGCGTCGAATCGAGTCGCGCATCGTCGATGTGAAGGCTTTGCGTGCCCGCCTCGGCATCAGCCAGGAGGCGTTCGCCGGACGCTACTGCCTCGATGTTGCCACCGTGCGCAATTGGGAGCAGGGGCGGACGATTCCCGAGGGACCAGCCGCCGCCTTGCTGCAAGCGATCGACCGCGATCCGGATAAGATCGTCGAACTGCTGGCGTCGTGAGGACCCATCCCGAAGCGCGGTCCAAGCTTTATTGAGCGGCGGGGGACGCCGTCCCTACTTGGGTTCGAGGTCTTCCAGCTTAACGCCGCGCCCGGCATGGAGGCTCTTCCGCGCCTGTTCGATGCGGTGCAAAAAACGCGGATCGTTTTCGAGACGATACTCGAACCAGTCCTCTTCCGACTCGAAGCCGATCAGGACTCCGGCCGGCTTACCATGACGCGTGATGACGATCTCTTGCGTCTCGGCTTCGCGGAGAAATCGCGATAGGTCGTCCTTCATCTCGGATAGCGAAACTTCCTTCCTTTTGGACTTGCAAACTCTGCGAGCCATGTATCGGCCTCCTCACCGGATCCGCGTGAAGTGATAGGCGTTGCGGATATGGGCGTTCATGAAGCGGCCTTTCGACTCCGCCTGCATCAGCTGCTCGAACAGCTTGGCGCCGACGCCGTGATATTGGTAGATGCGGCCCTTGCGGAACTCGACCTCGAGAATCCGCGTCGTCGCTTCGTAGCCGACGCTGGCGAGGCTGGTCGAGACCACAGGCTTGCGCCGCATCGACGCCGGCGCGGCGTCAGGTGAGGAGCTTGCGGAGCACCGCGACGAAGCGGTCGGCATCTTCCTCGTCGTTATAGACATGCGGCGAGATGCGCAGGCGCCCGAGACGCGGCGCGACATAGATGTTCTCTGCGGCCAATTTTTCGACCAGCCCGGCCGGCATGCCCTGCGGGAAGCTCAGGCTGAGAATATGCGGCACGCGCAGCTTCTCGTCGCGGATGACGACGCCGGTATTGCATAGCCCCTCGGCGATCCGGCTTGTCAGCATGCGCAGCCGCGCGGCGATGGCTTCGCGTCCCCAGGACGCCACCAGCTCCATGCCGATCGACGCCATCTCCAGCGTGATGAACCAGTCGCGCTCGCCCATGTCGAAGCGCCTTGCGTCGGCGACATAGGCGGTGTCGCGCATATAGGGCGTGGATTCCGACGAGATGCCGCGCCGCCCGAAGCCGGTCTGCTCGAGCGGCACGCCGTCCTGATGCCGCTTGGCGACGTAGAGGAAGGCGCGACCATAGGGGCCGAGCACCCATTTATAGGTGGGAAAGACGAGGAAATCGGGATCGAGCCGGCTGACGTCGAGATCCATGATGCCGGCGCCTTGCGTTGCATCGACGAGAAGCGCGGCACCGTGGCGTTTGAGCGCGGCGGCGACGCGGTCGATATCGATGATCCCGCCATCCGACCAATGCAGCGACGAGATCGAGGCGAGCCCGACCGGCGCCGCGCCCTTGCGCTCGATCGCCGCGAGCAGCGCCGCCGTCCAATCGCCGTCGCCGTCGGGCGCCACCGTCTCGACGGTGAAACCCTCGGCGGCGGCGCGGCTCATCCATTCCAGCACCGGCGAGGAATGATCGTCCTTGAGCACCAGCACGCGCGTGCCGCTCTTGACGCGCAGCAGCTTCGCCGCCGTCGCGACGCCATAGCTGATCGAGGAGATCAGCGCGACATCGGCGGCGTCGGCGTTGATCAGCCGCGAAGCGGCCTCGCGCGCCCGCTCGTATTGCTGCCCGGCGAGACTGGCGGCGAGCGTCCAGGGCCGCCCCTTGCGCGCGACGCCGACCCGCCCGGCCTCCTGCGCCGCCAGCGGCAGCGGGCTGTAGGAGGCGGCGTTGAGGTAGCAGATCTCGCGCGGGATATCGAACAGCGCGCGTTGCGATGGCAGCATTCTTTGTCTCCTAGCGATATTTGTAGGGGCGGGGCTCTGCCCCGCCCGGGCCGGGTAGAACCCGGCCCCTACGATAACACCGGGGGCCGACGCAAGGCCGGCCCCGACAATTATGGGATAGGCCCCTCACACCTTCTCGAAATCGATCTTCTCGTCGATCGGCAGGTTCTGGAGGTGGCGGCGCAGGCAGTCGAGGCCCATCTCGACGGCGCCGAGGCGCACCCAGTCGCGGCCGCCGATGATGCGGGCGCGGCGCGGGGCGACGGCATCAGTCGCGGCGATAGCGATATGGATCGTGGCGCCGAAATCGATGGCGTCGGCGGCGTCGTCGAGATCGATGAGCACCGCCAGCGCATGGCTCGCGCCGGCCTGCGCGCGCGCCGCCTCAGCCACCGCGGCGGCGAGCTCCGGTGTCGGCGCGTCGTCCGGGGCGATGCCGACGGCGCTGCAGAGCTGCGCGAGGTCGCGCGCGACGATGCCGCGGCGGAAGACCGTCTCGGCCCCCGGCAGCGGCGCGATGCGGCTGGCGATCTGGCCGCCGGTGAAGGTCTCGGCGACCGCCAGCGAGCCCTGCGCCTTGGCGAGCGCGGCAAGAACGACGCCCTCCAGCGTCTGGTCGTCCTCGGCAAGGATGAAATTGCCCAAGCGCTGGCGCACCGCCGCCTGGGCCGGCGCCAGCTTGCGGGCGATATCGGCGGCATCGGCGCCGCGCACCGCGAGCTTGGTCTCGAGCTGCGGGTAATGGGCGCGGAAGCCGAGCTTGACGGCATCGCCGGGCACCAGCTCCTCGATGCCGGCGAGGAGGGCATCGGCATGGCTCTCGCCGAGCCCGTAGGAATGGAAGCGCTTCAGATGAATCACCGTCTGGACGCCGCTGCGCTGGAGCAGGCGCGGCACGATCTCCTCCTCGAGCATGCGGCGGAGCTCGCGGGGCACGCCGGGGGTGAAGAAGAAGCGCGCCTTGCCGATATCGACGGCGAAGCCGCAGGCGGTGCCGATCGGGTTGTCGATGATCTCGGAAACTACATCTCCATCCGCGCCAGCCATTCGTCGTTGAGGACGAGATCGACACCGGCCGCCTGCGCCGCGACCTCCTGCGAGAGTTCGTCGATCGTCGGGCCAAGCCCGCCATTGACGATGACGGCATCGGCGCGTCCGCCGGCCTGGCGGAAGGCGGCGAGCAGCATCTCGCGATCGTCGCCGACCGTCGTCCCCCAGCGCACCGCGAGGCCGAAATCTTCGAGCTTCTGGCTGATATAGCTGAAATTGCTATTGACGATCTTGCCGGTAAGCACCTCGTCGCCGGTACAGATGATCTCGATTTGCATGCTTGCGTCCATCCTCGTGCCCGGCGTCCTCGGTCGTGCCCATCCTGCACTGCATCGGGTTGTGGGTCAGTTGGAATTTCTCCGCCTATTCGTCATGGCGAGCGAAGCGAAGCCATCCAGTGTCTCCGCCGGTCGATGGATCGCCGCTCCTGAGCACTTGTCGAAGGGGCTTCGCTCCTCGCGATGACGGTGATTGGTGTTCTCCGCCCCAGCCTGCACCGCATCGCCCGCGGTTGACACGCAACTTTCCGGATAATATTCTCAACCCATGATTACGCTCCGCAACATGTTCGTCGAGTCGGGTCCGGGTAGCACCGGCGGGCCGGGAGATTTGCGGATGCGCTGAGCGCAGCGTCATGCAGGCGAGTTCCAGGCCCCACCGGCATCCGGCGGGGCCTTTGCTTTTCCACCCCCGCCCCGAACGGTTCGGCTTCTTCGCGTGGTGGGTGGCAGATGGCAACGGATACGGAAGACACGGCAAAGGGCAGGGACCTGCACGCGCTCCGCGCGCTGCTGCCGCTGATCTGGGACCAGGCGGAGCCCGGTTTGCGGGTGCGCCTGCTGACCGCCGTGCTGCTCACCCTGGCGACGGCGGGGCTCAACGCCCTCGCGCCGGTCATGTTCAAGCAGCTCGTTGACCGCTTCACCGCCTCCGTCGCGCCGCTGCCGGCGCTGCTGCCAGCTTTGCTACTCGGCGCCTATATCGCGCTGCAATGCCTCGCCTTCGTCGTCGGCGAGCTGCGCTGGTTCCTCTACGGCAAGGTCGAGCAGCGCGTGCAGCGGCGGCTGACCCTGCTGCTCTTCGATCACGTGCATGCGCTGTCGCTGCGTTTTCATCTCGGCCGGCATACCGGCGGATTGCAGCAGACGATCGGCAACGGGCTCATGGGCTATCGCCTGGTCCTGTTCAACGCGCTCTTCGTCGTGGTCCCGCTGATCTTCGAGCTGGCGCTGGTCGGCTTCGTGCTGGGCGGATTCTACGATCCGCTCTTCGTGACCATCGTCGCCGCGACGACGGCGCTCTATGTCGTCAGCTTCGTCATCGGCGTCGAGCGGCAGCGCACGGCGTTGCGCGAGACGACCTCGGCCTATACCGAGGCCTTCGCCAAGGCCGCCGACAGCTATCTCAACTACGAGACGATCAAGTATTTCGGCGGCGAGCGACACGTGCGAAGCCTGTTCGACCGCAGCCTGACGGTCGGCGAGGCGAAGGGGACGCTGTTCTACAATATCCGCTCGGTTACCGGGCTGATCCAGGCGCTGTGCCTGACCCTAGGCCTCGGCGCCGTCGTCGTCGCCGCCGCGCGCGCCGTCGCCGGGGGCAGCATGACGGTCGGCGATTTCGTCCTGGTCAACGCCTATATGCTGCAGCTCATCCGGCCGCTCGGCGTGCTCAGCTTCGCCTATCGCGAGATCAAGATGGGGCTGACCTATGTCGAGAAGATGACGGCGCTGCTCGACGAGCGCAGCGAGATCGTCGAGGCGCCGGCGGCGCGCGTGCTGCCGGACGGGCCGGGCGAAATCGTCTTCAGCGATGTCAGCTTCGCCTATGACGAGCGGCGGCCGGTGCTCGACGGGGTGAGCTTCCGCGTGCCGCCCGGCCACACCCTCGCCGTGGTCGGGGCGAGCGGCGCCGGCAAGTCGACGCTGTCGCGGCTGCTCTTCCACTTCTATGACCTCACCGGCGGGCGCATCGCGATCGACGGCGCCGCGCTGCCGGAGCTCACGCTGACCAGCTTGCGCGCGGCGATCGCCGTGGTGCCGCAGGACACCGCGCTGTTCAACGACACGCTGGAATACAACATCGGGATCGCCGCGCCCGCGGCCGGCCGCGGCGAGATCGAGGATGCGGCGCGGCTCGCCGAGATCCACGATTTCATCGCGACGCTGCCGGACGGCTACGACACGGTGGTCGGCGAGCGCGGGCTCAAGCTGTCGGGCGGCGAGAAGCAGCGCGTGGCGATCGCCCGCGCCGTGCTCAAGCACCCGCGCATCTTCATCTTCGACGAGGCGACCTCGGCGCTCGACAGCCATACCGAGCGGGCGATCCAGCGCAATCTCGAGGCGGTGTCGCGCGGCACTACCACGCTGATCATCGCCCATCGCCTGTCGACCGTCGTGCATGCCGACGAGATTCTCGTGCTCGACGGCGGGCGCGTCGCCGAGCGCGGCCGTCACGAGGCGCTGCTCGCCGAAGGCGGCCTCTATGCCGCGATGTGGCAGCGTCAGCAGCGCGGGCACCACGCGGACGAGGATGTGGTGGATGAGGATTTCGAGGATGAGGATTTCGGGGGAAAGGATCCGAGCTATGCCTGAGGCGAGCGAGAGCAGCATCGAAATCCGCCTCGCCGTGCCGGCCGATGGCCCGGCGCTCGGCGCGGCGATCAAGCGCATCGACGGCGAGACCGAGTATCTCGGCGAGCCGGGCGAGGCGCTGCCGTGGACCGGGCGCGAGAGCGACTATCTGCGCGAGCTCGAAGAGAAGGGGGCGGGGATCTATATCGTCGCGCTCGACGGGGAGGAGATCGTCGGGTTTCTCGGCGCCTTCGCCGGCTGGCTGGCGCGCAATCGCGGCGTCATCTACATCGCCCATATCGGCCTGCGCACCGCCTATCGCGGCCGGCGCCTCGGCGGAAGGCTGTTCGACGCCGTCGAGGCCTGGGCGCGCGAGCGCAGCGCCCATCGTCTCGAGCTGCAGGTCGCCGAGGGCAACCGGCGCGCTCTCGCGCTCTACCATCGCCAGGGCTTCGCCATCGAGGGGACGATGGTGGATTCGTTCCGCGGCAGCGGTCGCTCCTATGATTGCCATCTCATGGGCAAGCTGCTGGTGGATTTTCCCGCCCCCGTGTCGTCCGGGGTGCCATCGCAAACACAGCTACCGGTGGCCGCGGCGCCCGCGGCGGCGTTCGCGCTCCGTCCGCTGCGCGCCGAGGATTGGCGTGAATTGCGCGTCTGGGAAACGGTTCTCCTGCGCGACACGCCGTTCCTGCTCAAAACGCCGGCCGAGATCCTGCCGCAGGAGCGTTTCGAAAAGGACGTCGCCGATGCCGTGGTCAACGAGCGGCGTCATCTCCTGGCGGCGACGATCGTCGAGGACGGGGGCGAGCGCATCGTCGGCTACGCCAATGTCGCGATCGAGCCGTTCTCGCGCATGGCGCATATGGGCTTCGTCTTCGTCGGCGTGCTGCCGGCCTATCGGCGACGCGGCATCGGACGCGCCCTCACCGCCGGGCTCGACGCCTGGGCGCGCGAGCGCGGGCTGAGCCGCCTGACCGGCTTCGCTCAGTCCGCCAACGACGCGGCGCGGCGCTTCGCCGCGGCGGCCAGCTATCAGGAAGAGGTCTGCCAGCGCGGCTACGCCATCATCGACGGCGTGCCATCCGACCGGATACGCTTCGGCAAGGCGGTGGCGGGGCGTGCTTAGCAGACTGTACGGGTTCGATATTGTTTTGGATCGGTGGGTTGCGTCCTTCGAGACGCGCTCTGCGAGCGCTCCTCAGGATGAGGAAAATCTGTATGTGCCACCGACAAAACACCTCATCCTGAGGAGCGACCGGAGGTCGCGTCTCGAAGGACGCAAGATCGTGGTGCAAGCGAACAGGAAAAACGGATGGACAGATGGTTGGCCGCGGCGCTCGACTACATTCCCGACTGGCTCGATTTCCAGATGCGCCTCACCGAGCAGCCGGGCTGCGTCGTCGCCGTCGCGCAAGGCGGCCGGATCGTGCTCGAGCGCGCCTTCGGCCATGCCGATCTGGCCAAGGGGATCGCCCTGACGCCGCGCCACCGCTTCCGCGTCGCCTCGCATTCCAAGAGCTTCACCGCGTCCGGCATCATGAAGCTGCGCGAGCAGGGCAGGTTGAGGCTCGACGATCCGATCGGCCAATATATCGGCGCTCTCCATCCCACGGTGGCGCGAGCGACCCTCTTGCAGCTGCTCTCGCACAGCGCCGGGCTGGTGCGCGACGGCACCGATAGCGGTCAGTGGCTCGATCGCCGCGGCTTCCTCGCGGAGGCGCAGATCCGCACCGATCTCGCCGCCGGGACGACGATCGAGACGAATACGCGCTTCAAATATTCCAATCACGGTTTCGGCCTCGCCGGTCTCGTCATCGAGGCGATCACCGGCGAGCGCTACAAGGACTGGATCAAGCGCGAGATCGTCGAGCCGGCCGGGCTGGCGGCGACCGTGCCCGACATTCCGCTGCCGAAAGGGACACCGCTGGCGCGCGGTCATAGCGGCAAGCTGCCGCTCGGCAAGCGGGTGATCTTCCCCGGCGAGGCGTCGACCAATGCGCTCGCCGCGGCGACCGGCTTCGTCTCCACCGCCGGCGATCTCGCGCGCTTCTTCTCGCAGCTCGCCCCCGCCGCGAAGGGCGGCGTGCTGACGCCAGCGAGCCGGCGCGAGATGATCCGCCCGCAATGGCACGAGGAGCATTCGAGCCTCGGCCGCGATTACGGGCTCGGCATCATCAGCGGCAGGCTCGGCGATTGGCGCTGGTTCGGCCATTCCGGCGGCTTCCAAGGCTACATCACGCGCACCGCCACGCTATCCGCCCCCGGCCTGTCCGGTCCCGATTTCGGCCAGGGCCTCACCGTCTCGGTGCTGACCAATGCCGCCGACGGGCTGGCGCATCCCTGGCTCGACGGCGCGGTGCAGATCCTGCGCCGCTTCGCCCGCGAGGGCGCGCCGTCGCGCAAGGTGAGCGGCTGGACCGGCCGCTGGTGGTCGGTCTGGGGCGCCTTCGACTTGCTGCCGATCGGCGACAAGGTTCTCGTCGCCCAACCGGCGCTGCTCAACCCGGTGCTCGACGCCAGCGAAATCGCGGTGAGCAATGCCGCGACGGGCCGCATTGCCCTCGCCGGCGGTTTCGCCAATCACGGCGAGCCGGTACGCCGCGTGCGCGACGGACGCGGCAAGGTCAGCGAGCTCTGGCTCGCCGGCGCCAAGCTGGTGAGCGAGAGCAAGCTGGCGAAGGAGATGAAAGGGCGCTACGACGGCGAGGGGCGGGTCCGACGAGTGAGGCACGCAAGATGACCGCGCTCTTCGCCGCCGCTGCCCTCCTGGCCGAGGGTTGGGCCGAGAATGTTCGCCTGACGGTCGCGCCGTCGGGCGAGCTTGCATCTTGCGCGCCTGATGCCGCCGGGAAGGCCGAGACGCTCGCCGGCACGGTATTGCCCGGCATGCCGAACCTCCACTCGCACGCTTTCCAGCGCGCGATGGCGGGGCTCACCGAGCGGGCGGGCGGCGGCGAGGACAGCTTCTGGGGCTGGCGCGAGATCATGTACCGCTTCGTCGGCACGATCGGCCCCGAGGATCTGCAGGCGATCGCGGCGCAGCTCTATGTCGAGATGCTGAAAGCCGGCTACACGGCGGTCGCCGAGTTCCACTATCTCCATCACGACCGCGACGGCACGCCCTATGCCGACCGCGTCACCATGTCGGAAGCGATCGTCGCCGCGGCGGCGGAAGCCGGGATCGGGTTGACCCTGCTGCCCGTGCTCTACCAGACCGGCGGCTTCGGCGGCGCGCCGGCGGGGCCGGGCCAGCGCCGCTTCATCAACGGCGTCGACGCGATTCTGGCGATGATCGAGACGCTCGGCCGCCGCCATCGCGACAATGCGAATTTCCGCATCGGCCTTGCCGCCCATTCGCTGCGCGCGGTGCCGCCCGACGCGCTGCGCGACGCGGTTGCCGGGCTGCGCGCGCTCGATGCCGCGGCGCCGATCCATATTCACATCGCCGAGCAGACCCGCGAGGTCGCCGAGTGCCTGGCGTGGAGCGGCCGGCGTCCGGTCGACTGGCTGCTCGACCACCAGGCAGTCGATGCGCGCTGGTGCCTCGTCCACGCGACGCATATGACAGCGGACGAGACCCAGCGCCTGGCCGCCAGCGGCGCGGTCGCCGGCCTCTGCCCGACCACCGAGGCCAATCTCGGCGACGGCATCTTCCCCTTTGCCGACTATCTCGGCACCGGAGGCTGGGGCATCGGCTCCGACAGCCATATCTCGGTGAGCCCGGTCGAGGAGCTGCGCCTGCTCGAATACGGCCAGCGCCTGGTGACGCGCGAGCGCAACGTCGCCGGCCGGCCGACCCTCGGCTCGAGCGGCCGCGCCTTGTGGACCGGCGCAACCCAGGGCGGCGCGCCGGCGACCGGCCGCCAGCTCGGCACGCTCGCGCCAGGCCAGCGCGCCGACCTCGTCGTCCTCGCCGATGCGCTGCCGACGCTCTATGGCAGGCGCGGCGATACGCTGCTCGACGCGGTGGTCTTCGCCGGCAATGCCAATCCGGTGCGCGACGTCATGGTCGGCGGCAGATGGGTGGTGCGCGACGGTGTCCATATTCGGGAGGCCGAGATCTTCGCCCGCTTCAAGGCGACGATCGATCGGCTGGAGGCGGTGGCTCGATGATCGCGATCGTGCGGTTCATCCCCTTGAGTGAAGCGCGGATTCCGCCGGAGCCGCGCTTCATTTTATCGTCAGGCTGTAGGTAGAGTAGTGGGGACAGTAGAATTGTAGTTACAGTGCAACAAGCGTCGGTTGCGGAATCCGCGAAACGCTTGCCAAATTTGGGCAAGGGGCTTATTTAACCGCGCACACTTAACCCTCACACGGGGTCGCGGCCGGTTCCAGCAGGGACGGGGCCGCTCCGGTGTTGGCTGCAAGTCATTGACTTGACGGCTGATTCTCCCCCGTGGCGGACCAACCGGAAAAGGACAAACCGCATGACGATGCCGAGCTTCACCATGCGTCAGCTCCTCGAAGCTGGCGTGCATTTCGGCCACCACACCCGCCGTTGGAATCCCAAGATGGAGCCGTATCTCTTCGGCGTCCGCAACGGCATCCACATCATCGATCTCGAGCAGACCGTGCCGATGCTGCATCGCGGGCTGCAGCAGCTGCGCGACACCGTCGCCGGCGGCGGCCGCGTGCTCTTCGTCGGTACCAAGCGCCAGGCCCAGGAGCCGGTCGCCGAGGCGGCCAAGCGCTGCGGCCAGTATTACGTCAACCACCGCTGGCTCGGCGGCATGCTGACCAATTTCAAGACCATCTCGCACTCGATCCGCCGCCTGCGCGAGCTCGACGAGCGCATCAGCGAGACGCAGAGCGGCCTCACCAAGCGCGAGCTCCTCGAGCTGACGCGCGACCGCGACAAGCTCGAGCGCGCCCTCGGCGGCATCAAGGAGATGGGCGGCCTGCCCGACGTCCTGTTCGTCATCGACACGAACAAGGAGGCGATCGCGGTGAGCGAAGCCAACGTGCTCAAGATCCCGGTCGTCGCCATCCTCGATTCGAACTCGTCGCCCGACGGCATCGCCTATCCGATCCCCGGCAATGACGATGCGATGCGCGCCATCCATCTCTATTGCGACCTCGTCTCGGGCTCGGTGCTCGACGGGCTGCAGGCGGAGCTCTCGGGCTCCGGCGTCGATGTCGGCGCCGAGGCGGAGATCCCCGGCGAGATCGTCCCCGAGGCAGAGGCGGACATCGCCGAATTGCCGCCTGCCGGCGAGGAGACGACGGCAGAGGCGCGGGCATAGGGTTTTCCAGGAGTAGAATCGATGGCCGAGATCACAGCCTCGCTGGTCAAGGAACTGCGCGAGAAGACCGGCGCCGGCATGATGGACTGCAAGCGGGCGCTCGGCGAGACGGCGGGCGACATCGAGGGCGCCGTCGACTGGCTGCGCAAGAAGGGCCTCGCCGCTGCCGCCAAGAAGGCCGGGCGCGTCGCCGCCGAGGGGCTCGTCGGCGTCGCCACGTCAGGCAATGCCGGAGCGGTCGTCGAGGTCAACTCGGAGACCGACTTCGTCGCGCGCAACGAGGCCTTCCAGAACTTCGTGCGCCAGGTCGCCGATCTCGCCCTCGCCACCGGCGAGCTCGAAGCGGTGAAGGCGGCTGCCTTCCCCGGCACCGGACGCAACGTCGCCGAGGAGCTCACCCATCTCGTCGCGACGATCGGCGAGAATATGAGCCTCCGGCGCATCCGCCGGCTCGAGGTAGGCAAGGGCGTCGTCGTCTCCTATGTCCACAATGCGCTGGTCGCCGGACTCGGCAAGATCGGCGTGCTGGTGGCGCTCGAATCGACGGCCGATGGCGCCAAGCTGACGGCGCTCGGCAAGCAGCTCGCCATGCATGTCGCCGCCGCCAATCCGCAATTCCTCACCATCGGCGATGTCGATGCGGCGTCGCTCGACCGCGAGCGCGACATCTTGCGCGAGCAGGCGAAGGCGAGCGGCAAGCCCGACGCCATCATCGACAAGATGGTCGAAGGCCGGCTGCGAAAATATTACGAGGAGGTCGTCCTGCTGGAGCAGATCTTCGTCGTCGATGGCGAGACCCGCATCGCCAAGGTCGTCGACGCGACGGCCAAGGAAGCCGGTGCGCCGATCAAGATCGCTGCCTTCGCGCGCTTCGCGCTGGGCGAGGGGATCGAGAAGGAGCAAGCCGATTTCGCCGCCGAGGTCGCCGCCCAGCTCGGGCGATGATTCTCGCCCTTTCGGGGTGTGCGGCAATGACGGCGAAAGCGTATTGAAAGCGAGCGCCGGCGGTCGGATTGATGTATGATCCGGCTATAACGGCGTGCCGCAGAACACAATAGGCGCGCTTGTTCGAGGCGTGCGTTTCCCGGCTTGAGGGTCTTCGTTAATGTCCGTCGCCGCCCGTTACCGCCGCGTTCTGCTCAAAATCTCTGGCGAAGCGTTGATGGGCGACCAGGAATACGGACTCGATCCGGCGATGCTCGCCCACGTCGCCGGTGAAATCCGCTCCGTGCACGATCTCGGCATCGAGATCTGCCTGGTCATCGGCGGCGGCAACATCTTTCGCGGCGTCAAGGGCGCCGCTGCGGGGATGGAGCGCGCGACCGCCGATTACATGGGTATGCTGGCGACGGTCATCAATTCGCTCGCCATGCAGAGCGCCCTCGAGCGCAGCGGCATCGTCACCCGCGTGCTGTCGGCGATCACCATGCAGGCGATCTGCGAGCCCTACATACGGCGCCGCGCCATCCGCCATATGGAGAAGGGTCGAGTCGTCGTCTTCGCCGCCGGTACCGGCAACCCGTTCTTCACGACGGACACGGCGGCCGCCCTGCGCGCCTCCGAGATGGGCTGCGATGCGCTCTTGAAGGCGACCAAGGTCGACGGCGTCTACAGCGCCGATCCGAAGAAGGTCACCGGTGCGCATCGCTTCGACCGGCTAAGCTATCTCGACGTGCTGTCCCGCGATCTTCAGGTCATGGACGCCTCGGCGATCTCGTTGGCGCGCGAGAACCGGATACCGATTCTGGTTTTTTCCATTCACAATCCGGGCGGCTTCGCCGATGTTGTGAGCGGCAAGGGGCTGTTTACCATCATCACGGAGGAGAGCTGAGGGATGGTCGAGGAGGCATTGCTCAAGGATCTGCGGCGGCGGATGGAGGGCGCCTTCGAGGCGTTGCGCAAGGAATTCTCCGGGCTGCGCACCGGCCGCGCCTCGGCCAGCCTGCTCGATCCGGTCCAGGTCGAGGCCTACGGCAACATGATGTCGCTCAAACAGCTCGGGTCGGTCAGTGTTCCGGAGCCTCGCCTCATCGTCGTCCAGGTCTATGACCGTTCGATGGCGAAGGCCGTCGACAAGGGAATTCGTGAGGCCGGGCTCGGCCTCAACCCGCAGACCGAGGGCCAAACCATCCGGGTGCCGATCCCCGACCTTACCGAGGATCGCAGGCGCGAGCTCACCAAGGTGGCGGCGAAATACGCCGAGCAGGCGCGCATCCATGTCCGCAACGTGCGCCGCGACGGGCTCGATCCGCTCAAGAAAAAGGAAAAGGACGGCGACATCTCGCAGGATCAGCACCGCAAGCTGCAGCACGACATCCAGGCGTTGACCGACGAGTACATCAAGAAGATCGACGACACCTTGGCAAAAAAAGACGAAGAGATCCTGCAGGTCTGACGCGGATGGACAATCAGCCGCACGTCTCCCCGCCGGCACCGCCGACGCATGTCGCCATCATCATGGACGGCAACGGGCGATGGGCGACCGCGCGCGGCCTGCCTCGGATCGCCGGGCACCGCACCGGCGCCGAGGCGGTCCGCCGCACGGTGAAGGCGGCAGCCGAGCTCGGCATCGGCTATCTGACGCTGTTCGGCTTCTCCTCGGAGAACTGGAAGCGGCCGCTTCCCGAGATCGACGGGTTGATGGGGCTGCTGCGCCATTATCTGCGCGGCGAGATCGCCGAGATCCACCGCAACGGCGTGCGCCTGCGCGTCATCGGCCAGCGTACGCGCCTCGCCCCCGACATCGTCACGCTGATCGAGAACGGTGAGGCGCTGACGCGCGACAATACCGGGCTGCAGCTGACCATCGCGCTGTCCTATGGCGGCCGCGACGAGATCGCGGCGGCGGCGCGCGCCCTCGCGCACCAGGTGGCCGCCGGCCGGCTCGATCCCGATGCGATCGACGAGATGCTGGTCGGCGAGCATCTGCTGACCGCCGACATGCCCGATCCCGATCTCGTCATCCGCACCAGCGGCGAGCAGCGGATCAGCAATTTCCTGCTCTGGCAAACGGCCTATGCGGAGTTCAGCTTCACCGACACGCTGTGGCCCGATTTTGCCAAGAGCGACCTCGAGAAGGCGGTACAGGATTTCCATGGTCGCGATCGTCGATACGGCGCGTCCGTTGGCTCGCGCTGATAGCCGCGTCGACCGCGGTACCGACGCGCCGGTCCGCTCGGCCGGCGCGCTGCGGCAGCGCACCGTCTCGGCGCTGGTGCTGGCACCTATCGGCCTCGCCGCCGCCTGGTGGGGCCCGCCGCTGCTATCCGTCGTCGTCGCGGTCGCCGCTGGGTTGATGGCCTGGGAATGGGGCCGGCTGTGCCGCACGAGGCGGGAGGGCGATACGTCGATCATCGCCGCGATCGTCGTGGTGGTGGTCGCCGGCGTGGTCGCCGCGACGCTTGGCTGGCCGCGCCCGGCGCTCGCCATCGCCGTCCTCGGCAGCGCCGCGGTCGGCGTGCTGAGTCGCGGCCGCTTCCAGGCGCTGCTGGTCGGCGCCGGCATGTTGTGGATCGCGCTGCCGTCGATCGCGCTGATCTGGCTGGCCCTCGATCCGCGCGCCGGCTGGGCGACGACGCTATGGATCCTCGCCGTCGTGTGGGCGACCGATACCGGCGCCTTCGCTGCCGGACGGACGTTCGGCGGCCTGCGCCTGGCGCCGCGTTTCAGCCCAAACAAGACGTGGTCGGGCCTGCTCGGCGGCGTCGTCTGCGCCGCCGCGGTCGGCGCCGTCACCGGCCTGCTCGTCGCCTCGCCCCATATCGGCGCGCTGGCGCTGCTGAGCGGCCTGCTCGCCGTCGTCGCGCAAATGGGCGACCTCGCCGAATCGATCGCCAAGCGGCATTTCGGCGTCAAGGATTCGAGCGGCCTCATTCCCGGTCATGGCGGTCTTCTCGATCGCCTCGACGGCATGCTCACGGTGATCCCTGCCGTGGCGCTCCTCACCCGATATGGCGATGACTGACAACGCCCCCCGCCGTGTCACGGTGCTCGGCAGCACTGGCTCGGTCGGCTGCAACACCATCGATCTGATCGAGCGGCAGAAGGACGATTTCGTCGTCGAGGCCCTGACCGCGCACCGCAATGTCGAGCTACTCGCGGCTCAGGCGCGGAGACTCGGGGCGCGCCATGCCGTGATCGCCGATCCCAGCCTCTATGGTGCGCTCAAGGCGGCGCTCGCCGGCAGCGCCGTCGAGGCCGCGGCCGGCGCCGATTCGGTGATCGAGGCGGCCAGCCGTCCGGCCGAATGGGTGATGGCGGCGATCGTCGGCGCCGCCGGCCTGGCGCCGACCCTGGCGGCGATCCGCCGCGGCGCCATCGTCGCCCTTGCCAACAAGGAGGTGCTGGTCTGTGCCGGCGCGCTCTTCATGGACGAGGTCAAGCGGCACGGTGCCACGCTGCTGCCCGTCGACAGCGAGCACAACGCCATCTTCCAGGTCTTCGAGGGTAAGCACCTGGCGGCGATCGACCGCATCGTCCTGACCGGCAGCGGCGGTCCCTTCCGCGAGCTGCCGTTCGACGCCATGGGCCACGTGACGCCCGAGCAGGCGATCAAGCACCCGAATTGGAGCATGGGCCCCAAGATCTCGGTCGATTCGGCGACCATGATGAACAAGGGACTCGAGCTGATCGAGGCACATCACCTTTTCGGCCTGCCCGAGACGCAGATCGAGATCCTGATCAACCACCAGTCGATCGTGCATGGCATGGTCGTCTATCGCGACGGCTCGGTGCTCGCCCAGCTCGGCACGCCGGACATGCGCACGCCGATCGCCCATACGCTGGCCTGGCCGGGACGGATGGCGGCCCCGACGGCGAATCTCGATCTTGCCGCGCTCGGCCGGCTCACCTTCGCGGCGCCCGACGCGCAACGCTTCCCGGCTCTCCGCCTGGCCCGCGCCGCCTTGCAACAGGGCGGCGGATGCCCAACTATCCTCAATGCGGCCAATGAGATCGCCGTGCAGGCATTCCTCGATCGGGCGATCGGCTTTCTCGATATCGCGCGGCTGGTCGAGCGCACGCTGGCATCGTTCGACGACACCGGCCTCGCAACGCTGGACGATGTTCACAATTTCGACAAAGAGGCGCGCGAGGTTGCCGCCGGGCTAGTCGCTGGGGACGGCCGGGCGCGGGCGATTTGATTTAAGGCAGTGGAACGGAACTCATGAGCATACTTACCGGCGGGCTTGGCTATATCATCCCGTTTCTCGTCGTCCTCACGGTGCTGGTTTTCGTACACGAGCTCGGCCATTACCTGGTGGCGCGCCGCAACGGCGTGCGCATCGAGGTGTTCTCGATCGGCTTCGGCCCGGAGATCTTCGGCTGGTACGATCGCGCCGGCACGCGCTGGAAGCTGAGCGCGGTGCCGCTCGGCGGCTATGTCAAGATGTACGGCGACGCCGATGCCAGCTCGCTACCCTCCGACTCAGTCGCCGCGATGAGCCTGGAGGAACGTGAATTTTCCTTCCATCACAAGCGCTTGGGCCAGCGCGTGGCGGTCGTCGCAGCAGGGCCGGTGGCGAATTTCGTCTTCGCCATCGTCCTGCTTGCCGGCCTGTTCGCGACGGTCGGGCAGCCCTTCACCCCGCCCGATGTCGGCCAAGTCCAGCCGGGCAGCGCTGCCGAGCGCGGCGGCATCAAGCCGGGCGACACGATCGCCATGATCGACGGCCACGCGATCGAGCGCTTCGAGGACGTGCAGCAGGCGGTGGCGCTCAACAATGGCAGCCCGATGGCGATCGTGGTGCACCGCGATGGGCGCGATATCAGCCTCGACGTGACGCCGCAGATGACCGAGCGGACCGACCGTTTCGGCAACGTGCACCGCGTCGGGCTGCTCGGCATCGGACGCAGCGGCGTCGAATACGTGCGGCACGGCCCGCTCAGCGCCGTCGGGCGGGCGGTCGAAGAGACTTGGAACCTGTCGACCGGCACGCTCAGGGCGATCTGGCAGATGATCGTCGGCGCCCGGACCACCGATGAGCTCGGCGGGCCGCTGCGCATTGCCCAGATGTCGGGCGAGGTGGCGCAGGGCGGCATCGTTGCCATCGTCTGGTTCATGGCGGTGCTGTCGGTCAATCTCGGCCTCATTAACCTGTTTCCGATCCCGGTCCTTGACGGGGGGCACTTGCTGTTTTATGTCGCAGAGGCAATTCGGGGCAGGCCGCTCGGCCAGCGGGCCCAGGAATACGGTTTCCGTATTGGCTTGGCGCTCGTGCTGACGTTGATGGTGTTCGCGACCTGGAACGACCTGATGCATTTATATGCCTCGTGGACCAGGGCGGCGGCGTTGTAGGCTGGGTGCGGAACAAGCTTTGGGGGAACGTTCTTGCAGGTCATGATGGGCTGGTCGGCACGCCGTATGATCTGCGCGGCAGTGTTCTTGGTTGTGGGAGCGCTCGGTCTGCCGGCTCTGGCGCAGACGCCGGCAGCGGCTCCCGCTCCTCCCGCCGCCCCACCATCGGCCCAGTCACAGCTCGGCAATACCGGCGGCATCGTGCGCGAGGTGCGCATCGAGGGAACTCAGCGCATCGAGCCGGAAACCGTGCGCTCGTACCTCCTGGTCCAGCCCGGCGATCCGTTCAATGACGAGCGCGTCGACCGTTCGCTGAAGGCGCTGTTCGCCACCGGCCTGTTCGCCGACGTGACGCTGCGGCGCGACGGCGATGTTCTCGTCATTCGCGTCGTCGAGAACCCGATCATCAATCGTATCGCCTTCGAGGGTAACAAGAAATTCGACGAGGCGGCGCTCTCCGCCGAGCTGCAGCTGCGGCCGCGCGTCGTCTACACGCGGACCAAGGTCCAGGCGGACGTCAAGCGCCTGCTCGATCTCTACCGCCGTAGCGGCCGCTTTGCCGCCAGCGTCGATCCCAAGGTCATTCCGCTCGATCAGAACCGCGTCGATCTCGTCTTCGAGATCGACGAGGGCGCGGTGACCGGCATATCGAGCATCAATTTCGTCGGCAATCACCAATTCACCCCGGGACGCCTCAAGGAGACGATCCAGACGAAGGAGAGCCGCTGGTACCGCTTCCTCAGCACCGACGACACCTATGATCCCGACCGCCTGACTTACGACCGCGAGCTGCTGCGCAAGTTCTATTTGTCGCAAGGCTATGCCGATTTCCGCGTCATCTCGGCGATCGCCGAGCTGACGCCGGCACGCGACGGCTTCTTCGTGACCTTCACCCTCGACGAGGGCGAGCGCTACCATTTCGGCAAGATCGACGTCGAGAGCAAGATCAAGGAGCTCAAGCCCAGCGATTTGATGCCGCTCGTCACGGTTACCGAGGGCGAGTGGTACAATGCCGACGAGGTCGAGAAGACGATCACGCAGCTGACCGACGCGCTCGGCAACAAGGGCTATGCCTTCGTCGACGTCCAGCCGCGCGTCAACCGCCACCGCGACACCCATACGATCGACGTGACCTTCGACGTCCAGGAGGGGCCGCGCGTCTTCGTCGAACGCATCGACATCGTCGGCAACCAGCGCACCCTCGACTACGTGCTGCGGCGCGAGTTCCGGCTCGTCGAAGGCGACGCCTTCAATACCTCGAAGGTCAGGCGCTCGAAGCAGCGCATCCAGAATCTCGGCTTCTTCAAGAAAGTCGAGGTCAACAATACCCAGGGCAGCGCGCCCGACCGCACGGTGATCACCGTCGAGGTCGAGGAGCAGTCGACCGGCGAAATCTCGCTCGGCGGCGGCTTCTCGACAACCGACGGGCCGATCGGCGATATCAGCCTGCGCGAGCGCAACCTGCTCGGCAAAGGTCAGGATCTGCGCGTCGGGCTGACCCTGTCGGCGCGCTCGCAGCAGGTCGATCTCAGCTTCACCGAACCCTATTTCCTCGATCGCAATATCGCCGCCGGCTTCGATCTCTTCCAGATCGACCAGAAGAACCAGATCGATTCGAACTACGACCAGTTCACCCTTGGCGGCGCGCTCCGCGCCGGCTACCAGATCAGCGACGCGCTGCGGCAGACGCTGCGCTACACGCTGCGCACCGACGACATCACGAACGTCCAGAGCAACGCCTCGGATTTCATCAAGCAGCAGCAGGGCACCCGCACGAGCTCGGTCGTCGGCGAGGTGCTGCTCTATGACAAGCGCGACAACCGCAATGATCCGACCGACGGATATTTCGTCTCGCTCGGCACCGATGCCGCCGGTCTCGGCGGCGATACGCGCTTCGTCCGCAACAAGCTTCAGGCAGCCTGGTTCTACCCGGTGAGGCCGGAATGGGTATTCAGCACCAGCGGCGAGTTCGGCAATATTTCCGGCCTCGGCCAGGGCGTGCGGATCCAGGACCGCTATTTCGTCGGCGGGGACAATCTGCGCGGTTTTGCCACCGCCGGCATCGGTCCGCGCGACACCACCACCGGTGACGCGCTCGGCGGCAATACCTATTATGTCGGCTCAGTGGCGCTCGATTTTCCGCTCGGCCTGCCGCAGGAATTCGGCATCACCGGCCGAGTCTTCAGCGACTTCGGCAGTCTCTTCACGATCGATCTCGGAGGCACGAACAGCACCGACACCGTTGCGAACAGCCCGGCGCTGCGCCTGTCGGGCGGCACCGGCGTGTCGTGGAAATCGCCGCTCGGTCCGATCCGGCTCGACGTCGCCTATCCAATTCTCAGACAGACCTTCGACAAGAAGGAGTTCTTCCGCGTCGGCTTTGGTACGAGGTTCTAGATGTCCGCGAAACTACGCCGCTATTCGCTAGCCGTGATGCTCGCCGCAGGGGCGGCAATGGCTGGCTTTCCGGCGCATGCCGCCGACCAGCCGGTGGTGCAGCCGGTCGTCGTCCTGGTCGTCGACATGCAGCGGGTGCTGCAGGAATCCAAGGCGGGCAAGACGATCCAGTCGCAGATGCAGCAGCAGGTCTCGACCTACCAGAAGAGCCTGGCGAAGCAGGATCAGGATCTGGCGGCGACGCAGCAGGATCTGCAGCGTCAGCAGTCGATCCTCGCCCAGGACGCCTTCGCCCTCAAGGTCAAGGAGTTCGAGCAGCGCGTCAACGACGCGAGCAAGCGGGCGCAGGAGGCGCAGCAGACGCTGTCGGACAGCCGCAACGAGGCGGTCGGCAAGGTCGACACCGCGATGCTTCAGGTTATCGACGGCCTGGCCAAGGAACGCGGCGCCAATCTCATTCTCAATCGCGGCGCCGTCGTGATGTTCGACGTCCGCATGGATGTCAGCGACGAGGTCATCAAGCGCCTCGACGAGAAGCTTCCGGCGGTGACCGTGAGCTTCAACCGCCCGGCGGGCGGGACGCCGCCGGCAGCGGGTGGGACACCGGCCGCCGGCGCGACGCCGGCCGCTCGCGCGACACCGGCGCCGGTGAAGCCGGGCACCGCGCCCAAGAAACCATAGGCAATGACCGATCCGCGGTTCTTCGCGGCGGTCGGTCCTCTGACGCTCGGCGAGCTCGCCGAGCGGACCGGCGCAGAGATCGCGTCGGGTTGCGATCGCGACCTACGGCTCGACGACGTCGCGCCGCTCGAGACAGCCGGACCGCACGATGTGAGCTTTCTCGACAACCGCAAATATATCGAAATCTTCGCCCGCAGCCGGGCGGGCGCCGCCTTCGTCCATCCCGAGATCGCGGCGCGGGCGCCCAGCGGCGTGGCGCTGCTGCTCAGCCGCCAGCCTTACAAGGCCTACGCGCTGGCGGCTGAGGCCTTTCATCCGCCGGCGGCCTTGCGGCCGGGCATCGCGGCGAGCGCCATCATCGATCCCAGCGCCCGTCTCGGCGCGGGTTGCGAGATCGCCGCCCATGTCGTCATCGGCGCCGAGGCGACGATCGGCCGCGACAGCCGGATCGACGCCAATTGCGTGATTGGCGAGCGCGTCGTCATCGGCGAGTCGGCGCGGATCGGCGCCAATGTCAGCCTCAGCCACTGCCTGATCGGCGATCGGGTGCGCATCCTGCCGGGGGCGCGTATCGGACAGGAAGGCTTCGGCTTCGCGCCGGATCCCGGCGGTCATGTCCGGGTGCCGCAACTCGGCCGCGTCGTCATCGGCGACGATGTCGAGATCGGCGCCAATACCACGATCGACCGCGGTGCCGGGCTCGACACGATGATCGGCGACGGCACGGTGATTGATAATCTGGTGCAAATCGGGCACAACGTCGTTATTGGCCGGTGTTGCGTGATCGTCGCGCAGGTTGGCATCTCGGGCAGCACCAAGCTCGACGATTTCGTCATGATCGGTGGGCAGGGCGGCCTGGCCGGTCACCTGACACTGGGCAAGGGAGCGCGGGTGGCGGCGCATAGCGGCGTCTTTCGCGATATCGCGCCGGGCGAGACGGTCTGCGGCTTTCCGGCGCTGCCTTCGAGGGAATTTTGGCGCGGCGCATCGCTGCTCCAGCGGCTCGCGCGGAAGAAGGGCGGATAGATGGATACGGCCAACCAGCAGGGCCGGGTGCCTGATCTCGATATCGAGCGCATTCGCGCGATGATCCCGCATCGCTACCCGTTCCTGATGATCGACCGGGTCGTCGAGATCATCCCCGATGCGAGTGCCGTCGGGATCAAGAACGTGTCGATCAACGAACCCTATTTCGCCGGCCACTTCCCCCAGCGCCCGGTGATGCCGGGCGTGCTGATCATCGAGGCGATGGCGCAGACCGCCGCCGTCCTCGTCGTTCAGACGCTGGGCAGCGGCGCGGAAGGCAAGCTCGTCTATTTCATGAGCGTCGACAGCGCCCGCTTCCGCCGCCCGGTGGTGCCCGGCGACACGCTGCGCGTCCACGTCACCAAGCAGCGCAATCGGCTCAGCGTGTGGAAGTTCTTCGGCCAGGCGCATGTCGAGGGGCATCTGGTCGCCGAGGCGACCTATACCGCGATGCTGATGGACTAAAGATCGGTCGAGGGGCATGACGCAAATTCATCCGACGGCGATCGTCGAGCCGGGCGCCCGGCTCGCCGGATCAGTCGCGATCGGGCCCTATTGCCACATCGGCAGCGAGGTCGAGATCGAAGAGGGCGTCACGCTGCATGCCCATGTCGTGGTCGCCGGCCGCACGACGATCGGCGCCAATACCCGGATCTTCCCCTTCGCGTCGATCGGCCACCAGCCGCAGGATCTCAAATACGACGGCGAGAAATCCGCGCTCATCATCGGCCGCGACAACATCATCCGCGAGCACGTGACGATGAATCCCGGCACGACGGGCGGCGGCATGGTGACGCGGGTCGGCGACCGCTGCCTGTTCATGGTCGGCGCCCATGTCGCGCATGACTGCCAGATCGGCAACAATGTCGTCATGGTCAACAACGCGACGCTCGCCGGCCACGTCGTGATCGCCGATTTCGCGATCATCGGCGGCCTTTCCGCCGTCCATCAGTTCGTCCGGATCGGCCAGCATGCGATGATCGGCGGCATGTCCGGGGTCGAGCGCGACGTCATTCCCTACGGCTCGGTGATGGGCGATCGGGCGCGGCTCTCCGGCGTCAATATCATCGGCATGCAGCGCCGCGGTTTCTCGCGCGAGGAAATCCAGGCGTTGCGCACCGCCTTCGAGATGCTGTTCGGCGTGGCCGGCACGCTCAGCGAGCGCGTCGACGAGCTCGCTGAGCGCTTCGGCGCGGTGCGGCCGGTGATGGACATCGTCGAGTTCATTCGCGCCGATTCGAGCCGCGGGATCTGCCAGCCCGGCGAGCGCGCGAAGGGGAACGGTGGGTAAGCTCGGCATATTGGCCGGTGCCGGCGAGCTGCCGCGCCGCATCATCGCGGCCTGCCGCGCCGCCGACCGCGACTTCTTCGTTCTCGCCTTCAAGGGCGAGGCCGACCCCGCCATCCTGGCCGACGTGCCGCATGCGACGGTCCGCCTGGGCGCCGCCGGCGAGGGTTTTCGCCTGCTGCGCGAGGCCGGCGTCGCCGAGATCGTCTTCGCCGGCGGCTTGAAGCGGCCGACCGTCACGTCGCTGCGGCCGGACTGGCGGGCGGCCAAGTTCTTCGCCCGTATCGGCTATCGCGCCCTCGGCGATAACGGCCTGCTCTCCGCGGTCATCGCCGAGATCGAGGGCGAGGGCTTCAAAGTGGTCGGCGCCGACACCATTCTGACCCGCGACGTGGTGCCGCGCGGCATCTTGGGTCGCGTCGCGCCGGATGCGCAGGCCGAGGCCGATATCGCCCGCGGCCTGACCATCGCGCGCAGCCTCGGCGCGCTCGATATCGGCCAGGCGGTCGTCGTCCAGCAGGGTCTCGTGCTCGGCGTCGAGGCGATCGAGGGGACCGACGCGCTGCTGGCACGCTGCCGCGAGCTCGGCCGCGAGGGCCCGGGCGGCGTCCTCGTCAAGATTGCCAAGCCGCAACAGGAGCGGCGCGCCGATCTGCCGACGATCGGCGTGCGCACTGTCGAGGCGGCGCTCGCCGCCGGGCTGCGCGGCATCGCCGTCGAGGCCGGCTCGACGATCGTCCTCGACCCCCCGGGTATCATCGCCGCCGCCGACGCGGCGGATTTCTTCGTCATCGGCGTCGAGCCGGGCTGAGCCCGCCGGCATGGCAGCCGATACCGACGCCCCGCTGATCTTCATCATTGCCGGCGAGCCCTCGGGCGACGTGCTGGGCGGCGCGCTGATGGCGGCACTCAAGGAGCGCACCGGCGGTGCTGTCCGTTTCGCCGGCATCGGCGGCGAGCGGATGGCGGAGCAGGGGCTTGCTGCCGCGTGCCCGGCAGATCCTGCGGCGCGTCCGCGAGACCGCCGATACCGTGATGGCGATGCGGCCGGGGGCTGTGGTGACGATCGACAGCTCCGGCTTCACCTGGCGCGTCGCGCAGCGTCTGCGCGAGCGCGGCGAGCGGGTGCTCCTGATCCACTACGTCGCGCCGATGGTCTGGGCCTGGCGCGAATCCAAGGCGCGCAAGATCTCCCGCTGGTACGACCATCTGATGACGCTGCTGCCCTTCGAGCCGCCCTTCTTCACCGCCGTCGGCCTGTCCTGCCACTATGTCGGCCATCCGGTGCTGGAGAGCGGCGCCGAGCGCGGCGACGGCGCCGCCTTCCGTCGCCGCAACGGCATTCCCGCCGAGGCGCAGGTACTCTGCCTGCTGCCGGGCAGCCGGCGCGGCGAGGTGGCGCGGCTGCTGCCGATCTACCGCCAGACGATCGACTCGCTGCTGCGCAACCGGCCCGGCCTCGTGCTGGTGCTGCCGACCATCGACCTCGTCGCCGACGCGGTCGGCGCGGCGACGCGGGACTGGCCGGTGCCGGTGACGATCGTGCGCGGCCTGGCGGAGAAATTCGCCGCGTGCTGCTCGAGCTGGCGATGGCCGAGCTGCCGGCGGTGGTGGCCTACAAGATGAACCCGCTGACCGGCTGGCTGGCCCGCCGCCTGGTCAAGGCGCGCTTCGTCAACCTGGTGAACATCATCCTCGATCGCTTCGTCGTGCCCGAATTGCTGCTGGAGGAGTGCACGCCGGACAGGCTAAGCTCGGCGCTCGAGGATTTGCTCGGCGACGCGGCGGCGCGCGCGGCGCAGCTTGCCGGCTATCGCGAGAGCCTGGCGCGTCTCGGCCAAGGCGGCATTGCCCCCAGCCTGCGCGCCGCCGACGACGTCCTCGCCGTCATGAGAGAACGCGGTTCGCCGGCAGGCTGATCGAGCAACATTGATCGAGGAGGAACGAAGCGATGGACACCAGGACCGCCGACAAGACCGCCGCCGGCAAGCCCGTGATTGGCAAGGCGCGCATGCTGCACACCATGATCCGCGTGTTCGATCTCGAGAAATCGATCGATTTCTACACCAAGCATCTCGGTATGACGCTGAGCCGGCGCAGCGACAACGAGACCGGGCGCTATACCGTCGCCTTCGTCGGCTATGGCGACGAGAAGGATGCGACGGTGGTCGAGCTGACGCATAACTGGGATCGCAAGGAGCCCTATGATCTCGGCACCGCCTTTGGCCACCTCGCCATCGGCGTCGACGACATCTACGGCATCTGCGAGCGGCTCGTCGCCGCCGGCGTGAAGGTTCCGCGTCCCGCCGGCCCGGTCAAGGGCGGCACTACGGTGATCGCCTTCATCGAGGATCCCGACGGCTACAAGATCGAGCTGGTCGACCGGCTCTAATTGCCATCGCGGTTGCGGCGCCGGGCGGGAGACGCCCGGGTCGCGGTAAATCGCGCTCTCGACATATCCCCTCCAGGGGGATAGGTTATGCCGATGAGCAAGCCCGCGCACCAGACCCACCCTGCCATCGTCAATCGGCTGAAACGCGCCGAGGGCCATCTGCGCAAGATCATCGCGATGGTCGAGGCGCAGCGCAGCTGCCTCGATCTCGCGCAGCAGCTCCACGCCGTCGAGCAGGCGATCGCCAATGCCAAGAAGACGCTGATCCACGATCACATCGACCATTGTCTCGAGCAGAGCGTCGGGCCGCTGACGCGCCAGGCGCGGGCGCCGATCGAGGAGTTCAAGGCGATCAGCAAGTATCTTTGAGCCTTTGCGGGGAGGCGGCGACGTGAACGACACTTCCGAGCTTCTGCTAGTCGGCGCGGTCGCCGTCGTCGGCGTGCTGCACACCATCGTGCCCGATCACTGGGTGCCGATCACGCTCATCGCCCGGCAGCGCGGCTGGTCGCAGCGCGAGACGGCGCTTGCCGCGCTGCAAGCCGGCGCCGGCCATGTCGCCTCGACGCTGCTCATCGGGCTGGTCGTGTGGTTCGCCGGCATCGCCGTCGCGCTGCGCTTCGGCCATCTCGTCGAGATCGCCTCGAGCATCGCCCTCATCGCCTTCGGGGGCTGGATCGCGATCTCCGCGTGGCGCGAGCTGCGTGGCCAGGGCGGGCACGGTCACAGCCATGGCCCGCACGCCCATGGTCACGATCACGGCCACGATCACGGGACGGCGCCGGAAGACGATCCGCTCTATGCGCCGTCGCGCGAGGACGCCGCCATCCTGGCGCGGCACGCGCATCTTCATCGCCACGGGCAGGGCTCGCCGCATCTCCATTGGCACGATCACGGCGAGGACAGCGCGCATGACGCGGACGCGGCGCTCGCCGATGCGCCGCCGTTGCACGTTCATCGGCACAAGATGACGGCCCGCACGGCGCTCTTGCTGATCCTAGGATCGTCGCCGATGGTGGAAGGCATTCCGGCCTTCTTCGCGGCGGGACAATATGGGGTGGGACTCATCGCGGCGATGGCGCTCGTCTTCGCGATCACCACCATCGCCACCTATCTGCTGCTCTGCGTCTACTCGACGGCCGGGCTGCAGCGCGTCAGGCTCGGCGCCTTCGAGCGCTACGGCGAGGTGCTCAGCGGCGCCTTCATCGTCCTGGTCGGGATCGTCTTCTGGATCTGGCCGGTGCTTTAGCCGTCAGCGCAGCAGCCCGACCCAGAAGAGCCAGCCGATGGCGAGAGCGGCCATGGCGAAAAGCGCAAGGCGCCGCAGCTTGAGCAGCAGCGGCGCCTTGTTGTCGTTGGCGGCGAGCGGCAGGTGGAGCGCCAGCGAGTTGACCAGGATCGGCAAGCGGCTGGCGCGCTCGGCGCCGCCGCGCGTACCGGAATGATAGGGGTGTCGACTAGCCACGCTTGTCGAGGGGGACGAAGGACCGCCGCGTATGGCCGGTATAGAGCTGACGCGGCCGGCCGATCTTCTGCGTCGGGTCCTCGATCATCTCGTTCCACTGGGCGACCCAGCCGACCGTGCGGGCGATGGCGAACAGCACGGTGAACATCGATACCGGAATGCCCATCGCCTTGAGGATGATGCCGGAATAGAAATCGACATTGGGGTAGAGCTTGCGCTCGACGAAGTAGCTGTCCTCGAGCGCGATGCGCTCGAGCTCCATGGCGAGGTCGAGCAGCGGCTCGTCGCGGATGCCGAGCTCGTCGAGCACCTCGTGGCAGCTCTTGCGCAGCACCTGGGCGCGCGGATCGTAGTTCTTGTAGACGCGGTGGCCGAA
>WNFM01345010.1_pt1 | contig 29173 bp, 24 predicted proteins | sample 5400271 | NCBI WGS metagenome assembly WNFM01 (sample SAMN13153352, study PRJNA577476) | soil metagenome | isolation source: 60 cm saprolite on Douglas fir-dominated hillslope | place: USA:California | collected 2013-09-17 | reverse complement strand
CTCTTCCTTCCCTTCAAGCTGCTCGGGGTCGTCCTGCGGATCGTGTTCGGGGTGGTCGGGCTCGTCTTCCGCGTCCTGTTCTCGGGCGTGGGCCTCGTCTTCGCCCTCCTGGCCGCCGTGTTCTTCCTGGTCCTGCTGCCCTTGCTGCCCTTCGTGATCCTGGGATTGGGCCTCTGGCTGGTGCTGCGCGAGGGACGTCCCCGGCGCGCCCTCCACGTGGCCTGATCGCCCGCAAACCCCCGTACCTGCAAGTATTACGTTTCTGTGACGTACGGCCTCCGAGCCGGGTGCTACCGTCCGTGTTGTCTCGCACAACGAGGAGGTCGCGCGTGGCCCTGACTTGGAACGGCAAGAAGTTCGATTGGACGAACGTCATCTATTTCAGCGTCATCCACGCGGGCGCGCTGCTCGCGCCGTGGATGTTCTCCTGGACGGCGCTGGGCATCACGCTCTTCTTGTACTGGCTGACCGCCTCCGTCGGCATCACGCTCACCTACCACCGGCTTCTCACCCATCGCGGGTTCAAGATCCCGAAGCCGCTGGAGTACCTCTTCACCCTGTGCGGCATGCTGGCCAGCGAGGGTGGCGCCATCACGTGGGTGGCCATGCATCGCCTCCATCACACCCTCTCCGATCGTGAAGGCCGCGACCTCCACACGCCGAAGGACGGGTTCTGGTGGAGCCACGTCGGCTGGATCGTCTCGGACATCGGGATGGACCGGCGCGAGATCGAGGCGCGCCATGCCCCGGAGCTGGTTGCCGATCCCGTCCAGCGCACGCTCAACCGCCTGCACGTCTACCCGAACATCTTCGTGGGACTCGCCCTCTTCGCCTGGGGCGGATGGCCGTACGTCGTCTGGGGCATCTTCCTGCGCCTGGTGATCGGCCTGAACGCGACCTGGTTCGTCAACTCCGCGGCCCACACCTTCGGCTATCGCACCTACGAGACCCCTGAGGGCTCGACGAACTGCTGGTGGGTGGGGATCATTGCCTGGGGCGAGGGCTGGCACAACAACCATCACGCGTTCCAGCGCTCGGCCCGCCACGGTCACGCGTGGTGGGAGGTCGATGCCACCTGGGCCCTCATCCGCGTCCTGATGGCGCTCGGCCTGGCACACGACGTCCAGGGCGTGCCGAAGACCGCCGATCAGTACCGGCTGCGCGGCGGGACGCGGCGCAGCGCGGCCATGGCGCCACCAGTGGGCGTCGCCGCCGAGCCGGAGCCGGTCCTCACCGAAGCCTGACGCACCGGACCGACCACGGAGTCACCCATCCGTGCGGGCGACCCGGCACGGCAGCGCGCGCACGTGATCGGCGAAGGCCTCGTTGTAGAGGGCGCCCGGCTTCAGCTTCTGGAGATGGCGGAGCGCCTCCACTCCGGTGAGGCCTAGGTAGGTCAGCGCGGTGGCCACGACCAGGTTCGAGCGGTTGAATCCCATCCGGCAGTGGACGAGGACCACGTGCCCGCTGCCCACGAGGTCGGCCACCAGGCGGCCGACGGCTTCGAGCTTGTCCAGGCACGGCAACCCCTCATCGAAGATCGGGTAGTAGACGTAGAGCATGCGGTTCGGAGTCTCGGGTAGGCCCTCGTCGACGTAGCCGTCGAGGTCGACGATGGTGTCGACGCCCCGGGCGAGCACTTCGGCCCAGCCCTCGATGTCCCCGGACACGAGGAGGGTTCCGTCCGGGTTCACGGCTACCATCTCCATCGGAAGGTCGGGAATCATACCGCCGCGTCGTTTACAATGCCGCGTTCCCGGGAGGTCGAATGCCGGCTGACGCCGCCCTACTGGCGGAGATTCCGTTCTTCCACTTCCTCGACGATGGCGAGCGCGTCTCCCTGGCCGCCCAGCTCGAAGAGGTCCAGGTCCCCGAGGGCCAGGTCCTCTTCAACTACGGCGAGCCCGGCGACTGCCTCTACGTGATCCGCTCCGGCAAGGCCGAGGTCTTCTTCAAGGACGACACCGGGACACGCATCGTGCTGGAGGTCGCGGGATCGGGGGACGTCGTCGGAGAGCTTTCGCTCCTCGACGGCGGTCCGCGTACGGCGTCGGTCGTGGTCACGGAGAGGCTCGATGCGCTCCGCCTGGACCGGGCCGACCTCGACCAGTTCCTGCGCACCCATCCCGCGGCCGCCATCGACCTCATGAGCTCGATGGGACGGCGGCTCCGCGTGTCCGCGGAGCGGCTGCGGCACACGGCGTCGCGCAACGTCAACGTCGAAGCCGAGGACAAGCGCACGACCGTGCAGAAGGCCGCGGACTGGATCGCGGACTTCAGCGGCAGCATCCCCTTCCTCATGCTCCATATCGCGTTCTTCGCGGCCTGGATCCTGCTCAACGTTCCCGGCATCCCGGGGGCGCCGATGTTCGACCCCTTCCCCTACGGCCTCCTCACCATGGTCGTCTCCCTGGAAGCGATCATCCTCTCCGTGTTCGTCCTGCTCAGCCAGAACCGCCAGGTGGCCAAGGAGAGGATCCGCGGCGACATCGAGTACGAAGTCAACATCAAGGCCGAGATGGAGGTCGCGCATCTCCACGAGAAGGTCGACCTGCTCAACGCCAACACCGCGGACACGGCCGCGCGCATACGCCACCTCGAGCGCCTGATCGAGCGCCGGCCGGGGTCCTGAGCGCGGCGGTGCCGCCGGCCGGCCTGGAGGCGCTCGTCCATCGCCTGCGCGCGCATCGCCCCGAGGACGCGGCGGAAGCGCGCGACGTCGCGCGCATCCTCGACTTCGTGGCCCGGCATCCCGATCCCTTCGATCGCCGCGTCGGCGAGGGCCACCTGACCGGAAGCGCATTCGTCCTGAGCGCGGACGGCCGGCGCGTCCTCCTCCTCCATCATCGCAAGCTCGGTCGATGGCTCCAGCCCGGCGGGCACGCCGACCCCGGCGAGGCGAGCGGCGAGGCGGTGGCCTTGCGCGAGGTGCGCGAGGAGACGGGTCTCGAAGACGCCCGTCTCCATCCCGACGCCCCGCGGCCGCTCGACGTCGACGTGCACGAGATTCCGGCGCGCCCGGGCGAGCCGGCCCATGCCCACCTCGATCTTCGCTACCTGGTGGTGGCGGGGACCGGCGAGCTCAGACGCGCCCAGGAGGAGGCGGCCGACCTGCGGTGGTTCGGTTGGGACGAGATCGCGCCCCTGCGGCTCGATCCCGGGCTCCGTCGCGGTTTGTCCAAGGCCTTGCGCTACTTCGGTTAAGGGGTTGTGTGCGCAGGGAATGAGCATTCCCGGATCCAAGCGCGTATCATTCCGGCCATGAGCGAGGCCAACGGGTCCGCGGGCCAGAAGGCGGGGCGCCAGTCCGTCTCGTTGCGGGCGCTCTTCAAGCTCCACGTCGCCGCGAACAAGCCGCTCGAGCTCGACTTCCCCAGCGGCAAGGTCGTCATGACCGTGGCGGAGATGATCACCGCCCTCAAGGACGACGAAGCCGCCGAGCGCTCCCGCAACCAGCCCTAGCGAAAGCCGACCAGTAAGTCCGGCGGCGCGTAGCGCCGGCGGACGATGGGGGGTTTCAGGGGGGGAGCGAACGCCCATCGGGATGCCGCGTGAGTTCCCCCCCTGAGATCAAAGCTTCAAGATCATCTTCGCGATCGAGAAGTAGATCACGAGGCCCGTGGCGTCCACCAGGGTCGTGATGAGGGGCGCGGACAGCACCGTCGGGTCCACCCCGAAGCGCTCGGCCAGGATCGGGATCAGCGAGCCCACGGTGGTGGACCACGAGCAGATGACCACGATCGTGATCGCTACCGTGGCCGCCAGCGGCATGTGCGCGCCCCACAGGAGCGCCCGTCCGAAGGCGAAGGCGCCCAGGAGCAGGCCGATGGTGATGCCCGTGCTCGCCTCGCGCGCCAGCACGCGCCAGCCGTCCTTCACGCGGATCTCGCGCAGGGCGAGGCTGCGGATGATGGTGGTCACCGTCTGCGCGCCCGCGTTGCCGCCGGTGCCGATGAGGAGCGGGATGAAGAACGAGAGCGCGACCACTGCCGCCAGCTCGCTCTCGTAATGGCGCAGGACGGTGCCGGTGAAGGTCTCGGCCACGAACAGGAGCAGCAGCCAGCTGATGCGCTTGCGCACCACGAGCCACACCGGGTTGTCGAAGTAGGGCTTGTCCAGGGCGCCCGGCTCCACGCCGGCCAGGCGCAGGATGTCTTCCGTGCCCTCTTCGATGAGGACGTCGATGACGTCGTCCACGGTGACGAACCCCACGACGCTGCCGTCCTTCTCCAGCACGGGCACGGCCAGGAGGTTGTACTTCGCCATCTTGTTCGCGACGGACTCCTGGTCCTCGAGCGCCTCCGCCGTGGTGGGCTTGCGCCGCATCACTTCGGTGAGGGGCCGGTCCAGGTCCGCCATCACGAGATCGCGCAACGAGAGCGAGCCGAGCAGCCGCCCCGTCACCGGCTCCAGGACGTAGCAGGCGTAGATCGACTCCTTGTCACGCGCCACGGCGCGGATGTGCTTGAGGGCGTCGCCGACCTTCATGGACGGATCGAGGCGGACGAACTCCGTCGTCATGATCCCGCCCGCGGAGTGGTCGGGATACTGGCAGAGCCGCTCCACCTCCGCCCGCACCTCCGCGCGCAGCATGGGGAGGAGCTTGCGGCGGTCGCGCTCGCCCATGTGCTGCACGAGGTCCACACGCTCGTCCGCGGCCATGCCCTCGAGGACCTGCGCGGCGCGGGCGGCGGGCAGGTTCTCCAGGATGGCGGCGCGGCGGCTCATGGTCGGCTGGTCGAAGACCTGCACCGCGCGCGGGATCGCGAGCATGGTGAGGACGGTGGCCGCCTCGACGATGGTGAGCTGGTTGAGGAGGTCGGCGATGTCCGCGGGCGGCATGTCGCCGACCACCTCGCCGATGCCGGTGAAACTGTCCTCGAGGCGGAGCTGGATCCGTTCCAGCAGCTCCTTGGGCGCGGTCACAGCGCGGGCGGGGTGCCGGCGGCGACGCGCCGCTCCCAACGGGCCTTGAGCCCGGCGACCAGCTCGGCGAACGGGGGGTGCTCGCGGAGGGGGGCGAGGGTCGGATTGTCCCGGAACAGCACGTAGTCCTCGTTGCCCAGGAACACGGAGCGGCGCAGCCACTCCATCGCCTCGTCGCGCAGACCCTGGCCGGCGCAGAAGCAGCCCAGCCAGAAGGCGACCTCGTGGTCGGCGCGCGCGCTCTCGCGCACGCGCTCCGTGATGAGCGCCCGCGCCGCCTCCTTCTGCCCGCGCGCGGCCAGGCACCAGGCCAGGAGGGGCTGGGCGGCGTCGAACTGCGGGCTCTGGCGCAGCACGTCCTCGATCAGTGATTGGGCCTCGAGGGTGCGGCCCTGCTGGAAGCGCGCGATGGCGAGGAACATCTTCAGCAGGGGATGCTCGGGCTCGGCGATGCGTCCCGCTTCCAGCTCCGCGACCGCGCGGTCGTTGTCGCCCTGGTTCATGGCCAGGCGCGCCTTGTTGTAGCTGACCAGGACCGCGTCCCCGGGGTTGAGCGCGAGCAGGTGGTCGTACTCGGCCAGGGCATGATCGTAGAGGCCGTCGAGCCGATACAGCATGGCCGCGGTGAGGAGCACGGTCGGATCGTTCGGCCGCTCGCGCCGCAGCACGGAGATGGTCGCCTTCGCCCGCTCCTTGTTCCCCTGATGGAGGTCCACGTGCACGCCCTGCAGCCGCGCCTCCAGGTCCGTCGGGTCCAGCTCGAGGGCCCGGCGCAGTGAGCGCTCGGCCAGCTGGTAGTGCTCGTCGCCGCCGTAGCCCTGCGCGTGCAGGACGTAGCAACGGGCCAGGGCGGCGTGCGCGCCGGCGAAGTCGGGGTCGAGACCCACCGCCTCGTGGAACATGCCGAGCGCGTGTTCCAGGTCTTCGAGGTCCAGGGTGCGCAGCACGTAGCGCAGGAGGAGGTCGCGGCCGCGGAGGTAGAACTCGTACGCAGGGGCGCTGCGCGTGGGCCGTTGCTCGATGCGGGCCTGCTCCTCGGGAGTGAGGGTGAGGCGCAGTCCCGCCACCACGCGCTCGGCCAGCTTGTCCTGCACCGTGATGAGGTCCTGGGCGGGGACGTCCACCTTCTCGCTCCACAGGATCTCGCCGCTGGCGGTGTCCACGAGCTGGGCGGTGACGCGCAGCCGGTCGGGGGCGCGGAAGAAGCTGCCGGCCAGGACGGCCTGCACGGCGAGGTCCTCGCCCACCTGCCGCGGGTCCGGAGTGAGGCCGGCGTAGGCGGCCATGTACGACGAGGGCCGTACGACGACGGAACGGATCTGGGCCAGCTCGGTGATGAGGGCATCCGCGAGCGAGAACTCGTAGAAGTCGGCCTGGGGATCGCCGGAGAGGTTGCGGAAGGGAAGGACGGCGATCGTGCGCTTGGTCTCGGTCCCCCAAGAAGGGGGACGCGCCGGCACCGCCGCGCGCGCGGGGGGTGGGCGCATCGGCGTGGGGCCTTCGGCGTCGGCGTGCTCGTCGCGGCGGCGGCCGAAGACGCGTCCGAGTCCCGCCCCCAGGGCGGCCCACGGGCGCGGGACGCGGCCGGGCACACGCGCGGTGGCGCCGCCGGCGGCGGCATCGCGGGCGAGCCGCCGCTCGAGGGCCTTGAGCTCGTCGCGCAGGGCGGCCATGGTCTGATGGCGGTCGGCCGGGTCCTTGGCCAGAGCGCGCTCCAGGATGCGTTGCAGCGCCGTCGGCGCCCGCGGGTTGAATCGCGCCATGGGCACGGGGTCCTGGTGCAGCACCGCGCGAATGCGCTCCAGGGGCGTGCTGCCCGGGAACGGCAGGTGGCCGGTGACCATCTGGTAGAGCACCACGCCCAGGCTGAACACGTCCGACCGGTGGTCCGCGCGCTGGCCCATGGCCTGCTCGGGCGAGCCGTAACCCAGGGAGCCGTAAGGCACGCCGACGTCGGTCAGGGAGTCGTCGGCGTCCAGCTCCGGCCTCTGGCCCCCGAGCAGTTTGGCCAGGCCGAAGTCCAGGACCTTGGCCTGGCCGGCCGTCGTCACAATTACGTTCGAAGGTTTGATGTCTCGGTGTACGATCCCGCTGGCGTGTGCGACGGCGAGAGCGTCCGCGATCTGGATGGCGATCGAGAGGGCGGCTGGCGTCTCCAACGGCCGGCCTCCGATCAGCTCCTTGAGCGTCGTCCCTTCGACGTACTGCATGACGATGTAGCAGTGCCCGTCCGCCTCCCCCGTGTCGTAGATGGCGGCGATGTTCGGGTTGTCGAGAGCGGAGCACAGCAGTGCCTCGCGATCGAAGCGGCGGCGCGCCGCGTCGTTCGCGGCCAGCTCCGGCCGCAGCACCTTCATCACGACCGGACGGTTGAGACGGAGGTCGTCGGCCCGGTAGGCAGTGGCCTGCCCGCCCTGCCCCAGCTTCGACACGATCTTGTAGTGCGAAAGGGCGGTGCCGGGTTCGAGGGCGGCCATGGGAGACTCGAGGGCGTTGTCGTCGGATGAAACGTTTACAAGCGACGAGCGAACGTACGCTCACTCGGCGAACGAGTCAAACTCCGAAGCCCCGCGCCGACCATCGCCGGCGACGGTGGCGGGCGACCTCCTTGACCACGGCCGTGACGAAGATCATTGTGGATTCCGCCGGTATGGTTTTTGCTGACAGAGCAGCGGAAGGGAGCAGAGGTCAGCGAATCATGAGACACCGGAACCGAACCTGGACCCCGCTGGGGAGCGCCTTGGCCGGCGCGATGGTGGCCGTCGCCCTGGCGGCAGGGGTGCACGCCGAGACGAACGCGACGCGGCGGATTCCGACGTTTTCGTCGACGGTGGATGTGGTCAACCTGAATGTGTCGGTCTCCGACGGGCACGACCGCCATGTCACCGGCCTGGTTCCTGATGATTTCAAGATCTTCGAAGACGGGGTGCCGCAGCAGCTGTGCCTCTTCACGCAGGAGCGCCTCCCCATCTCGCTGGCCATCCTGGTGGACAGCTCGCTCTCGATGCAGCCCAACCTGCCCGCGGTCAAGACGGCGGCCATGCGCCTGGTGCGCGCCCTCGGCCCGGGAGACCAGGCCGAGATCATCCAGTTCAATCACAAGTTCTCCGTGCTTCAGGATTTCACGAACGAGCAGGCGAAGCTGGAGGACGCGGTGCGTGGCATCACCGCGGACGGGGCGACGGGCGTCTACAACGCGCTCTACTTCACGCTGAAGGACCCGCGCTTCCGGCGCCAGAGGGACGACATGACGCGCCAGGCGGTCGTGATCCTCTCCGACGGAGAGGACACGTCGTCGCTGGTCAGCGACGACCAGGTGCTCGAGCTCGCGAAGAAGGGCAACGTCACCGTCTTCGCGATCAGCCTGCGCGCGCCGCGCACGTCCACGCTGGACACGGAGGCGCCGGACCGCGCCTCCTTCTTCCTCACCGCGCTGGCCCGGGAGACGGGAGGACGGTCGTACTTCCCGGCCGGGCTGGCCCAGATCGACGGCGTCTACGACCGGATCGCCGACGAGCTGCGCACGCAGTACGCGCTGGGCTACGTGTCGAGCAATCCCATGCGCGACGGCAAATGGCGGCGCATCGCCATCGAGATCAACCAGGGCAACCTGATGCTGCGTCACAAGCAGGGCTACTACGCGGGCGCCCTGCGCGCGCTGCGCTCCGCGGTCGGAGCCGCGGCCTCCGCCGCCGCCGGGGCCGCCACCGCGCTGCCGCGCCTCCAGCCATCCCCCCAGCAGTAGGGCCGAACCGCCGCCGGCCGGCGCCGCGTACGCGTCGCGAAAGCGATTTCCAATTTCGGGCGGCGGAAACGGTCGCGCTCAGTCCTCGAGGCGCACGTATTCGTAGTCGAAGGGCAGGCCCTTGATGCCGCGCGCGGGCCTGGCGATCCAGTTCGCGATCTGGCCCGGATCGCGCACCGCCTTCTGGAGGTTCGCGACGTACGCGCGGTCGGCGTCGGAGGGCAGCCACTGCGCACGGCGCCCGTCCCATTCCGTCTGGTCGAGGTAGCGGCCCTCGGGATCGAAGGGCAGGCCGGCGTAGATACCGATGTGGCGATAGAAGCGCTTGGACGGAAGCGCCAGGCGCGCGGACAGGCCCGCCTCCGCCAGCCTCTTGTTCCAGCGGTCGACGCCGCGCTGGCAGTCCTCGATGTAGGCGTCGCGCAGCACCTCGTTCATCGCGTTGCGCAGGGGCACGTCCTCCTCCGCCACCCGTCCCTCCCTGGGGAGGGTCATGCGATAGGTGTCGCTCAGCGCGAGGTGGTCCTGATACGTCTCTTCCTTGTAGCGGCCCTTCAAGCCGTCCGCGAAGAAGGAGGCCGCGTTGCTCGAGATCTCGCCCCCGAAGAGGTCCAGGGAGAGCGCGAACCAGAGGTTGAGATAGCGCTGGATCATGTCCAGCGGGATCCCGCCCTGCTTCATCACGTCTTCGTTGGGGTCGGCCTTCATCAGCTCGGCGGTGCGCTGGACGATGCGCTCCACGCCCGTCTCGCCCACGAACATGTGGTGCGCCTCTTCCGTGAGCATGAAGCGCGTGGTCCGCGCGAGAGGGTCGAACCCGCTCTCCGCGAGGGCGAGGAGCTGGTACTTGCCGTCACGGTCCGTGAACATGGTGAACATGAAGAAGTCGAGCCAGTTGTCGACGGGCTGATTGAAGGCGCCCAGGATGCGCGGCTTGTCGGGGTTGCCGCTGCGGCGCTGCAGCAGCTCTTCCGCCTCTTCGCGGCCGTCGCGCCCGAACTGGCTGTGCAGCAGGTAGACCATCGCCCACAGGTGCCGGCCCTCCTCTACGTTCACCTGGAAGAGGTTCCGCATGTCGTAGATGCTGGGCGCGCTGTGGCCGAGCATCCGCTGCTGCTCGACGGAGGCGGGCTCGGTGTCGCCCTGGGTCACGATGAGCCGTCGCAACGTGTTGCGGTGTTCGCCCGGCACCTGCGACCAAATGGGTTTGCCCATGTTGTCGCCGAAGCCGATGGTGCGCTCCGGCTGCGGATCGGCCAGGAAGATGCCCCAGCGATAGTCCGGCATCTTCACGTAGTCGAAGTGCGCCCAGCCCTCCGCGTCCACGCTGATCGCGGTGCGCAGCCAGATGTCGGTGGTCTGGAAGCCGCTCGGCCCCATGTCCATCCACCACTGGATGTAGTCGGGCTGCCACTGCTCGAGGGCCCGCAGCAGGCGCTTGTCCTGCGACAGGTCGACGTTGTTGGGGATCTTGGAGCTCAGATCGACGGTGGACATGGGATCAAATCACCTTGTTACCGATTCGCTGTCACTGATTGCTGTCACTGACTTGTCGGCTTATTAAGTCAGGGGGGGCACTCACACCACATCACGATGGGTGTTCGCGACCCCCCCTGAAACCCCCCTCGCAAGCCGCCGCTGCTATGCAGCGCCGTCTTGCTCTACGTGTTTCTTGTTCCCTGGGATTACGTCCTCGTCCAACTGAACCTTGCCCGTTCCGGCCGTCCGTACAGAGTCAGGGCGCCCTTTTCTCCCACCGCGTTCGGGCGCTGGAAGATCCAGTTCTGCCAGGCGGAAAGGCGGCCGAAGATCTTGGTCTCCATGGTCTCCGGGCCCGCGAAGCGCAGGTTCGCCTCCATGCCCGTAAGGGCGTCCGGAGAGATGCTCGCCCGCTCTTCGAGGGCCAGGCGGAGTTCGTCCTCCCAATCGATGTCGTCCGGCGCGAAGGTGACGAGCCCGGCCTCGAGCGCCGCTTCCGCGTCGTACGCGCGGCCCGCTTCGAACGGCTGCGCGCCACCACCGAGGAACCGCGTGCCCAGCCGGCTGAGCCCGTTCGACATGGGGAGCGCGCCCATGTTCATGGCGGAGAGGGCGACCTTGGGTCCACCCTCCGCGGCCAGCATGTAGGAACGGTCCGCGGCCAGCGCGAGCTCCATCAGCGAGCCCGCGAAGCAGGAGTCCTTGTCGATGACGGCGAGGAACGTGCGGGCGGTCAGGTCCAGGCGCTTGAGCACCCGCTTCATGTGCTGGCGGACTTCGTTGACGAACCAGTCGTCCTTGCCCGCTTCCAGGGCCGCGTCCACGGCCAGAAGGCGTGCGGAGTCGCCGCGCGTCTGGAGCACGACCACGCCGATCTCCGGCCGGTTGAAGCGCAGCTCGAGCAGCGCGTCGTCCAGCTCGCGGAAGGCGCGCAGGGCCCATAGCGCGCTTCCCCGCTCCCGCATCGCGGCGGGCATGGTGGGCTCGTCGTCCTCCGGTCCCCGCACGGTGAGCCGCGCCACCCGCTCGCCGGCGTCGATGGCGAGGGTGACCGAGCGATGCTCGACGCCCTGCTCGGTGTACTTCCCTTCCAGTGGTTCGAGGGTCACGCCGGGCCCCGTCTTCTCCGCCGACGCGCCGGCCAGGGCCATCGCGCGCTCCGCGATGCGCGCCGCGAACTTCGAGAGGGGCACCGTCTCGTCCACGAGCCGCCACTGCACGGCGCGCTTCCCCTTCACCCCTTCGCCCAGGCTCGCGAACACGTCGGCCAGGTCGCGCCGCACCTTGCGCTTGTCCACCACGCGCGTCAGGCCGCCCGTCCCCGGCAGCACGCCCAGGAGCGGCACCTCGGGCAGGCTGACTGCGGACGAGGCGTCGTCGACGAGGACGATCTCGTCGCAGGCCAGGGCCAGCTCGTAGCCGCCGCCCGCGCAGGGGCCGTTGACCGCGGCCAGCGCCTTGAGGCCGGAGTGTTGCGACGCGTCCTCGAGAGCCAGGCGCGTCTCGTTCGTGTACTTGCAGAAGTTGACCTTGAAGGCGTGGGTCGAGGAGCCGAGCATGTAGATGTTGGCCCCCGAGCAGAACACGCGGTCTCTCCCGCTCGTCACGATCACCGTCCGCACCTCGGGGTGCTCGAAGCGCAGCCGCTGGATGGCGTCCGCCAGCTCGAGGTCGACCCCGAGGTCGTAGCTGTTGAGCTTGAGAGGGTAGTCGCCGCGCAACGCGCGCTCCTCCTGCACGTCCATCACGAGCCGGGCCAGCGGCGGCTCGATCTCCAGACGCCAGTGGACGTAGCGCGAGGGGTGCGTCTCGAACCGGATGGGGGTCTCGGTCGCGGAAGCGGCGTGTTCCATGTCTCCTCGGATGCTATCGGCGACGCGACGGGGTGTCAAGCACTATAGTGCGTGACTTGACGCCATTGACTGTATTATAGTGCGGTCAGACATGGATGCGGATCGCCTTCTCGTCGGACTGGCGCAGCGCGTGCGCGCCCTGCGCACGGAGCGCCGGTCCACCCTGCGGGGCGGGCGAACATCTCGGTGCGCAAGCTCGCCTCCCTGGCCGGGGCCCTCGGCACGACGCCGGCCGAGCTGCTCCGCGCAGCCGGCGGCGAGCGCGACCTTCCCGTGATCGCGCTTCTCGGTTTGCGCGGCGCGGGCAAGACGACGATCGGGCGCCGTCTCGCCCGCCGGCTCCACGTTCCGTTCGTCGAGCTCGACCGGCGGATCGAGGAGGCGGCCGGCCTCACCCTCGACGAGATCTTCGCCCTCCACGGCGAGGAGTACTACCGGCGCCTCGAGCGGGAGACACTGGATCGGGTGCTGCGCGAGGCGCGGCCCCTCGTCCTGGCCACGGGCGGGGGCATCGTGACGAGCGCGGACACGTTCGGCGTGCTGCGCCGGCGCGCCCTCACCATCTGGCTGCGCGCCGAACCGGAGGACCATTGGAATCGCGTGGTCCAGCAGGGCGATCGGCGGCCGATGGCGGATCACCCGGAAGCCATGGCCCAGCTGCGCCGCCTGCTGGCCGCGCGCCGGCCCCTCTACGCCGAGGCCGCGTACACGGTCGAGACCTCGGGTACGGAGACGGACGAAGTCGTGCGCCGGATCGAGAGCCTCGTCGGCCGCTACTCGCCACCGCGAGCGCGCTTCATGACGACGTAGAGATGATGCGCCTCGTGCAGGAGGAAGAACTCGATCCACAGGGGCAGGGCCATCTCGCCGAGGGTGGGGTGCACGGCCGTACGCCCCAGCTGCTTCTCGTCGAGGGCGCAGACCAGCTCGGTGAGCTCGGTCCGCAGCGCGGTCAGGCGCACACGGACCTCGTCCACGGGCAGCGCGGCCCAGACCGGCCACTCCGCATCCTCCTCCGCCGCGTAACGCGCTAGCCGCGGGCGATCCTCCGCCAACACCCTGCGCACGCGGTCGAGCATCACCTGGTGGTGCCGGGCCAGGTGCGCGAGGTTCTCCCTCACGGACCACTTGCCCGATGGCGGGCGGCGCTCCAGCGCCTCGGGCGCCGCGCCCTCGAGGAGGGCGGGGAGACATTCCAGCTGCGTGGCCAGGCGGGCCGCGGTGGACGGACGCATCAGCGATCGGGCAAGGACACCTGGTGATCCCGCTTGGATCGCGCGTCGGACCGCGCGGGGTCGAACATCGGTGAGGGCGGAGCGGGCAGGGCGGGTGCGAGCGCGAGGGCGGGCATCAGGCGGGCGGGCAGGAGGGTGGGCTCCGACGCGGGCGCGGCCTCGGCTGCCCATCCCTCGAGCTCATCGGCCGCGGCCGCGGCGACGTAGTCGGTGATCCGCTGCTCCATCTCCGGGGGGAACGAGGGCGCCGTTTCCCGGAGGCCTTGCGTGTAGATCCCCTGGACCACCTCCCGGAAGATGGGAAGGGCGGCACGTCCGCCCGTTTCCTTCTCGCCCAGCTCACGGTTGTCGTCGTAGCCGATGCGTACCGCCAGCGTCACGCCTTCGGGACCGTAGGTGGACCCCACGAACAGCGCGTCACGGAAATCGCTGCTCGTGCCCGTCTTCCCCATCACCGGGATCCCGAAGTCGTTGCCGGCCAGGGCGTGCGCGGTGCCGCTGGGCAGGCGCACGACGCCGCGCAGGCCTTCCTGGATGGCGGCGATGGCCTGGGCATCGATGGCGAGAGGCCGCGTGGACGCGGCCGCCGTGAACAGGGCCTCGCCGGAAGGGCCGCTGACGCGCGCGATGACGTGCGGATCCGCGCTCACGCTCGAGGCCAGGGCGCGGTAGGCATTGGCCAGCTCCAGCAGCTGCACTTCGGAGGCGCCGAGGGCGGTCGTGATGTACGGCTGCAACGGAGTCCGGATCCCCAGCTCGCGGGCCGTGCGCAGGATCTCGCGCACGCCGACGTCCTGGGCCAGGCGGATGGTGGCGGCATTGCGCGACTCGGCCAGGGCCTGCCGCACGGGAATGAGGCCCTTGAACTTGAAGTCGTAGTTGTTGATCCATTTCGCCGGCGTGTTCAGGCCGGTGCTCACCGCGATGGGCTCGTCCGCGACGCGGTTGTCGAGGGCCTCTCCGTGACAGAACGCGGCCAGGTAGACGATCGGCTTCATCACGGAGCCCGGCTGCCGCCGCGAGTCCGTGACGCGGTTGTAATCGCTGTACGAGGTGTAGCGATCCCGGTAGACCTGCCGGCCGCCCGCTTCGGCGAGCACGGCCGCGTCGGCGTTGCGCAGCACGACCACCGAGCCCTGGATGAGTCCGCGGCTCTTCGGGTGCCGCGTCTCGTACGCGCGCAGGCCCGACTCCAGCGCCTGGTTGACCAGGCGCTGGATGCGGTTGTCCACCGTCGTCTGCACGCTGATCCGGCCGCCGATGAGCGCCTCGACGCTCACGCCGTTGCGCTGGGCCGTCTTGAGCTCCGTGAAGACGTTCTCCACGACCGCCGGCGCCTCCGTCTTCATCTTGCTGCGCGCGGCCAGGCGCACGGGGGTCCCCTGCGCACGCCGCGCCATCTCCTCGGACAGCGACCCGTCGCGGGCCATGAGCCCCAGGATGTCGTTGCGCCGCCGGCGCGGCCGATCGACGTTTCCGGGGGACGGCGCGTACTCGCGGGGCGACTTCATGATGCCGGCCAGGAGCGCCGCCTTGTCGGCATCCACGGGGCCATAGCTCGACAGGGGCTTGGCGAAGTAGTACTCCGAGGCGGCCGCGAACCCGTAGCGGCCGTTGCCCATGTAGATGAAGCTGGCGTAGCGCGCGAGGATCTCCTGCTTGGCGCGCGCCTTGGATCCGAATCGACGCTCCATCTCCCTCTCGAGCCAGAACGACAGCCGGATCTCCTCGATCTTGCGCGAGAGCTTGTTGGTGGCAGGCACGCCGAGCACCTTGGACGCGGCGACGGACAGGAAGCCGTTGTCGATCAGCGTGCCTCCCTCCTCCTGTGCGGTCATCTGGCGGAGGAAGTAGCCGCGCACGAGCTGTTGGGTCAGGGTCGAGCCACCCTGGGGAAAGATGACGGAGGGAGCGAGGCGGTGCTCGGCCACCGAGTGCCGCCAGGTCGCCGATACCGACGTGGCCACCGTCTTCCACGCCACGCGCGGGAAGGCGCCGTAGTCGATCCCGGAATGGGAGAAGAAGTTCTTGTCTTCCGCGGCGAGGATGGCCTCGCGCACGACGGGCGGAATCTCGTCGTACTCGAGGATGCGCCGATACTCGCGCGCGAGCTCGATGAGCACCTCGCCGCGCGCGTCGGAGACCTCGCCGATCGTGGGCGGCTCGAACCTGATGAACGGCTCCAGATCGGGCAGGCCGGAACGGTCGAGGTAGAGATGATGGGCGAAGGCGGCGCCGCCGATCAGGACGACGCCCGCCACCGCCGCCACGCGAAAGCCCCGTTGCCCCAGCAGCGGCCGTGCTCGGGCGAGGAGGACCCGGCCCTTCGTCCCTGCGCCGGCCGCGAGGAGGGAAGCGTGGACGGCGACGGCGCCGCGAAGACGGCGCCAGGTATCGGCTGAGATGGGAGGGGTCACCAGAGTTCCTGGGCCGCTGACGAGCAAGCGGCGTGCCACGACGGGCGTACGTCGCGGTGACGGCCACCGGCGCCGAAGATGCTGAGAGCGAGAGGGATGGCCGCGATTCGCGGCGCCACACCGTCGCGCGCCGTCTCCCGGGCGCGGTGTAAGGTTTACGGGCGCGACGTCGCGATCAGGGAACGGGCGCCGTCCTTGCGCCGGACCGCCAGGCGTCGAGGTTGCGCTCGATCTGACGTGCGTGCCCCTCGAGGTGGTCCGAGTAGATCCGCAGCCATGCCTCGACCGAATACGGGCCGGACTCCGTATGCCGGCCCGTGCGCGACCAGGCGTCGTCGGGCAGGGCGCGCAGCAGCCCCGTCGTGTGCGCGCGTACGGCCTCGACGAGCGACAGCGCGGGCTCCAGCGGCCGCGAGTGGTAGTCGAAGATGCGGGCCCAGGCGTCCTGATCGTAACCCGTGAGGACGGGATCCTTCTCCGCAAGCACGTAGCGGAGGCGCATGGCCCCGTTCATCTCGGAGTCCGCGCAGTGGCAGACCACCTCGTGCGCGCTCCACTTGCCCGGCGCGGGCCGCCACTTGACGGCCTCGTCCGGCACCAGGTGAAGGGCGTCGTGGAGACGGAGCGGTCCCCGCTCGTATTGATGGATCCTCTGCTCACGCTCGGCCGAAGTCATGCTCATGGCGGGCTCCTACGATCGAGGCTACACCCGCGGCCCCTCAGCGGTCGGCCCCGGCGCCATCAAGTCGTATCCCATCTGCCGGAGCAGGCACAGCGACCAGGCGCGTTCGAAGAAGAAGAGCGGCTGCAGCGCCGTCTGCGTCACCACGGGCAGGAGGATGCAGCACAGGGTGAAGCAGGCGGCGAGCAGGATGACGATGCCCTGGGCCACCCCGAAGACGATCTTCAGCACCAGGTACAGGAGGAACGGGACGGGATGCGCACGCAGCAGCGAGATGAAGAGGCGGACCGCGGGACCGCAGGCGATCTGCCCGTGCATCTGCAGGGGGGCGACGAAATCGCGCAGCGCCACGGCCGCCAGACCGCCCGCGAGGAGCACGAGGAGGAAGACGGGAACGAGGACGATCAGCGCGACCGCGCCGAGCGCCGCTCCCGCTCCGCCCCCACGGGCGATGAGAAGGGCGGCCGCGCCGGCCAGGGCCACGAGAAGGGCGAAGGCGCCGAGGAGCGCCGCGGCCAGCCCGAAGCGCCAGGCGAAATACGAGTTCGCCCTCTCGGCGTGGTCGGCCCACGGACGCGAGAGCTCGGCCTGGCCGGTGGCGACGTCCTCGATGTACACGAAGGTGGCGCGGCTGCCGATCCACAACATCACCGCCACCAGGATGACGACGGCCACGAGCACGCCGACCGCCACCCCGACGATCAGGCCCAGATGCGCCGTGAACCAGGAGCCGAGGTTCGAGAGATCGCCGGTTCCGCTTCCGTTCCCCGTCCCGGGGAAGCCGCCCGCGGGCGGCGACCCCGGCCAGGCCCCTCCCACTCCCCCACGCCCGCATTGGTCGAGGAACGCGACGAAGCCGAGCGTGAGCCACCGCTCGAAGCGGAACGGGAAGAGCAAGCGGCGCGTGTGCTCGACGGCCTCACGGGCCGCCTCGATCGGCGAGGGCTCGGCCAAGGGGATGGCGGTCGCGCTCATCGGTGCGAAAAGACTACCCGATCAAGGGGCCGAGCGGACGAGCGGGGTGCGCGCGGGGTCAGCCGAAGGCCAGGAGAAGCGTCGCCATGAGCAGCGGCACGCTGCGGCCGATCAGCCGGCGCCCGATCACTGACCAGTACACAGAAGCCTCCGTGACGGGTTTGGCAAGAACCATGCCCCGGTGAGGGCGGCTGGGTTCGGAGCCGCCGAAGGCGCCGCGATCCCACTGGTGTCACGTCGCTTGAGCCGGGCTGCCGTCGCCGTTCTTCGTCCCCCGATCGACCCCGCTCGGGGACGAATTCCCCGCTCTTGTATTTCGTTCATCCGGGGGCCCGAGGAATTGTTCCGGCCACGCCGGTTGCGGCATGATCGGACGTCATGGAGCGCCCTGCCCGCATCCATCACCTCGCGCTGCGCGTGGCCGACCCCGAGCGGTCGCTGCGTTTCTACGGCGGTGTGCTCGGACTCGACGAAGCACGGCGATTCGACGAGGGTGGACGCGTGCGCTCGATCTGGATGTCGGTGGGTGACGCCGTGCTGATGCTCGAGCGCGAGATCAAGGGGCCCGGCGCGGGCGCGGGATCGGGACACGTCCTCGTCTTCGCCGTCGCCGACCTCGCGGCCTGGGAGTCGCGCCTGGCCGCGGCGGGAGTGACGATCGCGGACCGTACGGCGGCGACGCTCTACATCAGCGACCCGGATGGCCACCGCGTCGGCCTGAGCGTCTTCCCTCTCGGCGCTTGAGGCCTCTCCCTCAGCGCGCCCGCGCGCCGTCGAGCTGCTCGATGGTCGCCGTCGACGGCGGCCGCGAGGCCTGAAGCCTCTTCGCGACCGCTTCCGCTTGGCGCATCGCGCGCAGGATGTTCCCGCTCGCGAGCTTGCCCAGGTCCTCGTCCGACCAGCCACGGCGGGCGAGCTCCGCGAAGAGCTTCGGATAGCTCGTCACGTCCTCCATCCCCTCCGGCCAGTCGCTGTTGCCGTCGTAGTCCCCGCCCAGCCCCACGCTGTCGGCGCCCGCCACCTTCCGCACGTGCTCGACGTGATCGGCCACCTGGGCCAGGGTCACGGGAGGCAGGGGATGGGCCGCCTTGTACTCCCGGGTCAGGCGGTCCTTCTCCGCCTTGGCCGTCACGTCCTTGGTGAGGGCGGCGATCTCCTTGTCGCGCGCCGTGTTCGCGTCGGCGCTCGCCTTGGAGATGAACTCGGCCACGAAGGTGACCATCACCACGCCGCCATTGGGCCCGACGCGACTCAGGATGTCGTCGGGCACGTTGCGCGGCACCGCGTCGAGCGCCTTCGCGGACGAGTGCGAGAAGATGACGGGCGCCTCCGCGACGCGCAGGGCGTCGTCCATCGTCTCCGGCGAAACGTGCGAGAGATCCACGAGCATGCCCAGCCGGTTCATCTCGCGCACGACCTCCTCTCCGAACTTCGTGAGACCGCCGTGCGTGGCGGGGCCGGCCGCGCAATCCGCCCAATCGAGCGTGACGTTGTGGGTGAGGGTCATGTAGCGCACGCCGAGGTCGTAGTACGCACGCAGCGCGCCCAGCGAGTTCTGGATGGCGTGACCGCCCTCCAGCCCGAGGGCGGATCCGACCCGGCCCGCCCGCAGCGCGCGCTCCATGTCGCCGGCGGTGAGGCCCCAGGCGAGCTCGGGGTAGCGCGCGATCAACTGGCGGGCGATGTCGATCTGCTCGAGCTGCAGCCGCGCGTAGTCCTCGTACTTCGACTCTCCGGGGGTGTACACGGACCAGAACTGGCCGCCCACGTGTCCCGCCTTGAGCCGCGGGAAATCGGTCGCGCCCGAGGCACGTCCGCGGAGCTCGTAGGCCGCGACGTCGCGGGGCGCCTTCTCGTTCTCGCGAACGGCCCAGGGCAGGTCGTTGTGGCCGTCGATGACGGGATGCGCGGCGAGCACGCGCAGCGCGCGGGCCATCGCGGGATCGTCGGCCGCCGTGGCGGCGCCGGGGACGAGCAGGACCAACGCGACGAAAAGGCGGCAGATCATCGGGCCTCCTGAAGGCGGCTATCTTATACGTCCAGCGCGCGTGGGCCCAGGCTCCGTGCGTGGGACGCGGCCGTCCCACAAGCGGACACAAAGCGCGGGGAACCCCGCCAACGCACGGGACCTAAATGTCTAGCGCACCATGAGTTGCCACCCGGACCCCGCGATGGCACGCACGTTGGATCAAGGACACAGCGGAGGAGACATGGACCGCCCGCGCATCATTTCGCCGCACCGCAAGAGGATCCGGCAGCTCGCCTATGCCGGTGGTGCCCTGGCCCTGCTCCTCGTCACCCTCGGACTGTCGCGCCTCAAGCCGGCCGCCCCCAGCGTGGACCGCTCCGGCGTCCTCATCGACGCCGTCAAGCGCGGGCCGATGCTGCGCGAAGTGCGCGGCCTGGGAACGCTGGTGCCGGAAGACGTGCGCTGGATCCCCGCGGCCGCGGAGGGGCGCGTGGAGCGGATCCTGATCTACCCGGGCTCGATGGTGAAGGCGGACTCGGTGATCCTCGAGCTCAGCAACCCCGAACTGGAGCTGCAGGCCCTCGACGCGGAGTCGCAGGCCCGCCAGGCGGAGGCGTCGTACACGGAATTGAAGGTCCGTCTCCAGAGCCAGGCGCTCGACCAGAAGGCCGCGGCCGCCCGCGTCCAGGCCGACTACGAGCAGGCGAAGATGCAGGCCGATACCAACGGCGAGCTGGCCCGCCAGGGGCTCATTGCCGACCTCACGCGGAAGCTTTCCGACGTGGCCGCGCGGGAGCTCGGCAACCGGAACGCCATCGAGCACGAGCGGCTGTCCATCGCCTCCGAGGCGGTGGAGGCCCAGCTGGCCGTCCAGCGCGCGCTCGTGGCCCAGCGCCGCGCGGAAGCCCGGCTGCGCCGGAGCCAGGTGACGGCCCTGGCCATCCGCCCCGGGATCGCGGGCATGCTCCAGGTCGTTCCCGTGGAGCAGGGCCAGCGCGTGACCGTCGGCACCAACCTGGCCCGGGTCGCGGTGCCGGACCGCCTCAAGGCCGTCATCCGCGTGCCCGAGACCCAGGCCAAGGACGTCCAGATCGGCCAGTCCGCCACCATCGACACCCGGAACGGCGTCGTGAACGGCAAGGTCTCCCGCAAGGACCCCTCCGCCCAGAACGGCACCGTCACCGTGGACGTCGCCCTCGAAGGCGCCCTCCCCCAGGGCGCGGTCCCCGACCTGACGGTGGACGGGACGATCGAGCTCGAGCGGCTCACCGACATCGTGTACGTGAGCCGGCCCGCGCAGGCCCAGCCCAACGGAACGGTGGGACTCTTCAAGCTCGACCCGGACGGGGTGGGCGCGACCCGGGTGAAGGTGGGCCTCGGCCGCAGCTCCGTCTCCACCATCGAGGTGACCAGCGGGCTGGTCCCCGGCGACCAGGTGGTCCTGTCCGATACGTCGGCCTGGGACGCCTACGACAGGATCCGCCTGAAGTGAATTGCAAACGAACGCAACCCGGACGCCCCGCCCAGCGTCCTAGAGGATGAACGCGCGAGCCCTATGCCCGCGCAAGGAGATCCGATGAACGCGACCGTCCCCCTGATCCGCCTCGAGGGCCTGACCAAGGTCTTCTACACGGACGAAGTCGAGACCCACGCCCTCGCCGGCATCCACCTCGACATCGCCCAGGGCGAATACGTCGCCATCTCCGGCCCGTCCGGGTGCGGAAAGTCCACGCTCCTGTCCATCCTGGGCCTGCTGGACACCCCGACGGGGGGCACCTACACGATCGCGGGCGACCCCGTGCAGGACCTCGACCTCGGCAAGCGCGCGCGCATCCGCAACCGCGACGTCGGGTTCATCTTCCAGAGCTTCAACCTGATCGGCGACCTCACCGTCTTCGAGAACGTCGAGCTGCCGCTGACTTACCGCGGCATGCCGTCCGCGGAGCGCCGCGAGCGCGTGAAGGAAGCGCTCGAGCGCGTGGGCATGGGCCATCGGGCCAAGCACCTCCCCAGCCAGCTCTCGGGCGGCCAGCAGCAGCGCGTCGCCGTGGCGCGGGCGATCGTGGGAAAGCCCAAGGTCATGCTCGCGGACGAGCCCACCGGCAACCTCGACTCGAAGAACGGCGAGGCGGTGATGGACCTGCTGCGCGAGCTGCATCGCGCCGGATCCACCATCGTGATGGTCACGCACGACCCGCGCTTCGCGCGCCACGCCGAGCGCACGATCAATCTCTTCGACGGACGAATCGTGGAGGACCTGGCCGCGGCGGAGGCGGCCACCACCTCGGCCGGCGTGGCCTGAAGCCGCCGGCATCCCGGTTGACGTCAGCTCCACGCGGGCCGCGTAGGAGGACGGATGGATACGCTCGCGCAGGACCTTCGCTACGCCGCCCGCCAGCTCCGCAAGGCCCCCGGCTTCACCGCCGTGGCCGTGGCCACGCTCGCGCTGGGCGTGGGCGCGAACACCGCGATGTTCAGCCTCGTCCGCGGAGTGCTGCTGCGTCCCCTGCCCTACCCGCAGGCGCAGCGCCTGGTCACGGCGGGCGTGTCGGTCCCCGACTTCGACGACCTGCGTCGGGCCGCCACCGTGTTCGACGAGACCGCGGTGTGGGCCTCCAACCTCTACGTCCTGGGCGGCGAAGGTGCGGGAGAGCAGGTGCGCGGCGCGATCGTATCCGAGCGCTTCTTCCCCATGCTCGGCGGCGCCGCCCTCGGCCGCGCGATCACGCCGGCCGACGTGCGCGACCACGTCGCGGTCCTCGGACATCGTCTGTGGGTCCGCCGGTTCGGCGCGGATCCCGCGGTCGTGGGACGGAGCATCCGCCTCACCGGCGAGGCCTACACCGTCATCGGCGTGATGGCGCCGGAGTTCCAGTTTCCGAGTGGGGAGTTCGACCTCTGGGTGCCCATGGAAGCCACCATGTTGAAGGCGCCCGACCAGGTCCAGGACCGGAGCCTGCGCATCTTCCGCGCGCTGGGCCGGCTCGCGCCCGGCGTCACCCTCGCTCAGGCGCAGGGGCAGGTGAGCGCGATCGCGGCCCGCCTGGCCCAGGAGCATCCCAAGACGAACGAGGGCGTCGGGATCGAGCTGGCGCCGATCTACGACCGCCTGGTGGGCGGCGTGCGCACCCCGCTCCTCGTCCTGATGGGCGTGGTCGCGCTCGTGCTGCTCATCGCCTCCGCCAACGTGGCCAACCTCCTGCTCGCCCGGGCCAAGTCGCGTGAGCGCGAAATCGCGATCCGCACCGCGCTGGGGGCCGGACGGGGCCGTCTCGTCCGCCAGCTCCTGACCGAGAGCGTGCTTCTCTCCGCTGCCGGCAGCCTGCTCGGCGTGCTCCTCGCGCGCTGGGTCCTCGACGTGCTGCCGAGGATCGGGGGGGAGGACATCCCCCGCCTGGCTTCGGTGCGCATCGATCTCGGCGTGCTGGCCTTCACGGCGGCGGTGGCCCTCGCGACCGGGCTCCTCTTCGGCCTGGCACCGGCCGCGCAGGCGGCCGGCCTGGACGCCGCATACGGCCTGCGCGAAGGCGGACGCGGCAGCTCCGGTCCGGCCGCGCGGCGCTTGCGCGCCGGCCTCACCGCGGCCGAGGTCGCTCTCGCCCTGATCGTGCTCGTGGCCGCCGGCCTCCTCATGCAGAGCCTCGTGCGCCTGCTCCACGTGGACGCCGGCTTCACCGCCGACCACCTCCTGACCTTCGACGTGGCCATGGTGGGTCCCGCGCCGCGCACGCCGGCGCAACGCGCCGCGCTGGCGCACGAGATCGTGACCCGCGTCGCGCGACTGCCCGGGGTCGAGGTCGCGGGCGGCGGCACCGGCCTGCCTCCGGTCACCCCGCAGCGCGCCACCGGCTTCGTCGCGGAGGGAGTCGCGGAGGGCTCGGCGGAGCAGCGCCGTGGGTACTTCCTGGCCGTGACCCCGGACTACTTCCGCGCGCTGGGCACGCGCGTGCGCGAAGGCCGCGCGTTCACGGACACCGACGGCGCGGGCGCGCCCGAGGTCGTCATTCTCAACCGAGCCCTCGCGCGACGCCTCTACGGGGACGCGGGCGCGGTCGGCCATCGCCTCAAGCTCGTGAGCCCGGATCAGGGCGAGGGCTGGCGGACGGTGGTGGGCGTGGTGGACGACGTGCGCTACTCCGGCCTGGACGATCCGAGCGAGTCCGCGATCTACACGCCCTTCGCCCAGACGCCGTTCCTGTGGACCTACGTCATGGTGCGCACGCAAGGGCCGCCCATGGCCCTGGCCGGCGCCATCCGCCAGGCCGTCTCCGGTGTGGACCCGACCCTGGAGGCGGCCGCCCTCAAGCCGATGGCGGACGTGATGGCGGAGACGGTCTCGCAGCCCCGGTTCAACGTGGTGCTGCTCTCCGCCTTTGCCGGCCTGGCCCTCCTGCTCGCGGCCGTCGGCATCTACGGGGTGATCTCGTATTCCGTCGTGCAGCGGACGAAGGAGATCGGGATCCGCATGGCGCTGGGCGCGAATCGCGGCGACGTCGTCCGGCTCGTCACCGGCGAAGGCCTGCGCCTGGCCGCGGTGGGCGTCGTCGCCGGCCTGCTCGGCGCCGCCGTCGCCGCGCGCGTGCTGGCCAGCCTCCTGTTCGAGGTGCGGCCCACGGACGCGGCGACCTATGCGTCGGCGGCGGCGTTCCTGGTCGTCGTCGCGCTGGCGGCCAGCGCCGTGCCCGCCTGGCGCGCCACGCGCGTGGCTCCGGTGAGCGCGCTGCGCGCGGAATAGGGAGGCAAAGGCATGGAGAGCGTGATCCAGGACCTCAGGCACGCGGCGCGGCTCCTGCTCCGCCGTCCGGGGTTTTCGTCGGTGGCCGTGGCCACTCTCGCCGTCGCCATCGGCGCCAACGTGGCCATCTTCAGCGTCGTGCACACGGTGCTGCTGCGGCCCCTGCCCTTCGCCGATCCCGATCGGCTGGTCTGGGTCTGGGAGAACAGCCCCCAGCGCGGCATCCCGCGCAATCCGGTGACGCCCGTGGCCTACGCCGCCTACCGCGACCGCAGCGGCGTGTTCACGGACCTGGGCGCCTCGAGTGACTGGCTCGGCAGCCTCACCGGCAGCGGCGAGCCGGAGTCGATCATCGGGTACCAGTTCTCGGGGAATTTCTTCAGGGTCCTGGGGGTTCCCGCGCGCCTGGGACGCACCCTGGGGCCCGACGACGCCCGGCCCGGCCACGAGCACGTCGTGGTCCTCGCCGACTCGCTCTGGCGCCGGCGCTTCGGCGCCGATCCCGGAGTGATCGGACGCGCGATCACCCTGGACGACGAGAGCTACACCGTCGTGGGCGTCATGCCCCCCGGCTTCGCCCATCCCCAGCGGACCGAGATGTGGACTCCCCTCGTGCTCGAAGGCGCGACCGCCACCAACGCCCGAGCGCGATTCGTGCGCATGGTCGGCCGGCTCAAGCCAGGCGTGCCCGTCGCGCAAGCCTCGGCGGCGGTGGCGGGCGTGGCCGCCGCCCTCGCCGGCACCGACGCGGAGAACCAGGGCGGATGGAGCGCGGCCGCGAGCCCCATCGCCTCGCGCTACACGGGCGACATCAAGCCCGCGCTCCTGGCCCTGCTGGGCGCGGTGGGGTTCGTGCTCCTCATCGCCGCCGCCAACGTCGGCAACCTCCTCCTCGCGCGGGCCGCCGACCGCGGGCGCGAGGTCGCCATCCGCGCGTCCCTCGGAGCCGGCCGCGGCCGGCTCGTCCGCCAGTTCCTGGTGGAGAGCGTCCTGCTGGCCGCGATCGGCGGCATCGGTGGCGTGGCCCTCGCCTTCTGGGGAGTCGACCTGCTCAAGGGCCTCTTCCCGAGCACGATCGCGAACCTCGCCATCCCGCGCCTGGACCAGATCAACGTGGACGCGCCGGTACTCGCATTCGCCCTCGTGCTCTCGCTGGTGACCGGGATCGCCTTCGGCCTCGCCCCCGCGTTGCATGCTTCGCGCGTGGCCCACGCCGAGGCGCTGCGCGAGAGCGGGCGGAGCACGACGGAAGGACGCGAGCACCGCCGCTTCCGCAGCGCGCTCGTCGTGAGCGAAGTGGCGCTCGCGCTCGTGCTCACCACCGGCGCCGCGCTGATGATCCGCAGCTTTGCCCACCTGCAGGGGGGCCATCTCGGGTTCGACCCGGCCGGAGTCATGACGGCACGCGTGCTCCTGCCCGCCCGCTGGAACGCGGTCGGCGCCTCACGCGCCGCTCAGCCCCGCTACGGTCCGCCCGAGAAGAAGCGCGCTTTCTTCGACCACGTGCTCGCGCGCTTGCGCGAGACGCCCGGCGTGGAGGCGGCGGGGGCCACGACCTACCTGCCGCTGTCGGGCTGGAGCGGAGGGCAGGGCTTCGAGATCGAGGGCCGGCCACCCGCCCCGCCCAACGAAGAGCGGGAGGCCATGCCGCAGAGCGTCAACGAGGATTACTTCCGCGCGATGCGCATCCCCGTCCTCAGGGGCCGCGGCATCGCCGCCGCGGACGTGGCCACCGCACCCGCCGTGGTCGTGGTCAACGAGACCACCGCGCGCCGCTACTGGCCCGGGGAAGACCCCGTAGGACGGCGCATCGGATGGCGTGGCCGCGGACCCCAGGACCCCATCAAGTGGCGCGAGGTGGTCGGCGTCGTCGGCGACGTCCGTCACGACGGCCTGGCCGAGCCGGCGCAGCCCGAGCTCTACCTGCCGTACGCGCAGGCACCGTCCGCCCTGATCTGCCTCGCCGTCCGCATGTCCGGGGGCCAGTCGCTTCCCGTCCAGGCCATCCCGCAGGCGGTGTGGTCGTTCGACAAGGACCAGCCCGTGCTCGGGATGATGCCGCTCGAGCAGCTCGCCGCGGAGTCGATCACACTGCGCCGCGTCAGCACGCTCCTGCTCGGTTTCTTCGCCGCGGTGGCGGTGCTCCTGGCCGGCCTCGGCCTCTACGGCGTCATGGCTCACGCCGTCACGCGCCGCACGCACGAGATCGGCATTCGCATGGCCATCGGCGCGCGGGCGGGCGACGTGCTCGCCATGATCGTGGGCCGCGGCGTGGCCCTGGCCGCCATCGGGACCGGCCTCGGCCTTCTGGCCTCGCTGGCCCTGAGCCGACTGCTCACGAGCCTGCTCTACGGGGTGAGCTCCACCGATCCCGTGAGCTTCGCCGCCGTGGCCCTGTTCCTGCTGGCGGTGGCCGCCCTGGCCTCGTACATCCCGGCCCGGCGCGCGTCACGCGTCGATCCTTCCGAGGCATTGCGCTACGAGTGAGGTGCCCATGAAAGACGATACGGCGGAGCGAGTGAGGGGAGCGGTCATGGTGGAGGACGCGCCGCCGGCCGACCTGCGCTCGCGCGTGCGTGCCTACGAACGCGGCTTGATCCTGGCCGCGCTGGAATCGACGGGCGGCAATCAACGCCGGGCCGCGGCGCGGCTGGGCCTCCTCGCCACCACCTTCCACGAGAAGCTCAAGCGGTACGGCCTCCGTCCAAAGGCCTCCGCGGAGGGGGACGAGGCCGACGGCGCCGAATAGGAGCCAGGTCATGGACACGCTGGTGCAGGACCTCCGCTACGCGGCGCGCCGGCTGGGGCGGGCGCCCGCCTTCACCCTCGCCGCCGTGGCCACGCTCGCCCTCGGCATCGGCGCGAACACCGCGATGTTCAGCGTGGTTCGCGCCGTGCTCCTGCGTCCGCTGCCCTATGCGGAGCCGGATCGGCTCCTGCGCATCCGCCGCGGCAGCTCCGCCCCCGACCTGCGCGACCTCACCGCGCAGTCGCGCACCGCCGAAGGGTTCGCAGGCTATCGTCCCCAGTTCTTCGACGTACCGGGCGAGCCCCTGGCCGAGCGCCTGGACGGTGCGCTCGTCACCGGCGACGCGCTGGGCCTGCTCGGGACCAGGCCCGCGCTCGGCCGCGTCCTCACCGCCGACGACGATCACGTGGGCGCGGAGAAGGTCGTGGTGGTCAGCGACGGCTTCTGGCGGCAGCGCCTGGGCGCCGATCCCGGCGCCGTGGGCCGCACCTTCCGATTCGTCACCGGGACCTATCGGGTCGTGGGCGTCCTGCCCGCGGGATTCGAGCTGCCGGAAGCGAAGGCGGATGTCTTCGCCTCGCAATGGCCGGAGTCGCCGCCGGAGGCGGAGGCGCGCGGCGCGCACACGCTGCTCGGACTGGCCCGCTTGCGTCCGGGTGTCACCCTGGCCCAGGCGCAGGCGGACGCGGACGCCATCGCCCAACGCCTCGCCGCCCTGTATCCCGTCGAGAACCGCGATCGCCGCTTCCTCTTCATGCCCCTTCACGATTTCATCGTGCAGGGCGTGCGGCCGCCTCTCCTCCTCCTCTTCGGCGCCGTGGGCTTCGTCCTGCTCATCGCGGGCGTGAACGTGGTGAACCTGCTCCTCGCGCGCGCGGCCGACCGCCAGCGCGAGATGGCGATCCGCGCCTCGCTGGGGGCGGGCCGGGGCCGCCTGCTCCGCCAGCTCCTGGTGGAGAGCGTGCTGCTGGCGGCGGCGGGAGGCCTGGCCGGACTGCTGGTGGGCTCGTGGGCGCTGGGAATCATCGTGGCCCTCGGACAGGACCAGATCCCCGCCCTCGCGTCCGTTCGCCTCGATCCCTGGGTGCTGGCCTTCACGGCCGGCATCTCGCTCCTGACCGGCGTCCTGTTCGGCCTCGCTCCGGGCCTGCAGGCGGCGGGCCCGTCGGTCGCGCCGCAGCTCAAGGAGGGAGCGCGCTCGATCGACGCTCCCGGACGCGAGAGAGTCCGCCGGCTGCTGGTCGCCTCCGAGATCGCGCTCTCCGTCGTGCTGCTGGCGGGGGCGGGCCTGCTCCTGCGCAGCCTGCACCACCTGCAGTCGGTGGACCCCGGCTTCCAGCCCGAGCGCCTGCTGACCTTCAACCTGACGCTGCCCATGAACCCCTACCGCGACATCCCGCGGCGCACGTTGTTCTTCGAGTCCGTGCTGGATCGCGTGCGCGCGCTGCCCGGAGTGAGCTCGGCCGCGGCCACCAGCGAGCTGCCTTTCGATCCGGGCAAGGTCCCGCAGAACTTCGTCATCGAAGGCGAGCCCCCGGTCGAGCCGGGCCGCGAGCCGGAGGTGATGAGCCGCGGCGTGAGCACGGCCTATCTGCGCACGCTCGGCATCCCGCTCCGGGGCGGGCGCGACCTGGACGCTACCGACGCCGCCGGCGCGGAGCCGGTCGGGATCGTCAACGAGTCCGCGGTGCGGACGCTCTTCCATGGCGGCGATCCCCTCGGCCGCCGAGTGGCCTGGGCGCGCGCGACCCCGCGCGTGTGGATCCGCGTGGTCGGCGTGGCGGGCGACGTCCGGGGCGATGGACTTGACGCGGACGACACGCCCGCCTTGTATACGCCCATGGCGCAGGAGCCGCGGCCGTGGCGGACGTGGATGAACGTGGTCGTGCGGTCATCCGTCTCCCCGGCCGCCCTCACGGAGTCGATCAAGCGCGAAGTCGGCCAGGTGGACAAGGACGTGCCGGTGACGCACGTGCGCGCGATGAACGAGCTGCTCGAGGGCTCGTTCGCGGGCCGCCACTTCACGCTCGCGCTCCTCGGCGCCTTTGCGGTGGTAGCGCTCGCCCTGGCCGGGATCGGGATCTACGGCGTCATGGCCTACGCCGTCTCGCGCCGCACGCGCGAGATCGGCCTGCGCATGGCCCTGGGCGCCCGCGCGCAGGACGTGATGGGTCTGGTGCTGAGCCAGACCATGGGGGTGACCCTCGTCGGGATCGGGGCCGGCCTGGGGGGCGCGCTGGCCCTGCGCCGCATCGTCGCCAGCATGCTCTTCGGGGTGGGCCCCGGCGACCCGGCCACGTTGCTGGTGGTGGCCGTCCTGCTCGCCCTGGTCGCGCTGGCCGCCGGCTACGTGCCCGCCCGGCGCGCGGCGCGCGTGGATCCCTCGGTGGCGTTGCGCGCGGAATGAA
>WNFM01074136.1_pt1 | contig 29189 bp, 24 predicted proteins | sample 5400271 | NCBI WGS metagenome assembly WNFM01 (sample SAMN13153352, study PRJNA577476) | soil metagenome | isolation source: 60 cm saprolite on Douglas fir-dominated hillslope | place: USA:California | collected 2013-09-17 | reverse complement strand
AAGGCGGCAACTTCTATGCTCGCGGCGTCGAACAATTGCGGCTTGAGCGAATCGAGAATGGCGTGCCCGAGCTCGTGGCACACGACGTCCGGGCTCTCACCGGAAAAGACCGTTCTTCCCGCGGCCGAACCATGGAAGAACTTTAAGCCCTCCCGGTCGTAAAAGGCGTTGAGGTCGATCCCGAAATCGAGATCCACGGGCAGTATGGAGCCTACTTCCCAGGACGTTCCCGGCAGCAACGCTCCCCAGAAATCGGCGCCGCGCCGCAAGGCCTCGGCGGCAGTCCAGTAGCGAAAATCCGCGGTTCCAGGCGAATGCGGTTTAGCCTCGGGAGCAGAAGCCGGATTCACAATTCGGATCGAGAAGGGCTGCTCTCTCAGAACGGGGACCGGCCTTTGGATCACCTGGCCTCCGCTCGGCTGTGCACCGTCGCCGGGATCTTGCTCCCAAGCGTTGACCACGCCTTTCGGCTTGGCTTCCGCGGCTGCCGCGCGTGCCTTGCCTCTGCGTCCGCTTCTCGCGGGTGACGTCTTCGATGCGCGTTTGGATCGCTTCTTTGCCATTTCGTCTCTCCCATTACTGAGTTGACGACCGGACATCCACGGGCGAACGCCGGACCGGACCTGATGCGGCCTTTCCATCATCGCGGATTCAGTGGCGATAGTGGGTGAGATAAATCACAGTAGCTCAGCTAAACGCTGATGATGGCCGCTTGCTATTGCCGCAGGCAATGGTGGCGACGGCCGGAGCATCAAACCATGGATCAGCAGGAACCAATCACCAACGCGCAGCAGATGGGAAAAGTGGCTGGACCTTCGGCGGCTATCCCCGGTCTTCGGATTTCGCTGTCCTTTTGACCGTCAGCCGATCTAATTTTCAGTGGCGGACAGGAGAAAAATCGATGGTCGCTTCCATGCGATCTGCGCGCCTGCATGAGCCTGGGCAGCCGTTGCGGATCGATACGGTGGAAATTCCGGAGCTACGTCCGCGCGATGTGCTGGTTCGGGTGAAGGCGTGCGGGATCATTCCCAACATGAACGCGATCTTCAGCGGCCGGCTGTGGAATCACCTGCCGCCGTTGCCCGCGAGCGTTGGGCTCGACGCCGCCGGCGTGATCGCGGAGGTCGGGAGTGAGGTCACCGACGTCGCCGTGGGCGATCGTGTTTACGTCAATCCGTGGCTCTCCTGCGGGATGTGTTCGTATTGCCGCGCGGGCGAGCCGATGCTGTGCAGCGCTGCTGCCTTCCAAGGCTATTTCGGTTTTTTTCCTCATTCGACGCGTCAGCTCATGGATTATCCGTTTGGCGGTTTTTCGGAGTACATCACTGCATCCCCGCAGCGGCTGGTGCATTTGCCGCCGCGAGTGACATTCGACCAGGCGGCGCGCTTCGGCTACCTCGGCACCTCGTACGCGGCGCTGCGTCTTGGCCAGGTGCGCGGCGGCAGTTGGGTCGCGATCAACGGAATTACCGGAACGCTGGGAGTCGGCGCGACATTACTCGCCCTTGCCATGGGAGCGACGCGCATTCTCGGCCTTGGCCGCAATCGTGACGTGCTTGCACAATTGAAAGCGCTGGCGCCTGACCGTATCGAGGTCCTCGCGCTCGGCGATGCTCCGATCGCGGCCTGGATGCAACGGCATACAGAGGAGCTCGGCGTGGACGTACTCATCGATTGCTCCGCGCGCAGTGCCGCCGCAGCGAACACCGCGGAGGCGCTTGCCGGGCTGAAGCGCGGTGCGATCGCAGTCAATATCGGTGCGTTGAGCGAGCCGCTCGCAATCCAACCGATCCGTTTCATGACCGCTCGCCTGCAATTCCGCGGCTCGAACTGGTTCACGACGGGGGAGGGCCAGTCGATGGCCGAGATGGCGCAGGTTGGTATGCTTGATCTGACGAAGCTGGCCACGCGCGCCTATCCTCTTGCGAAGATCAATGAGGCGCTGGCCGAGGTGCAGACGCGCCCGGGCGGGTTCGTCAATATCGTGGTCCATCCCGACCACTGATAATGCCGAGTCGAACGAAGGGTTGATCAAACCGCGCATCAGCACACGGAGTATACAGGATGATCGGGATTGCTCGGCTTACGCGACGTGGCCTTACTGCCGCGCTGCTCGTGATCGGCATCACTTTCGCAGCAATGCCGGTGCACGCACAGCTTGCGCCGTCGCAGCCGATCAAAATCGTCGTCGGCGTACCGGCGGGCGGCCTCGGCGATCTTGCCGCCCGCATCCTCGCGCAAAGGCTCAGCGAAAACGGGCACCCGGCAATTGTTGAAAACCGTCTTGGCGGCAACGGCATCATCGCCACCGATACCGTCGCAAAGTCGCGGGCGGACGGCTACACCCTGATCATGGGCAATCATTCGACGCTTGCGATCCTGCCGCATATCACCAAGATCGGCTACGATCCCGAGAAAGACTTGGCGTCGATTGCGCTGATGTTGGCGGCACCCAACGTGGCCATCGTCAAGTCGGCGTTGCCGGTGACATCGATGCGGGAACTCGTCGCCTATGGCAAGATCAACCGTCTGACAAATGCCACGCAGGGTATCGGCGCGAGCGGCCATCTCATCGGTGAGCAGTTCAAGCAGCTGACCGGCGTCGATCTCGTTCACGTCCATTATCGCGGCGCGGCGCTCGCACTGCAGGACGTTGTCGCAGGACACGTCGATATGATGTTCGACGTGGTGGCGCTCACGCGAGAACACGCGCTGTCCGGACAAGTGCGGGCGCTGGCGGTGTTGTCGCCACAGCGGAACCCGGTGCTGCCCGACGTCCCGACCTCGGCGGAAGTCGGGTTCGCAGCGCTCCAAGGCGGCGCCTGGTTCGGGCTCATGGCACCCGCCGGCACGCCGCGCGCGACCGTCGATTGGCTCAACACCGAGACCCGCAAGGCGTTCGAAGTGCCGGAGGTGCGTGAGCGCTTGATGAAGCAGGGGCTGCAGCTGCCGCTCGGAAGCCCGGAAGAGTTCGCTGCGTTGATCGCCGCCGAGAGCAAGCGTTGGGGTGAGGTGATCCGCACAGGCGGCATCAAACTCGAGAGCAATTGAGCGGCAAGCTTGCAATTGCGATGGCGCTTGTAAGCCACCGCGGCGCTCGCGGGATCGGATGATGTGACCATTACGGGCGGGCGACGAGCAGGGACTCCACGTTTGCGCCTCCTGCCATTTGCGGGTGCGATGGGTCAAAGCCCTGGTGCAGTTCTCGCTTCAAGACCAGCGAACGCGCAACAACAAAGGCGTCTTTCAGAGTCGTGGCCTGGCGCAGCGCAACATTGAAAAAGGCATCGCCGAAATAGGTCCACTTGGCTTTGTCCTGACACCCGAACGATGGATGGCTAGCGTCCGCCGCGGTGATCACGAGCGTATCAGCATTGGCGAGGGGAGGTATGAAGACGCCAGAATAGCAAGCCGAAATGATCACAACCTTGTGTCGCACGCCGGTTCGCTCGAGCATCTCGGCGAGTTTGGATGGCTTGAGCATTTCAGCCGGCCGCCGCCCCGCGGTGACGGCGAGGCCGTCGGGCGAGCCGTGCGACGTCAGGATGACAAACAGAATGTCGCTCTCGCCATTCATCTTTTTTGCCTCCGCTTGCAATGTTGCTGCAAGCGTTTCGACGGTCGCACCCCCGCCCGTCTTGGTATTGAATCTCACGACCACCGGGCCGCCGCCGAATCGGCTCGCCACGATCTGTGCCGCACCGGTCGCCTCGCTGCGGAAAACGCCTTGATCGCCGAACAGTCCGAATGACACCACGGTGACCTTGCGGGCGTTGTCGGCCGCGTGCGCAGCCGCAAACAGCGGCGCGAAGGTCAGAGACAAGGCGATGATCGGTACGCGGAGCCGGCTAACCAAAAATCCGAACGTCACGACGATCCTCCATTCACGCGCGCCACCATCGCGGAGCTGAAACCCTCAGCGGACAGCCTCGAAGACGTCCGTGATGATTGTCTCATCGGCGATGCCGCCGCCCGCCGCATTGGGCTGTTGCGCGCCCGACTTGGGCAGCCCATACATCGCTTCGATCGTGCGCAGGATGTTCACGTGTGTGATGCCTTTGCCCTCGGCATACGAGCCTGGCTTGATATGTGCTCCGGCGAAGATTGTGACAATCCGATTCTGAATATCGCGTAACAGCTGATTGTACATCGGCGGATACCTAGGGTTTGGTCCGATCAGGGGATTGGTGAGTCCGTAATAACCTCCCTGGTCATCGTTTTCGTCAAGAGTGACGATCAGAAGACTGTTGTGAGTCTTTGCCCACTGGTAATAGCCGTCGAGGTTCTGTCGGAGCCAGGCGTCGCCAGCCTGGATGCTCTGACCCGGTTTGCCGTTATGCATGTCGTGGTTCAAGTTCGGGATGACGAAGGCGACGGTCGGCAGCATAGCGTAGTCGCTGGGAAAATCCGCAAACCGCAGATTGGATGAGGTCTCGATCGTCGTTCCGTTGGGAACGTTCGCGAAGCTGATCCAGGGCACATGCTTGCGGGCGTAAATGCATTGGTCCCCGCGGCAGTTCGGCGGATCGAAATCGACCGTCGAGCCGATGCTCGGCAGGCTTTCGGCATAGCCCTTGAACGAAAGGCCCTTGGCGATCAGTTGCTCGCCGAGGCTGCTGGCCTTGAACGGGTAGTCGGGGTGGTTGGCCTTGCTCGGCACCTGGTCGCGAAAGCCGACGTTCTGATTGCTGCCTGAGAACAGCCAGAAATAGTTGCCTTGACTATAGTGCTCCTCGGCAAACATGCGTTCGAATATGGCGCCCTCTGACGCCAATTTCCTGATATATGGCGCGTCAAACCCGCCCCCGAGGATTTGTTCAAAATCCTTATTCTCCTCGACCACAATGACGATGTGGTCGTAGACCGGCAGTGCCGGGGGCCATGGCGGCCTGCTAGCCGCCATCGCGCTGCTGGCCGCGCACGACAAGAGAGCAATGACGCACGCGTGTGAAATTTTCGGCATCTGTCCTCTATCTAACTAGACCTGCGCTTGCGCTCGAGGTCGCGAGCGCTGTGGATCCATCGGGAGTGGATGCAAGCACATTCAATTGCGTGAGGATACCGGCTCCGCGTTGGCTGTGCTATCACTGCACCAACGCTTTAATGATGGCAGTCGATCCGCGCGGAGACGATCATGCTCAATCGCACGACCTTTGCGAAAGGTCTGGGCGCAACGGTGCCGGGAGGTTGCACGTGGTGAGAAACGCCAAAACTTCGTCCTGCCTCATCCGGACCGCTGCTGGAGGGCTTCCCGCTGCGCCACTCACCGCCCGCAAGTGACTGCGAAGGACACTCCCTGCAAACAGCTGCCGAAAACGTTGTCGTCAGCCGAGCCGATGGGGCGACCTTGCGTCAGGCCCTCAGCGTTTGGCCGCGCATTGCCTTGCTGAGCTTCGGAAGTCCCGCCGTCCAGCTCGCCGCCATGTACCGCATCCTCGTTGAGGAAAAGCGCTGGATCTCCCGAGACCGATTTCTCAATGCTTTGAACTATTGTCTGGCGCTACCTGGCCCCGACGCGCAACTGCTCGCGGCCTACGTCGGCTGGATCATGCACGGCACGCTCGGCGGCATGCTCGCAGGTGGCCTCGTCATCCTGCCACCCATGATCTGCATGATGGCGCTGAGTTATGGATATGTCAGCGGCGGTGATTCCACGATCGGCGAGGTGCTGCTTTACGGCCTCAAGCCGGCCATCCTGGTCATCGTGCTCGAGGCGACGATTCGAGTCGGAAGGCAGGTGCTCCGAACCCGGCTGATGGTTGCGCTCGCGGCTTTGGCTTTCGTCGGGACTTTTTTCTTCAATCTGTCCTTCGTGCCTGTCGTCGTTGGCGCCGCCGTGATCGGCTTCTGCGCTGCGCTTGTGGGGTCTCCGGCACTTCCTGGCGCGGCGCATGCTCAAGGCTTCTACGGCGCGTTCGTGGGGCCGGCCGCTGAAGGCATCCGTCAGGACGATTTGCCGGAGCACACCCGGCCGACCGCGGGTCGCCTGCTTCGCATCGCCGTGTTCTGGCTCGCGCTTTGGTTTGTCCCTGTCGGAGTACTGATCGCCGCGCTGGGCCTCGATAATGTCTTCAGCCAGATCGCAATCTTGTTCAGCAAGATGGCCGCGCTGTCCTTAGGCGGTCCATACGCCGTCAACAGCTATGTCGCGCTGCATGCGGTAGAGCCATACGGTTGGCTCACGCACGAGCAGGCGCTGGACGGTCTTGCGCTCGCCGAGCTGGCGCCGGGCCCCGTCATCCTGTTCCAACAGTTCGTCGGCTTCCTCGCGGCATACCGCAATCACGGCATGCTGCCGCCGCTCGCGGCAGCGACATTGGGTGGGCTGCTCAGCATATGGGTCATTTCCATCCCGACGTTCTTGTGGATTTCTCTCGTTGGTCCGTTCATCGAAAGATTTCGCAACAACCAGCACATCAACACGACGTTGAGCGCCGTCACAGGCGGCGTCCTCGGTGTCGTTCTTACCTTTGCGATTAGGTTCGGCACGCGCACGATATTCACGGAGACCGAGCCGATCAGCGGCTTTGGGCTCGATTTCAGCGTTCCGAATTTCGCCAGCGTTGATCCATGGGCGCTGGCAATCGCCATCGTCGCCGGCATCGCCATGTTCCGCTTCGGGCTCGGAATGGTTGCGACGTTGGCGGCATCCTGCGCCATCGGAACCATTCCATATTTGATCGATGCAATCGGGCTGGGGAGCTTGCAAAGCGGCTTGCTGGGATTCGTCGCCGGCGCTGCCATCGGGTTCCCAGCCGGCCCGGTTGCCCTGTGGTGTCTGCATCTTCGCATCCAGCAGCGGCGCGCAATGGCGTCCGCAATCATCGCAGGCAGCGCGATCGGCGATCTCATTGTCGCCGCGGTGTTCTTCGTCGTCACCGACCTTTTCGGCGGCGCAATCGCTTCGCTGCAGGTGCTCAAAAATCCGCTGTTTCAAGGCCCCATCTTGATTGTGGGCGGGATCGCGCTGCTGTTCATCGTGAGCCGGAGCGTGCTGTTAGGGCTGCCGCAGCAAGAGCAGCCTCGGGACGAGCAATGGACCTATATGGGCGCGGGACTCGCGGCCCTGATTGCGTTGTCCGCGAGCGTAACTCACCCGGAGAACCTTCTAGCGATCGGAGCCGTCTTTGCCATCCTTGGAATTGGATCCGACAGCGGCATCACCCTGCTGACAGGGTTCTTCATCGGAACCGCACTCACCTGGTTCAGCACGATCGAATTGCTTTGCCATCTGGGCGAAAAGCAGGGACGCCAAATCATGCTGCGCGTGATGCAGAGCTTGTGCGTGCTGTGCATCGCGGCAGGAGTCGTCCAACTCGCTCGTGCGACGAACCTCCTCGGCATTTGAGAGCTGCTGCCAGCGCGGCGACGCCGTTCAACCCCCGGTAAGGAGTGCGAGCACGATCACCTGCAACCGCCCACTGTAAAGGACAGCGGAAAAAACAGGGAGACCGGGGACCGGCAGCTCTCGAGACTTCTGTCGTGCAGCGCAAACCAGGAGTGCGGCACAATCGAGCCCTTCTGTTCGTCCAGCGCTTTAGCTCCATCGCTGCAACCCTAGGCAGTACACGCGGGCAACCGGCTTCGGCCATCCCTAGCAAACAACTGCAAAAAAATAACAGGGAGGGAACAGAAGATAACAGGAGAAATCCCAGGAAACGGCAATGCTCAGCGCCGGACTACCGCAGCGTTCGGGGCGCGCGACGCTAGCGGCCAGCAAAAGCAGGTCCGGCAGCGGCGCGAACCGGCGTCCAGGCGCAAATGTGATGAATACGCTTTTGTGTAAGATTCTCGTAACGCGCGCAAGCGAAATTTTTTTACGCCGCCGCGATCTCGATTCCTTCCTGCTCGCAGGAATTCGCCACGTCGCAGACGGTGGCCCGCTGTACGTCGCGCCGCCAGCGCAGATCGTCGAACTCGGTTCCCCGGTGCATCGTGCAGCGATTGTCCCACATCACGAGATCGTTGACCCGCCAGCGATGGGTATAGATGAATTGCCGCTGCGTCGCGTGCGCGGTTAATTGATCGATCAATGTGCGACCCTCGTGCTCGGGCATGCCGCGCGTGCGACGCGAGGTAGAGCGATTTGCGCCCGGATTCAGGGATCGTGCGCACGACCACCTGGGGCACCGGTGGCATTCCTCGCCGCTCCTCATCGCTGAAATTGGTGAAGCCGAGCCGCGCACGAGAGTTGAAGATTGAATGCTCGGCCACCATGCGATCGAGACGACGTTTCGTCTCCTCGGGAAGCGCATCGTACGCGGCTCGCTCATCGGCGAATTCGGTATGTCCGCCGACCGGCGGGATGGACCGCGCATAAAGCAGCGATGCGCGCGCAGGTACTCGCTTGAACGAGCTATCCGTGTGCCACAGCCGGTTGCCCAATTGGAACGAGCGAAGTCTGCTTTGCTTGCCCCAGACCTTGTTCTCGTGATTGAGGTTGGAAACGTCGGCAAATTCTTTGCGCAGACGCAGTGCCGCGTCCTTTCGATAGACGGCAATCGTGGTCTCGAGCGGGCCGAAGTACCTCGCGAATTCGAGGTGTGATCCTGCGATAGATGTTGATCGGGAAAGATCAAGACCGCGTACTGGGTGAAGGCGTCTTTGATCCCGCGCAGATCCGTGGGGTCGATTGGCGCCCCCAAGTCGACGTCGCCGATTTCGGCAGCGAAGCTTGGCGTGACCGGATAGACGGTGATGGCCATGATCATGCCCTCGGGCACGAGGTTTCGGCGGTGTTGGAAGAATTGAATCATGGCGGATCAATGCTTGCAATCGACTCACGGAGAGATTTTTAAGCCGGGACGGCCGGAAGCGAGCAATTCAAAGCGCGTTTCGTGTTGCGTTCGACCGGCGCAACGCGCGCGGCCGCTCGAAGCCTCGCGTGGGGGCGCTTTCGAGGTTCAGAACTTGTAGCCGAGATCCGCGCGGAGGACCTGCACGGTGTGGCTCGTCAGGCGGCCTGCGTCCCGAGCAGTGCCTGGCGGAAACGCGACTTGAGCAACGCTCCGTCCCACGATGGCAACACCAGCGGGTCGCGCGTGGAGGAGACCTTGAGGACGACGAGCACCGGGCCGTCGGCCGTATGCAACATCGTCACCGCGGTGTCGAGTTCGCGCATCTGCCTCACGGTCGCGGTTTGGCGGAAGCCGCACGTGCGCGCGATGCCTGCAAGATCGACACCCGCGCTGGTGTGGGTCGGTTGCATCCCCGTTTCGCCATAATGCTCGTTGTCGATGACGGTGATTGCGAGGTTGCTTGGCTTTTTCGCCGCTGCGGTCGCCAGCGCTCCCAATCCCATCAGCATTTCGCCGTCGCCCGTAACGACCAGGACGCGGCGTTTCGGTTGCGCCAGAGCCAGTCCCAATCCGACCGTGACTGCGCTTCCCATCGCGCCCCAGAGATAAAAATTGAGCGGGTGATCGCCGACAGCCGCGCAGTCATAGGTCGGCGAGCCCAGACCCGCCACCACGAGCATATCGCCGCGATCGCCCAGTATTCGAGCGATCGCGCTGCGGCGCAGCAGCTTGCTTGGTTCGTCCATCGGTTCAGTCCTTGAAAAGCTTGGCACCGAGCATGCGCTGCGAGAGCAGGACCGCCGCGGTGAGATTGCCATTGAAGGCGGTGCGCGCGGCTGCCTCCACGGCCGGGGCCGCCGCTTCCGGCTCGGTCACCTCGTAAACGATCGCGCCCGCCAGCCGCAGGGTGTCGGCTGCGATCTGACCCATCGGTACCTGCCAAGGATTGGCTTCGCCCCACTCGCCACGCATGGTGACGATCATCAGCAGCGGGAAAGCGCACACCCTCGCGAGCGAGAGCGTGTTGATGCAGTTGCCGACGCCACTGCTCTGCATCAGCAGGACACCGCGCTCGCCGCCGAGCCAGGCGCCGGCCAAAATGCCGATGCCTTCCTCTTCGGTGGTGAGGACGGTCGGCTTCATCTCAGTGGCGGCGTGGCACAACTCGATCAGCCGCGCATGCCCCGAGTCAGGGACGTAAGTGACGTGGCAAACGTCGAATTCGCGCAGCTTGTCGAAGACCAGGCTCGGCCAGTTCGGCGCATCGGCCGTGACCATACCGCTGTCGTCTTTGTTCGCGCGGCCGTGTCCCCGAGTTTGCGTGGCCATTTGCCGTCCTTTCAAACAGACAACCGTTGCCGGATGGCTTCATCGGCCATCACGTCCGCCGGCGTACCGTGCTTTATGATTCGCCCCTTCTCCATCACGTAACAGGAACTGCTGATAGCAGCCGCACGGCGGACGTTTTGCTCTACGAGCAACAGCGCGACGCCCTCGCTGCGCATTCGGGCAAGCGATTCAAAAATTTCGTTCACGACCATCGGGGCTAGGCCTTCGGACGGTTCATCCACCAGAAGGAGCTTTGGCGCGCCGACCAGGGCGCGGCCGATCGCCAGCATCTGCTGCTCCCCGCCGGAAAGCGTCTTGCCGAGCTGGCGACGCCGCTCGCGCAGGCGTGGAAACAGATCGAACACACGATCGAGCTGCAGGCGTTGCTCGACACCGGACCGCCATCTGCTGAATAGCCCGAGAATAAGATTCTCTTCGACGCTCAAGGTCGCAAAGATGCGACGGTCCTCCGGAATAAAGGCGATGCCTTTGCGGAACACGCGGTCCGGCGACATCCCTCCGATCGCCTCCCCCTCGAACACAATCCGCCCTTGAGACGGACGCAACCAGCCCATGATCGTCCGCAACGTCGTCGTCTTGCCGGCGCCGTTGCGCCCGAAAATACTGACGATCTCACCCGCATCCACACTGAACGAAACGCCGTGCACCACCGGCGCGTGGTCGTAGCGCGCATAGAGCCGATCGAGCTCAAACAACGGCATGATCGACCCCCAGATATGCTTCCCGGACGAGAGGACTGGCGCGCACGCGATCCGGGGTTCCCTCAAATAGCTTCTCACCCTGGTGCATGACGATGACGTGGTCCGACAGACTCATGACTAGATCGACGTCGTGCTCGATCAGGAGGATGGTGGCGCGACCCGTGAGGGATTTGATCAATGCGTCGAATTCAGCCGTTTCGGAAGGCGACATTCCTTGCGTGGGCTCGTCGAGCATCAGCAGCCTGGGTCTGAGCGCCATGCAGACGGCGATCTCGACCCGGCGCTGATCGCCATGCGACAGATTTCCAACGAGCTCGTTCGCCCTCTCCTGCAGCCCGAACTCCTCAAGAATGGCTCGAGCACACGCCTGCGGCCCGGCCAAGCGATCCAAGCGAACGAGATAGCTACTGCGCCTTTCAAGACTCTGGCACGCGAGGCGAACGTTCTCGAATGTGCTCAGGCCAAAAAACAAATTCGTGATCTGAAACGATCGCGCGACGCCGAGCCTCGCCAACGCAAAGGGCGCTTGTCCGGTGATGTCGCGCCCGTCCAGCTCGACCGTTCCAGAATCCGGCTGCAGCGTTCCTGCGATGAGATTGAACGCGGTGCTCTTGCCGGCCCCATTTGGACCTATGATGGATGTCACACAACGCGGAAGAGCTTCGAAACTGAGATCTCTCACGGCGCGCAGCCCGCCAAACGCCTTGTTGAGAGCGCGCACCTTGATCATGGCGCTGCCTTCCCGCGCGACGCCGACAGGCGGCGAGCAAGTCCGATCAAGCCGTCGGGCAAGAACATGACGAACACGATGAAAATGACACCGAGGACGAGCAGGTGCCTTTCTGTGTAGCTGCCGACCGCGGATTCCAGGAACGTGACGATCATGCTGCCCGCAAGCGGGCCCAGCAGTGTGCCTACGCCGCCGACGAGTGACATCACCACGGCCTTGGTCGAAACCTCGAATCCGAAGAGATGCGGCGCCACGAACCCGCGCAGCAACGGGTAGATCAGGCCGCCAACGGCCGCGACCTGTGCCGCCATGATATATGCCAGAAGCTTGTACCAGAACGAGTTGTAGCCGAGATAAGGCACGCGGTCGGAGTTATCGCGAATTGCGCGCAGGACCGCGCCGAAGCCGCTGTCGAGGATCCGGCGCGTGCCGATATAAATCAAGACCAGAACGCCGAGGACGGCGTAATAGAAGACGAAATTGCTTTGCAGATCGATCGTGACGCCCGGCAGGAGTGTAATGCGCGGGACTGGAATTCCGATCAGACCGTCTGAACCGCCGATTGCTCTCGTGTTGTGCGCGATCTTGGACAAGATTTCCGCGGCGCCGAACGTGATCAGAGCGAAATACACGCCTTTGGCGCGGATTGCGACGGCCCCGAGAACGAGCGAGAAGACAGCCACGGCCGTGACGACCGCGACCAGCACCAGCCAAAACGACTGGGTCACGTGCAAATACATCAGTGCCGAGATGTAGGCGGCCAATCCGAAATATGCGGCCTGTCCGAGCGACAGCAGTCCGGCGTAGCCGAGCAGAATATCGACGCTGAGAGCGGTCGCGCCGAACAGAAACGATTCGATCGCCAGACGCGTGTAGAAAGGACCACCCAGCCACGGAAAGATTGCAGCGAGCACGAGCATTGCAAAGCCGAGCCAACGCAATTGCCCCGCATTGGCTCGCGGGGGATAGAGCGCCCGTAACAGGCGATCGCCGACGTTGAGTTTCGCCGCTGCGTCAAGCGAGGGCCGCGGCTCGACGGGCGGGATGCTCGGTTGGAGCATCACGCCTCTCCAAGCCGGTTGAACAGCCCGCCCGGCCGCGCCACGAGCACGAGCAGCATCACGCCGTAGACCAGCGTCTCAGCCCAGACCGGCGGAATCCAGAGGCTGGCGAGGCCCTGGACCTGCGCAAGCAGCAAGGCCGCGACCACCGCGCCGATGATGCTTCCCATTCCACCGACGATGACGACGGCGAAGGCCATGACGAGGAAGTCATGCCCCATCGTGGGAAACACGGCGTAGATCGGACTAAGCAAGACGCCGGCGAGCCCCGCTAGGCCACTGCTGTAGATAAAGGTCAAGCCGTACACCCACCTGATCGGGATCCCCAAGGATGCGACCATCGGCGGATCGACCGCGGTCGCGCGTAGGACGGCGCCGAGCCGCGTGCGGTACACCAGCCACCAGGTGGCGAAGATCGCGATGAGGGCGATGCCGAAGACGAAAAGCCGGTAGGTCGGCACGAACACCTCGGCGAAGCTTACGATGCCGGTAAACGCAGGCGCCACGGCGTGCGTCTCCGTTCCCCACACCACCTGAGCAATGTCCCGAAGGACCAGGCTGACGCCGAACGTGAGAAGCAAGGTCACGATGGCGCGATCCGCCCGTGGCAACAGCGGGCGGATTCCGAGTTCTTCCAGCGCCCAACCGACGGCGCCGACCAGAAGCGGAACCAGCACCAGCGCGCTCCAGTAGCCTGCGCCCCAACCAACGAGCATGAAAGCGGCATAGCCGCCGAGCATATAGAGATCGCCATGCGCGAGATTGATGACGTCGAGCAAGCCGAAAATCAGGGTCAGGCCCAATGCCACGAGCGCGAGCGCGACGCCGATGATCAGCGCATCGATCACCTGGGGCAGGACTACGACGTGGAGATAACCCAGAAGGTCTTCCATCGGCGCAGCTCGCGCTCGTGGCTTTCGCTCAGAATTTCTCGCATTTGTCGGAACCGACAGCGTCCTCTCCGGGCACCTTTCCGACGGTCCGGAAATCGTTTCCGCTCACCTTGACCACGACCATATCGACGATCGCCTGGTGATCGCCCTTGCGCATGTTCTTCGTGCCTTGCGGCGTTTCCCAGGTTGCGTCCTCCATCGCGCCGCGCAGCTTCTGTTCATCCGTGCCGCTCGCCTTCTCGATGGCCTGCTTGAAGAGATAAAACAGGCCATATGTATCGGCAGCGAAGAGATCCGGGTCGCTCTGGAATTCCTTCTTGAAGGCGGCCACGAATTTCTTGTTGGCCGAGGTATCGATGTCGATCGAATAGCCGGCCGCACTCAGAAATCCCTCAGCCGCGCCCGCCATTGCGCCGATATTCTCCTGTGTCACGGCGCCAGCGGAGCCCGCAAGCGTCAGCTTGTCGGAGAGCATGCCATATTCCTTGAGTTGCGTGAGGAGACGCACCGTGTCGTTGCCGGCCGTCGCAGTCATGATGACGTCAGGACGTGCAGACCGGATCTGGCCGACGTACGGGGTGAAGTCCTTTGCCCCGAGCGGCGGGAACGCGCTTCCGACGTCGGTGCCGCCCAGGCGCTTGATATCGTCCTGAAACGCGGAAATGCTGCTGCGGCCCATCTCATAGTCGGGGCCGATGAAGAAATAGCGTTTACCCGCCACGTTTTTCGTCAGCCATGAGGTCAACGCGCTCGACTGCATGAAGGCATTGGCGTTCACGCGAAAGACGTTCGGATTACATTGCGCGCCTGTGATCGACGGCGCATAGGACACGGTCGTGACCAGAATGCGATTGTTTCGTTCCGCAACCTGGCCGACCGCAAGCGTGGATCCGCTGTTGACGGTTCCAGTGAGAAGATCGACCTTGTCTTGCTGGAGCAATTTTTCGGACTTGCGAACGGCGACCGACGGATTGGCCTCCTCGTCCTCGAACAGCAGTTCGAACGGACGACCTGCGACGCCGCCCGCCGCATTGATCTCCTTGACCGCGAGCTCGGCACCCCAACGCACCTGTTTCCCGATCGGAGCGTAGCTGCCCGACAGTGGCGTGACGACCCCGACCTTGATCGCATCGGCTGCGTGTGCATTCAGCCCGAGGCTGAATGCGAATGCGGCGATCGCACTGCTTAGAATAGTCGGCGTGTTGAGCATGTTTTCCTCCGGTTGCAAGTCTCACCTTAGGCGCCGGTGAAATTGGGCTTACGCTTCTCGGTGAAGGCTGCGATGCCTTCCTTGTAATCACCGCTTTCCCGCAGTTTCTCGTAGGCGTGTCCCTCGACCTCGAAGCCCGCGCTCAGGCTCGTGTCGTATGACGTGTTCAACACCCGCTTGACCGTCTTGAGTGCTAGCGGCGACATGGTGGTGAGCGTCGTGACGATGTCGTCGAGAATGCGATCGAGTGCCGCCGTGTCATCGGCAACGCGCGTGAGCAAGCCCCAGCCGTGGGCTTCCGGCGCGGGGATGCGACGGCCGAGCATCATCATGTCCACGGCGCGGGTCAAGCCAGCGATGCGCGCCACGCGCTGACTACCGCCGCTGCCGGGAATTTGGCCCAGAGTCACCTCCGGCAGTGCCAGGACCGTGTCCTTGGTCGCGATCCGGATGTCGCAGGCCATCGCCAGTTCGAGGCCCACTCCCATGGCATACCTTTCCAGCACGCAAACCACCGGCTTCGGGCAGCGCTCGGGCGCGGCGATATTCCATGCGAGGTGGGACATGCCATCGCGCTCGATTTGCGGGAACGCCTTGACGTCCCCGCCCGAAGTGAACACGCCGTTTTTGCCCCGGATCACGACGACGCGCACGTCCGGATCCTGGGCGAATGCTTCGATGATCGCGGCGATTTGGGCACGCCCACGATAGGACACGACATTCAACGGTGGCCGATCGAGCCAGAGAAAGCCGGCCTTCTTCTTAGGGTCGACTTCGTAGTGCAGGCCATCGAAATCGCGCAGAATTGCGGCACGCTGTTCGGCGTAATCCTTGCTCATGAGTCTTCCTTCACCGTGACCTTGTTGTCTGCGAACGCCTCATATTCCCCGGTTCGCAACTTGCGGCGCAAAAGCTTGCCGGATGCGGAGCGGGGGATGGCCTTCACGAATACGTATTCCCTGGGGCGCTTGAAACGGGCGAGCCCGCTGCGCAAGCACACCTTGTCGAGCTCATCAGGTGCGAGCTCGGCGCTCGCCGGTTCAACGAAGGCCACCACCTTGGCGCCGAGCCGCTCGTCCGGCATTCCCACGACGGCACACCCCGCAACGAGCTTGCTGCGCGCGAGGGCGTCCTCCACTTCCTCCGGAAAGATATTTTCGCCGCCGCTGATGATCATGTCGTCGACGCGACCGACGACGTAGAGCTCGCCATCCTCGTCGAACCTTCCGAGATCGCCGGTGCGGTACCAGCGGCCTTGAATGGCCTTGGCATCGGCGTCGGGGCGCTTCCAGTAGCGCGAAAACGCCTCCGGGCTGCGCATGCTGGCGACGATCTCACCAGTGACGCCCGACGGCAGGTCGATCTCGATATCGTCGTCGCGGGACGGCGAAACGACCCGGATGATCTGGTTCATCCCAGCGCGCCCGGCGCAGCCGGGCTTGCGGTCGAGATGATCGCAGTAGCTGAAGGTGTAGATTTCGCTGGAACCATAGTAGTTGACGAACAGATCGGGCTTGAGCTGATCCAGGCAACACTCGATCAGCGCCGGACTCATTGTCATGCCTGCGAAGCCGACACGGGACAAGGAACGCAGGTCGTAAGACTCGAACTCAGGGCGTCGCAGCACGTCGTGGAACATCGTGGGGACGAGGAAGAGCGTCGTCAGCCGCTCCTCGGAGATCAGCCGCAGAACCTGCTCCGGTCCATATTCGGGCACACACACCAGTCTGCCATTGAGCAGCGCAACGCTGAGCATTATGCGCACGCCCATCGTGTGGAAGAAGGGCATCACGCCGAGACTGGAATCGCCCTGCCGATATTGGTTCTGGGCAATGTGAGCAATCGCCGCCATCAGCTCGCTGCGGTGGCTGCGCGGCACGCCTTTTGGGCGCCCGGTGGTCCCGGAGGTGTAAAGCATCAAGCATGTCGCTGACTCGCTGACCGCGGCCGGACCAGCGAGCGCAGGTGAATCGCGCAGTCGTGCGAATGGCATACCCTCGCCTTTGCCGTCGGCGGCAAGGATCACACGGCGCGGGTCGATCTTGAGCGTCGCGGCAGCGTCGGCGACGGCCGCGCCCGAGGCGGCGTCGAACGCCACGGCTGCCGCTTCGGCGTCCTCGAGGCAATACCTGATCTCGTCCGCGGTTGCGCGCCAGCTCACCGGGGTAAACACGATGCCGAGCAACTGGCATGCCCAGTACAGCGTCGCCATCTCGTATCGATTCCGCATCACCAGCACGAGATGGTCCCCCGCCTGCAACCCCATGTCCCGCAAGCCGCCGGCAACCGACGCGATCTCGCGATACCAATCGGCATAGGTCATCCGACGGTTGCCTTCGACGAACGCCTCCTGGCGAGGTTGGCGCATCACCGAGGCGGCGAACGCGCTGCCCAGATCCATGTCACGAACCTTTGCGGATCGCGGTTGCGGCTTCGAGCACCGCGGCAACGATCGGCGCATATCCCGTGCATCGGCAGATGTGACCGGAAAGCATGTCGCGGACCTGCCGCTCGTTCGGTGCCGGCGTGTCGCGCAGAAAATGCGTCACCGAGCACAATATACCCGGCGTGCAGAACCCGCATTGTAGGGCATGATGCTTCGCGAAGGCGCGCTGCACCTCGTTGAGCGTGCCTGGTTCGGCGAGCCCCTCCACGGTGACGATGTCCGCGCCGTCGGCCTGCGCGGCGTACTGGGTGCAGCTGCGCACGGCTCGTCCATCGAGGAGAACCGTACAGGCGCCACATACGCCATGCTCGCAACCGACGTGAACCCCGAAGGCCTGCAACTCATGACGCAGAAAATCGCACAGCAGCATGCGCGGCTCGGCCTCGCCGGATCGGCGTTGCCCGTTCAAGGTCAAATGGAGCGTGAAGCGCTCACCGGCTGCGCGATGAAGCGTTGTCATTGCAGGCGATCCCTTCGCTGTCGAGCCATCGCGAGCGCATCGTTGACCGCGCGCTCCACCAGCACCCTCGTGAGCGCAATCCGATAATCGGCGCTTGCCGAACGATCCTCCATGGGTGTCACGCTGACCGCAGCATGCTCGCAGAGGCCTGCGGCGATGTCGCTCGCGGAACAGCCGAGAAAACCCTTCGCGTCGATGGCGACCGGCCGGCTCTCTACTCCCCCGACACCAAGGGAGAGTTCCTCGAGCCGGTCGCTCTTATCGAGACGAAGGCTACAGCCTACCGCCGCGATCGCAAAGTCTCCGTGCCGCTGAGCGATCTCCGTGAAGGCGTGGCCGGCATCCGGCGCGGCGCGCGGCCACTCCAGCGCCGTCACCATCTCGTCCGGCTGGCGCTGCGTGGTGAGCGCGCCGAGAAAGAACTCACGCGCAGGAACGCGCCGTTGCCGCCGCCGCGACTGCAGCACGACGGCCCCGCCGCACACGACGAGGGCGAGCGGTATTTCGGCGCTCGGATCCGCGTGCGCGACCGAGCCGCCGAGTGTTCCGCGATTGCGCGTCTGAAAATGCCCGACCCACGGCAACGCCATGACAAGTAGCGGCACCTCGCGTGCAATGACGTTCGCGCGCAGCGCGTCGCTCTGTACCACTCCAGCGCCGGTCACCACGATGTTGGATCGTGCCGTAATGGTCTTCAGCGCCTGGATGCGTGAAATGTCGATCACGGCGCGCGGACGAACGACTCTGAGATTCAGCATCGGTCCGAGCGTCATCCCGCCAGCGAGGACGGCCGCCTCCTCCCCCTTCCCGGACAGGAGAGCGAGCGCTTCCGAAACGGCCTCCGGCCGATAATAGTCGAACGCAACAGGCTTCACGGCTCGCCTCCGTTTCGGCGATACCGTCGCAATTTCGACCACCAGCTTCGCCAGCCCGAGCCACCCATCGGTCTGAGCCGACGCTCCAGAGAGTGAAAGAATTGAGCGATGAGATAACGCGTCACGCTACCGAGCATGCGCTGGCCGACGGCCGCAACCTTGCCACCGATATCGGCTTCGTAACGATACTGGAGATGCGTGCGGCCGCCGACCTCGGGTCGCAGGCTCACGAAGCCCGATCCCGATCCAAAGCCCAACGCCCCGAAGGCCTTGCCGACGAGGCGCACAGAGGTTTCCTCCTTCTTGTCACGCAGCTCGATTTGCACGTGATAGGTGCCGCGAATGCCGGCAACACCGATCACGACCTCCGCCGAGTAGCGATCCGGACCTTCCTGCGTGAGGCCGCGACACCCCGGCATGATGGCAGCAAGCTCGCTCGGATCGAGGAGCCGGCGCCACACCTCCTCGACGGGAGCGGACAGAGAGATTTCCCCGCTTCCCGTCAGCGCCCCGGCGCCGACCACCGTCCCTTCTGCTCGGACCTGCGCTGCGACCGGGCGCCGCCTAACATCATGCCCGTTCGCGAGTGCCCACACGCGCCGCAGATTCAACGGCAACGAAATATCGTCGCGTCCGAGGGCATTCGCGACGGCGTTTGCGATCACGGCGGGGGTGAGCATCGAGCTGCCGTCTCCCATGCCCTTCGCGCCTAGCGCATTGACGGGAGAAGCCGTTTCGACGTGGCCGATCTCGACGGGTGGAACTTCGACGGCTGTCGGACAGAGATAATCCGCAAATGTCCCCGACAGGAAATTGCCCCGCTCGTCATACGCCAATTCTTCGAACAGCGCCGCGCCTAGACCATGGGCAAAGCCGCCGTGGACCTGTCCTTCGACGATTTTGGGATTGAGCTGGGTTCCGACGTCGTGAACCGAGACATATTTATCGATGCGGATCGCCCCGGTTCTGCGGTCGATCTCCAGCGCCACCAAATCGATTACGAAGCCGAATGTGACCGCGGAAGCAATCCGATCTTCGTCATCGGGCGCGCCCAAGACTGGCGGCGACACGACGGCAGCTTCATGAATTCCGGGGGTGGCATCGTCCGGCAAACCGGCGGGGTCCCAGTGCGCGCGCGCCGCCGCCTTGCGGAACGGCAATCCCTTGTTGGACTGACCGCGCACTCGGGCATAGCCTTCGCGTAGCTCGATCTCTTCGGGAGCAGCATCCAGGGCGTCAGCGGCAAGCAATTTGATTTTCTGCGCGACTTGTTCCGCGCACTTGGCGACGGCATCGACGACGATTGCCGCGAAGCGGTTCGAGTAATTTCCCGACGCAATCGACCAAGCGCTCGTCAGCGTGTCGATCTCCGTCACCACATCGACGTCGTTGGGGTGCAGTCCAAGCACGTCGGCGACGATCTGCGCGGCAACCGTCGCATGGCCCTGGCCATTCGGGGTGCTGCACAGGCGCAACGTGACTTGTCCGCTCGGATCGACCGAGATCACTGCGCTGGCATTAGCGCCCGATTTGCGGTCGGCACGGCGGCGGTCTTGCGCCGTCTGCGCCAGTGAAACATAGGCCATATTCGAGCCGGATGGTTCTACACCCGCTGCCAGGCCGATGCCGAAGAGCCCTCCCTTGCGGCGGACTTCGTCGCGCCGGCGTTTGAGCTCGTGATAGTCGGCGATCCGCAGGAGCTCCGACAGCGCCGCGTCGTAGTCGCCGGCGTCGAATATGGCGCCTGCCGGCGCTCTGTAAGGGAAAGCATCGACAGAAATGAAATTGCGACGGCGCAGTTCCGCCGGATCCATGGCGAGCCCGCGCGCCGCGATGTCCATGATACGTTCGAGGGCAAAATAGAACTGTGGTCCCCCGTATCCGCGATTGAGACCCACGGGTGTGCAGTTCGTGACAACGAGCTCGTTGTCGATGGAAATGTTCTGCACCTTGTAGCAGCCGTTTGAGGCGGCGTGCATGCGATAGAGGGACGCGGGCTCGGGCGGCCGCACGTGGGCGCCCATGTTCGCGGTGTTTCTGAACCGCAACCCAGTGAGCTCGCCATCCTTCGTGAACGCCGCCGCGACCGTTCCCACGCGATCGCTCGAGGCGGAGGAGGCCGTGAGGTGCTCGGCGCGATCTTCGATCCACTTGACGGGCACGCCCGTCTTGCGGCTGACGGCGGCGAGAAGGACGATGTACGAAAAAACGGCCTGCTTGATACCGAAACTTCCGCCGCTGCTCGGCGGCGTGATGAGGCGAAGTCGGTGGCCGGGCACACGCAATGCGCTGGCCATGAGCGGCTGGACCACGAACGGCCCCTGGAAGTTCGACCATATCGTGTAACGGTCGGGGGCGAGTTCGAATTGCGCAATGACGCCGAACGTCTCCATCGGCGTGGAGGCATAGCGCGGATACGAGTACGGGAACTCGAACACTCGATCAGCTGCGGCAAAGGCAGCATCCGGGTTGCCGTAGCTGAAGCTGCGCCGGCTTATGATGTTCGAACCGACCCTCTCGTGGATCACCGGGGCGTCGCGCGCGGTGGCGCTTCGCAGGTCGGACGCTGCCGGAAGCACTTCATATTCGACGCCGATCAGGTCGCACGCGTCTTCCGCGATGTAACGCGTGTCCGCAATTACCACGGCAACGGGCTCGCCGACGTATCGTACCCGGTCGATTGCGATGGGATAGTAGGCGAGCGGAGCCTTCACGACGCTCGGCACCGGTCCAATCAGATCGCTGACGTCCTTGCCGGTGACGATGCCCCAAACCCCTGGCAGGTCCCGCGCTCGCGCGAGATCGATCCGTCCGATCCGCGCGTGCGGATGGGGCGAACGCAAGATCGCTGCGAAGCGGATTCCCGGAATTGGCGAGAGATCGTCGATAAAGCGTGCCTGCCCGGTCAGGAGCGCCTGATCTTCCTTGCGCTCAACGGGCGAGCCGACCCATCGCTGCGACACAGTCCCGATTGCTTCCAGCAAAACGCGGTCCACCTTGGAAAACCGTTAACCTCGCCGTTTGGCCGTTTCGTCTCGTTGCATGATCTATAGGACCAGCCGGGTCGTCGCGACAAGATTGACAACGAGCAAAATCATTTGCCGTTATAGAGGCGCACCGAGCCGCAGGCGGCCGTCGAGGCCGCAAGATCAACATCAGTTACCTCGCCCCGGGCATAGTATTCACCGCAGCGCCACGCGCGCCGTTGATTGCAGGAGGAATTGTTGAGCCGAGTGTTGCGTGTTTGCTGGCGCCGAAATGCGCACGATCCACGAAACCGATAGTCCCTGCCGAGAATGATTATGACGGTCGATCCCTCGCTCCAGTCAGCAATCGATGCCCTCGCTTTTCCAGGCGTCGTGATCGGCCATCGCTTGATCTCACCTGGCGATGAAGACGCGTTATTGCCGGAGGAAGCTCCTGCCTTCGCCTCGAGTGTCGTCAAGGTGCGGCGTGCGAGCGGCTCGGCTCGCATTGTGGCACGTCAACTCCTCAAGCGATTGGGGCACCCCGAATGCGCACTACCGAGAACTTCCGGGGGAGCGCCAGCCTGGCCCCCAGGAGTCGTCGGCTCGCTCGCGCACGATTCTCGTGTTGCGGTCGCGGCAGTCGGGATGGGTCGTGATGTAAGCGCTATAGGGATAGACGTCGAGCCGGCCGAATCGTTGCCGCCTGAATTGCTGGACTTGGTCGCAACGCCGCAAGAGCGGCTGAGAATAGGCGATGACCCTTACCAGGGACGACTGCTTTTCGTTGCCAAGGAGGCCGTATACAAGGCAGTATACCCACTCGACCAAACATTTCTTGACCATCACGACGTGCAAATTTGTTTTGCCGAGCACAAAGCTGTCGTGCGCAATGGCCGGGTCGTCGAATTGCGATTCTGCATTGCTACACACTTGGTAGCACTGGCCTTCCTGCCCGGCCTTCGGTGAGGCCCGCGCCTAAACGTTCGATACGTGGTATCTCGTCCGCGCCTATACTATAACTTGCAGCAGGGCGGCGCCGCGGAAACAGGCGACGCGGCCCGAGAAGCACGAGGGAGGACTCGTCAATGTCACAGATTCGCCTCACAGCCATGGCGGTCGCGTTGAGTGCCGCCGGGTTTGCAACAACGGGGCTGGCGCAGCAGGCACAACGGCCGCAAATCGAGACCACCAAGGTCGACGGCACCGACAATGTCTACATATTCCGCAATGGCAATCATCAATCGATGTTCATCGTAACCAAGGACGGGGTGATCGCGACTGATCCGATCGCCTACGGCCGACCGACCGGCGGCCAAGATTACATCGCCGAGATCAAGAAGGTGACCGACAAGCCGATCAAGTTCCTAATCTACAGCCACCACCACTACGATCACATCGCCGGCGGCAAGCCGTTCAAGGACGCCGGCGCCACCATCATTGCGCACAAGCGGGCGAAGGAGCGGCTTGCCGTGCTCAAGGATCCAAACACTCCGCTCCCCGATCAGGTGGTCAGCGACGCCGGCCGCACAATCAAGCTCGGCGGCACAACGCTCGAGCTGAAATATTTCGGCCTCAATCACTCCGACTCGAACTTAGTGATGTGGTTGCCGAAAGAGAAGATCGTCTTCGTTGTCGACACGATACCAGTCGGATCGTTTCCCGGGCGCGGCTTCATCGACATCTATCCGCTCGAAACGGAGGAGTTCATCAAGAAGGTCCTCGCGTTGGACTGGGAGAGGCTGATCCCCGGACATCCCGGCCAGCCGGGTGGTCGACTCGGCACCAAGAAGGATGCGCAAGACATCCTCACGCTGATGCAGGAGGCCTCCGCCGAGATGAAAAAGATGGGGCAAGACGGCAAATGCTGGGAGCCGGCCGAGAAGGACTTCAAGCTGCCGAAGTACGCGAATTGGCCCGGCTACGAGAACGGGCTGCCACTCGTGGCTCGGCGCTATTGCGGGCTGTGGGGTCGCGGGACCTGAGCTGCGCTGCGAAGTTTCGATTGGAGCTTTCCCTGCCGCCATGCGATCTCGGTAATGCCGGTCGGCAGAGCCGACGACGCTACCGCGGCTGCGCTGCGACCGGTCTGTCGGATGGCTGCCTTGAGCGAGGCTCCGCCGCTTTCGGCTCTGCGTTCGGCTCCGGACGTAGGATCCGGTAAAGATAAGTCTCGATATCGGAGAGACTGAGCGGCCAAAACGAGCGCGATTCCTCGGGAGGAGCGGCAGCGGGAGTGGGCGAACTGGCAGGCGCGATCTTTTCGGCCGGCGTTGCCAATCCGGCAGCGGGCGTTTTCTCCAACGGCACCGCCGGACCGGCAGCGGTGGTGCTTTCCTTTGTGGCGTCGGTCCCGCTCGGCGGCGGGCTCCCCGCCAGCGGCGCCGGTGTATCCACATTGCCAAGGATGATCGGTAAGCCGTCTTTGCCGCTGCCGATAACCACGACTTTCGCATTCGTGGATTGCGAAAGCTGCAGCGTCGCCTCGATGCCGCGCCAACGCAGGTAGGACTCTGAGATGCCTTGGCTGACGGTCTGTTGAAAATCGCGTATGCCTTCTGCCTCGATCTTCTTGCGTTCCGACTCTCGTTTTTCGCGCTCGACGCGAAACTTATATTCCTCTGCAATGTAGTATTGCTCGGTTTTGCGATTGATGGCGGCGACGATGGCCGCGGGCAGTTCAATGCCAGTCACAAGTATGTCGTAGAGGATGATGGTGTCCCTCATCGAGACGCGGTACGACTCTTCGCCTTCGTGCTCCATCATCTTCTCGGATAGCCTGTCCTCCACAAGGCTGCGGATTTTGTCCTGAATTTCCTGGCGTGCCGTCGAATAGACCTGTTCGGCAGTATATTGAGCAATCACCTCGCGCGTCAGACTGCCGATGCCAGGCTGCACCAGCACTTGCTCAAAATTAGGCCCGATCGCTTGGTGGAGCACGGGGACCGCGTCGCGCTGGAGCCGGAACCGGACAATGATTGTCGCCGTCAGGCTCACGCCGTCGCTGGAGATGGCGTTGTAGGACTCGGTAAAGGATTGCAGTCTCAGGTCGTACAGAAATACTTGATTCCAGGGCAAAATGAGATTGAAACCCTCGTTCTTCAACCGCCGCGGGTCGAGCACCGTGCCGCCGCCAAAACGTTTCCACAGGACTCCGACGTCGCCGCTGGGAACCGTTACCACCATGTGAGGGTAGAGCACCACCGCGACGAGTGTCGCGACCATCAGGTAGATCACTACACTTGGGAGATGGCGTTCAGCGAACCGCCGCCACCGGGCTCGTCTCGTCGTCGGGAGCGGCTCCCCATCTGACCACAGATACGCTTTCATCACCTGTTCTCCACCGTCTGCTGCGCAGCGAACCGGCCGTCTTCCATGCGCAGTCTGCGAGCGGGCAAGTCCATTTCGTCGATATAGCGATCGTCATGCGTTATCGCCACCACCGTCTCGCCGCTCCGCTTCAACTCCGGCAACAGCTCATAGTAGAATTTACGCCTAAATTCCGGGTCTTGATCGGCGGCCCATTCGTCTAGCAACAGAAGCGGCCGCTTCTCCAGCAAGCTTACGATGAGCGCCAGACGTTTGCGCTGCCCTTGCGATAGATCGAGTGTGCTAAAATGGCCGTCAGTGAGGTGCGTCTTGTCGTGCAATTGGAATTGCGCCAGCAGACTGTCGACCTCCGCGGGATCGGGATCGGGAACCCCATAGAGTTTCTCGAAGAGATGATAGTCAGGAAAGATCGCGGCAATCAACTCGCGATAGGCCTGACGCGTGCTGTCGTTGACACGCACTCCATCAAAAGTGATTTCGCCTGAATCGGGCTTATACAGCCCGGCGAGCAACTTCAGGAAAGTCGATTTGCCCGAACCGTTGCCGCCGGTAATGAAGACGAGGTCGCCCGATAGCAACGTGAAGTCGATCGGCCCGACCTGGAAAACGGCGTCGGACCATTTGTCGACGTAGCGGAACACGACATTGCGCATCTCGATCTTGTGGAAGCGCTTCGAGGGCTCAACCGCGGTAACTTCCGTCGAGGGGATAGTCGCCAGTAGCCTAGCCTCCAGTTGCTCGATGTTGTCCGCTGCCGTATTCGCGGCGCTCAAAATGGGTATCGCCTGAACCAAGCCAAAACACGTACCGACGACAAACACGAGAGCCGTTATCGTCTTCGTGACGGTTTCTGCTCCCATCGCGCCGCTGAAAGTCGGGACCGCGAACGCTATAGCGCCGAGCAATCCGTACAGCGCGCTTTGCAAGAACACCATTCGCCGGAAGGTTTCGCTCTGGGCGCGGATTTTGATGTTGGCGGCAACCCTCGACATTTCGACAATATCGTTAAATAGAGTGTCGCTACGCGCGCTGTTGAGCCTCACCTCCTTGAAGCCGTTCAGGAGGTCCATCAGACGATCGAACAGCCGGTGTTCCAAATTAGACGCTTCATGAGACGCCATGCGGAGTTGGCGGCTCTTTGCGTGGAACAGCACTGCTGCGATGCCGAGGATTATGACGCTTAGCGCGAAGGCTAGGAGCGACAGATACGCAACATACATTGCAACGAAGAAGATGAGAACCGCGCCTTGGGCCGCAAAAGCGAGCGTGTTGCTCATTTGCGTGAGTGTCGCGGTCTCTTTAGTGATGGCGCCAACGATTTCTCCACGGCCGATCGCCTCCAGCGGAAGAAGCTCGGAGTGGCGCACGTGATCCATCAGGCGCAGCCGCAGTTTGTGGATGATGGCCTCGATTTCGGCCGTTGCCGTGATCAAAATGTAATGTTGTGTCTTGATGAAGAGAAAAAGCGCGACGATGAAAAGCGCCGCTGGCCAGAGGCTGACCTTGCCGCTGTCAGCGGCCTGGGCCCCGGAATTGATCGCGGTTAGAATCGCGGCGGTGCTAATGCCTCCCAGGGCGGATATGACGATCAGCCGATTCAGGGAGCCGTACATTTCACGGCGAACGAGCGTGAAGAAAGACATCGCTGGATGTGCCCGTTTGCACGCGTCGCGCGTCAATCCCTACGACCGCAGAGAAACTGCCGCTTCTAGTGCAACGGCAGTCAATCGCTCTGCGGGCGGTGACGCCATTCGACGCGTTCTGATGGCGCGGTTAATTTCAGCACGATTATCATCACAATGGGAGTGATGAAAAGCGACATTATGAATGTGCCGAAAAACCCCATGCGGCGTTGGCTGCCGCAGAGCCCCGTGAGAATGCAGAATACGATGTAGATTATAACAGCGATCGCCACCGTCATTACGTCATGATCTCTGTCTCTACCTCTAGCGCCCGGCCGGTCCATACCGACGTCGGTATGGATTAAAAGCCCATGGCGATCAAGGGCCGCCGGCTGCGGCGCTGCCCTTGCTCGACGCACTTCGGGCGGCGGAAGCGGAAGGACCGGAGGATGGCGCTGTCACCGAGCGGGCGGCAAACTTTTCTTTCTGGGCCTTGATGAACTCACGATAATCGGGGGGATTGAAATCAAGCAGCGTCCCACCCGAAGCAAAATGCTGGATGAAAACCTTGCCGATCACGTAGGTGGCGCCGGCAGAGAACACCGGCATTGTCAGCGCGCCGATTGCCGTTCCTACTCCGGGAAAGCTCTTCACGAGGCTGCCCACACCCACCGCGGTGGTCGTCGCAGTGCTCGCCGGGATCACCGCTCCTGCCAAGCTGGCTATGATCGATTTGCCTCGATTTTCGGAAAATGGAACGCCGTAAATTTCGGAAAGGCGGCGTAACATCTGGAGTTGAACTCCGCCAACTGCAGCCATGTCGACGAGGGGGATGGGGATCAATCCGGCAGCTCCAGACCACAGCGAGAAACGATCGACCAATTTCGACGCAACTTGATCGCGCTCCTCCTCTGTCATTCCGGTCAGGTCAGAACCGGTCATGCCTGGATCCTTACTTTTGGCCGTGCCAGCCCCAGTCGTTTCCTGTGCCATATACGGATCCTTTCTCCTCACCTGACGCAGAACCTTAGCGCGAGATCCAGTCGACTCAACCAAAATTGATCAATGCGTGACCGCATCCGCCACCCATTCCACAGTCTAGCATATAGACGCCGCGGGCACTAGGCGTTTGTGCTGGATTCCCAGATGCTTCCCGTCGTCCTACACACATGACAATGCGGATTTCTACCTGTACAAATGGGCGTCTGCCGAAGCTCACGCACCTCCGCACCATGGTTCAATTACTCTGAAACAGGGTCATCGTTTCGGTGTCTGATCTCGATCGCAGTTTTAGTAACAGGCTGCACATCGACTGGGCGTGTGTTCAGAACAATAACATGTTCCGACTGTCAACGGCCCAGCTTGGAATTTGGTTTGCTCAGAAGCTCAATCCATCTAGCCCCGCATACAATATCGGTGAGTACCTCGAGATCCACGGCTCCGTGGACGCGGTTTCGTTTGAACGGGCATTACAACAAGTTGTCGCCGAAACGGAGGCGCTGCGTGTGCAAATCATTGAACACGCGGGGGGCCCCCGGCAGGTCCTTGGCCCTCCACCGTCTTGGTCGATGCCGATCATTGATGTCAGCGGCGAGCCCGATGCGCGTGCCGCTGCGGAATCATGGATGCAGGTTGATTTGGCGCGGCCGATCGACCCAACCCGGGGACCGCTGTTCGGATACGCTTTGTTCAAAGCGTCGGATAGTCGGTTCTTTTGGTATGCGCGTTATCATCATATCGTGATGGACGCTTTCGGCATGTGGCTCATCGCCCGCCGAGTAGCAAATGTTTACACGCAGCTCACGAACCGACGAAGTACGCGTGATGGTTCATTTGGCGCTCTAGCTGTCCTGCTGGAAGAGGACGCCGCCTATCGTGCGTCGAAACAATTCGCGCAAGACCGCCGATATTGGATCGACTATTTGGCCAACCGGCCTGAACCGGTCACGTTGCGTGGCCGCGCGTCGAGCGACTCCCGTCGCTTCCTGCGCAATACTGCCTACCTGCCACATCGGGGTGCGGACGATCTGCGCTCGATCGCACACCGCACCGGCACAAGCGTAGCTCAGATCATAAGTGCGGCGACGGCGATCTTCCTGCATCGCCTGACCGGCGCAAAGGATTTGGTTTTTGGCCTCCCCGTCGCGTCCCGCAGCGACGTGTTGAGATGCACTCCCGGCATGGTCTCGAACGTGCTGCCGCTGCGTGTGGCAGTTCGTCCGGACATGACGGTGTCAGAAGTTCTGGGCCAGATCTCCTGGCAGATCCGCCGAGTATTAAAGCACCAACGTTATCAAATTACAGACTTGCGCCGGGATGTTGGCGGAATCGCCAATGGCGAACCGCTGTTCGGGCTCAGTGTTAATATCATGAGGTTCAATTATGATTTTAGTTTTGCGGGCAATAATGCCATCGCACATAATCTCTCACTTGGCCCGGTCGAGGATCTATCCATCGCCGTTTACGATCGCGCAGATGGTGGTCCGCTTCGAATCGACTTCGATGCCAATCCGACATTTCATACCTCGGCCGATCTTGCTGACCATCAGCAAAGATTCTTGAGGCTGTTGACGGCTGTTGGCGATCCCGACGTTTCGATTGGGCGGCTGGAGATACTGTCGGCGGCGGAGCGTCGCACGCTGCTGCACGAGTGGACCGCGACGGGGCGTGCGCTGCCGTGTGCGACGCTGCCGCAGCTGTTTGCGGCGCAGGCGGCGGCGACGCCTGACGCGGTTGCGGTTGTGTTT
>WNFM01350211.1_pt3 | contig 29205 bp, 28 predicted proteins | sample 5400271 | NCBI WGS metagenome assembly WNFM01 (sample SAMN13153352, study PRJNA577476) | soil metagenome | isolation source: 60 cm saprolite on Douglas fir-dominated hillslope | place: USA:California | collected 2013-09-17 | reverse complement strand
ATTAACGCTTACACGCTTTCCAAGCGTGCGCCTTAAGCCGCTCGGCCATCTCTCCGCAAGGACGCGATTCTATCGCGCCAGCAGTCCGTTGATCCTGCCAACCAGCTCGGTCGTCGAGAAAGGCTTCGAGATGTACAGGTCGGCGCCGGCGGCCAGCCCCTTGCGCTCCTCGGTCTCGCTTCCCTTCGCCGTCAGCATGACCACCTTGATGTGCCGCCAGTCGGGATGCTCCCGGATCCGGCTGCAGACGTCGTAGCCGCTGCGCAGCGGCATCATGACGTCGAGCAGCACCAGGTCCGGCCGGTGCGCGCCGATCAGCTTCAGGGCCTCCTCGCCGTTCGGCGCCACGACGACCTCGTAGCCGCTGCGCTGCAGGAGAAACTCCAGCGCGGTGACGATATTGGGTTCGTCGTCGGCGATGAGGATTTTCCTGCTCATGCGGCGGCGGCCACGCGCGCGAGCGGCAGCGTGAACGAGAAGCAGGCGCCGCCCCCCGCCCCGCTCTCCACCCAAAGCTTGCCGCCGTGATGCTCGACGATGTGCCGGCTGATCGGCAGCCCGAGGCCGGTGCCCTGCGGCTTTTCGGTCAGCGTGTCCCCGGCCTGGCGGAACTTGTCGAAGATCACCGCCTGCTCCTCCGCGCTGACGCCGGGCCCGTTATCCCGCACGTCGACGCGCAGGCAGCCGTCGCGCTGCGCCAGCGCGATCTCGATGCGCCCGCGGCCGGGCTCGCAGAACTTCACCGCATTGGACAGCAAATTGAGGATTACCTGGATGATGCGGTCGACATCGCCCGGCACCCGCGGTGCCCATTCCGGCAGCCGCGTCTCGACCTGGATTTCCCTTTCCTCGAACACCTGGCCCATGCCCGCCACCGAATCGGCGATCACTTCCTTCATGTCGATCTGCGACTCGTGCCATTCGGCGCGGCCCGACTCGATCTTCGACAGGTCGAGCACCTGGTTGATCAGGCGGGTCAGGCGCTCGGTCTCCTTGGTGATGATGTCGAGGAATCGCTTGCGCTGCGGCAGCTCGACGTTCGGATCCTGCCGCAGGATCTCGGAGAACGCGCGGATCGAAGTAAGCGGCGTGCGCAGCTCGTGCGTCACCGTCGAGACGAAATCGTCCTTCATCCGGTCGAGCTCCTTCAGCCGCTCGTTGGCGGCGCGCAATTCCGCAGTGGCGGCCTCGAGCTCGCGCGACTTCTGCTCGAGGCGATGGCTGTACGCCACGACCTGCGACGCCTCGTCGAGGATTTCGCGCACCTCGTCGATGCTGAGCGCATCCTCCTTGACCACGGAGGCGACCATCACCCGGGCGGAAGCCGCTCCAATGGCGCCAGCGAGTTGTACTTCGACGTGGTGCACCAGCTCGGCATCGGCACGCTCGAGCGGCCAGCGCAGGCGGCGCGCGGCGGCGTACTCGCGCAACGCCTCGTCCGCGGCTTCGGCGCCCTGGAAGCGCGCCAGCAGGTTGTACAGCTCGGGCACCGACGCGGTGCCGCGCCAGAAGCGCGCGCCGCCGGTCTCGCCGCCCCGCTGGAACACATCGACGAACAGGCTCGCCTGCCGGTGCTCCTCGGCGCTCGGCGAAGCCGACAGCGAGACCGCCACGTAGGCGCCGATGTTGGCGATCATGCTCCAGATCATGGCGTGGGTGATCTGGTCGAGGCCGGCGAGGCCGAACAGGGCGAGCGGCTTGAGCAGCTCGATGCCGAACGGGCCCTGCTCGAGCAGCCCGAGCGGCAGCCAGCCCGAGCGCGCGATGGCCGGCAGCAGCAGCGTGTAGAGCCAGACCAGGGATCCCGCGATCAGCCCGCACAGGGCGCCGTTGCGCGTGCCGCCCTTCCAGAAAATCCCGCCCAGCACTACCGGGGCGAACTGCGCTACCGCCGCAAACGAGATCAGGCCGATCGAGACCAGCGCGTAGGCCTCGCCGGCAAGCTTGAAATAGAGGTAGCCCAGCAGCAGGATCAGCACGATGGCGCCGCGCCGGATGCCGAGCAGGAGGCCGGTCAGGTCGGGCCGCTGGTTGAGGCGCAGGCGCTTCATCCGCAGCAGCACCGGCATCAGAAGGTCGTTGCAGACCATAGTCGACAGCGCGATGGTCTCCACGATCACCATGCCGGTCGCCGCCGACAGGCCGCCGATGAAGACCAGCAAGGCGAGCAGCTCCTGCTTCTCGGCCATCGGCAGCGTCAGCACGAAGGTATCGGCATCCACCCGGCCGTCGGGAAAGTGCAATAACCCGCCGAAAGCGATCGGCAGGACGAAAATATTGATCGCCAGCATGTAGAGCGGGAACAGCCAGATCGCCTTGTTGAGGTGCTTCTCCTCCAGGTTCTCGATCACGGTCACCTGGAACTGCCGCGGCAGGAACATGATGGCCATCATCGACAGGATGGTCAGCCAGACCCAGCTGGCATAGCTGCCCGCCACCCCCTCGATCGGCGTCATCATCGCCGCCAGCCGAGGCTCCGCCGCGGCGCGCCCGAACAGGTCGCCGAAGCCGTTGTAGAGGCCGAAAGTGACGAACACGCCGACGGCGAGAAAAGCGAGCAGCTTCACCAGGGACTCGAACGCAATGGCGGCGACCATGCCCTGATGGTGCTCGGCGGCGTCGAGGTGGCGCGTGCCGAACAGGATGGTGAAGGCGGCGAGAATCAGCGCCACCCAGAACGCCGTGTCGCCCCCGACCGTCAGGGCGCCGGGTTGGTCCGGCATCACCACCTCCGGGTACTGCACCAGGATCGAGTAGCTGCTCGAGATCGCCTTCAGTTGCAGGGAGATGTAGGGCAGGATGCCGATTACGGCGATCACCGTCACCAGGCCGCCGATCACGGCGCTCTTGCCGTAGCGCGAGGCGATGAAGTCGGCCAGCGACGTGATTCGGTTCTGCCTGGAGATGCGCAGGATCTTGCGCATCACCAGCCACCACAGCGCGATCATCAGCGTCGGGCCGATGTAGATCGGCAGGAAGCCCACGCCGTCGCTCGCCGCGCGCCCGACGCTGCCGTAAAACGTCCACGCCGTGGCATAGACGGCCAGCGACAGGCTGTAGACATAGGGACTGGCAATGATCGAGCGGCCGGCGTCGGCGCGCTTGTCGGCGTAGTAGGCGATCGCGAACAACAGCCCGAGGTAGGCGAACGCCGTGAGGACAATGACCGGGCCGTGAAGCACGCGCGCCGCCTCGCCCTACCGCTCCGCCACCACGGCCATCAGGGCGATCAGCGCCGCCCAGGCGGCAAAGATGTACGCGTACAGCACCGGGACGCCGAAGATCTCGCCGGGGACGTTGAACAGCGCGAGGATGGGAAAGTTGAACAGCACCAGGCCCAGCATGCATAGCGCGATCATGCGCTGGCCCCGGCCTTCGATTTCCCCCATATCAGCCGCTGTGCGGGAACCCCGCCGCGTCGTTGATGCCCATCACCGACTGTGCCACGTGGTCGTGAAGTTGCCGGGTCGAGCGCATCTGTTCCTTGCCGCAAGCGGTGCATTGGTAGAGCGGCATTTCGAGCTGGATCTTGAACGGCTGCAATTCCTCATATTTCAGCTCATACGGAAACGCCTGCCGGCGCTCGGATTTCGACGCCAGTTCCTTGCCGCATGCTCCGCAGTGGTACTTCTTGAAGATCATGCCCTCCTCCTTGCCGGCCACGACCTGCGCTTCGCGCGCGCGAATCTCGCCGATCAGCCAGAGCATGAAATCGCGATGCACCGGTGCCTTGTGTTTCTTGGCGCAGGCGAACACCGGCATCTCGAGTACGGTCAGCTGGAGCGGCCCGTCCAGGCCGGTGACCGACGCCAGCGTCTTCAGCTCGTTGGGGTCCCCGCACTTTGCGCAGCGCCCGATCTTGATTGCCATGACGTCCTCCCCGTCAGGTGCTTTGTTTTAACTGCTCCAGGATCGCAGGGTTCTCGAGCGTCGAGACGTCCTGCGTGATCGCCTCGCCCCGGGCGATGGAGCGCAGCAGCCGGCGCATGATCTTGCCCGAGCGTGTCTTGGGCAGGTTGTCGCCGAAGCGGATGTCCTTGGGCTTGGCGATGGCGCCGATTTCCTTGCCGACCCAATCGCGCAGCTCCTTGGCGATCTTCTGCGCTTCCGCGCCGCTCGGGCGCGCGCCCTTCAGCACGACGAAGGCGCACACCGCCTCGCCGGTCAGCTCATCGGGCCGGCCGACCACCGCCGCCTCGGCCACCAGCTTGCTGTTGGCCACCAGCGCCGACTCGATTTCCATCGTGCCGAGCCGGTGCCCCGAGACGTTGAGCACGTCGTCGATGCGGCCGACGATGCGGAAGTAGCCCTCCTCGTCCGTGCTCGCGCCGTCGCCGGCTAGATAGAGCTTTCCCTTGAAATCATCCGGCCAGTAAGTCTTTTTGTACCTCTCCGGGTCACCCCAAATGGTGCGCAGCATGGCCGGCCAGGGACGCGTGATGACAAGGATGCCGCCCTTGCCACGGCCCACCGGATGTCCGGTCTCGTCGACGATGTCGGCGAAGATGCCCGGCAGCGGAAACGTGGCGGACCCGGGCTTGGTGGGCGTCGCTCCCGGCAGCGGCGAGATGAGGTGCCCGCCGGTTTCGGTCTGCCACCAGGTGTCGACGATCGGGCAGCGTCCGCCGCCGACCATCTCGTGATACCACATCCAGGCTTCGGGATTGATCGGCTCGCCCACCGTGCCGAGGATGCGCAGCGAGGACAGGTTGTATTTTTTCGGCTGGTCGCCGCCCGCCTTGATCAGCGAGCGGATCGCGGTGGGCGCCGTGTAGAACACGTTGACCTTGTGGTCCTGGATGATCTTCCAGAAGCGCCCGGCATCCGGAAAAGTCGGCACGCCCTCGAACATCACTTCCGTCGAGCCGACGGCAAGCGGCCCGTAGGCGATGTAGGTGTGGCCGGTGACCCAGCCGACATCCGCCGTGCACCAGAAGACGTCGCTCGGCTTGTTGTCGAAAGTCCACTTCATCGTCAGCGCCGCCCACAGCAGGTAGCCGCCGGTGGAATGCTGGATGCCCTTCGGCTTGCCGGTGGAGCCCGAGGTGTAGAGGATGAACAGCGGGTGCTCGGCATTGACGAAGGTCGGTTCGCAGTCGTCCGCCTGCCCCTTCACGGCGTCGTCCCACCAGATGTCGCGTCCGGGCGTCATCGGCACGCCGCTGCCGGAGCGCTTATAGACAAACACGTTCCTGATCGCCTCGCAGCCGCCCATGCCGAGCGCCTCGTCGACCACCGGCTTGAGGGGAATCTCCTTGCCGCCGCGGAACTGACCGTCTGCAGTGATGACCGCGACCGCCCCGGCGTCGATGATGCGCTCCTGCACGCTCTTCGCCGAGAAGCCGCCGAATACCACCGAGTGCGTCGCCGCGATGCGCGCGCAGGCCTGCATCGCCACCACCGCCTGGATCGACATCGGCATGTAGACCAGCACGCGATCGCCGCTCTTGACGCCCTTGGCCTTGAGCGCGTTGGCGAAGCGGCAGACTTCGCGATACAGCTGCCGGTAGGTGATCTTGGTCACCTTGCCGTCGTCGGCCTCGAAGATGATCGCGATCTTGTCCGGCTGCGACTGGAGATGCCGGTCGAGGCAGTTATAGGAGGCGTTCAGCTCGCCGTCGTAGAACCAGCGGAAGAATGGCGCCTTCGATTGGTCCAGCACCTTGGTGAAGGGCTTGGACCACAGCAGGGTCGCGCGCGCCAGGCGGCCCCAGAAGCCCTCGAAATCGCGTTCGGCTTCCGCCACCATCTTGCGGTAGGCGTCCATCCCCGCGATGTTGGCCTGCTTGACGAAGGCCGCCGCCGGCGGGAACACGCGCTTTTCCTTCAATACCGTTTCGATGTTGGACATCGCCTGTGCTCCTCCTTGACGCCATACAATCACCAAAACCCCGGAGTGTAAAGGCGAGCGGGCATGACCCCCATCAAGCGGACCGACCTGGTGCAGAGCGTGGCCGACGCGCTGCAATTCATTTCCTACTTCCATCCCGCCGACTACATCCGCGCGCTCGGGCGTGCCTACGAGCGCGAGCAGTCGCCTGCCGCGAAGGACGCGATCGCGCAGATTCTGACCAACTCGCGCATGTGCGCCGAGGGCCGCCGGCCGATCTGCCAGGACACCGGCATCGTCAACGTGTTCCTGAAAATCGGCATGGGAGTGCGCTTCGATTTCGATGCTTCCCTCGAAGACGCGATCAACGAGGGCGTGCGCCGCGCCTACCTCGACCCGGACAACAAGCTGCGCGCCTCGGTGCTGGACGAGTCCGACTTCGGCCGCCGGAACACCAGGGACAACACGCCGGCGGTGATCAACGTGCAAATGGTCCCGGGGAACAAGCTCGCCATCGACGTCGCCGCCAAGGGCGGCGGCTCGGAGGCGAAATCGAAATTCGCCATGCTCAACCCGTCCGATTCGATCGCCGACTGGGTGCTGAAGACCGTGCCGACGATGGGCGCAGGCTGGTGTCCGCCCGGCATGCTCGGCATCGGCATCGGCGGCACCGCCGAGAAGGCGATGCTGATGGCCAAGGAGTCGTTGATGGAGTCCATCGACATGGCCGAGCTCAAGGCGCGCGGTCCGCAGAACAAAGTCGAGGAGCTGCGTATCGAGCTCTACGACAAGGTCAACGCGCTCGGCATCGGCGCGCAGGGGCTGGGCGGCCTGTCGACCGTGCTCGACGTCAAGATCCACACCTACCCGGTGCACGCGGCGAACCGGCCGGTGGCGATGATTCCCAATTGCGCGGCGACGCGTCACGCGCATTTCGTCCTCGACGGCAGCGGCCCGGCGGAATTCGAGGCGCCCAGGCTCTCCGACTGGCCGCAGGTGACGTGGACGCCCGACGCGAGTTCGTTGCGGGTGAATCTGGATACCCTGACGAAGAAGGAAGTCGCCTCCTGGAAACCCGGCCAGCGGCTCCTGCTGTCCGGAAGAATGCTGACGGGTCGCGATGCCGCCCATAAACGGATCCAGGAATTCCTGGAACAGAAAAAAACCCTTCCCGTTGACTTCAGGAATCGCGTTATCTATTACGTCGGGCCGGTGGACCCGGTGCGCGACGAAGTGGTCGGACCCGCCGGCCCCACCACCTCGACGCGCATGGACAAGTTCACCGAGATGATGCTGGCGCAGACGGGCCTGATCGGCATGATCGGCAAGGCCGAGCGCGGGCCGGTGGCGATCGAGGCGATCCGCAAGCACCAGGCCGCCTACCTGATGGCGGTCGGCGGCGCCGCCTACCTGGTGGCGAAAGCCATCCGCAAATCGCACGTGGTGGCGTTTGCAGACCTCGGCATGGAGGCGATCTACGAATTCGAGGTCACCGACATGCCGGTCACGGTCGCGGTCGATGCCAACGGCACCTCGGTACACAACACCGGGCCGGCCGAGTGGTCGAAAAAGATCATTGAACTGAAAATTCCAGTTACTGCAGCGTGACGAATTGGCCTGCCGTCTGGGCCGTCTTCGCGGCCGGGCTGGCCGCGGGCGCCTACATGACCAAGGTGCCGCCGGCGCTGCCGGCGATGCGCCTCGAGCTCGGCTTGTCGCTGGTGGAATCGGGCCTGGTCGCCACCACCTTCAACCTGATGGGCATGCTGGTCGGCATTCTCGCCGGCGTCCTCTGCGACCGCCTGGGGCACAAGCGGATGGCGCTCGTCGGGCTGGCGGTGATGGCCGCAAGCGGGGTCCTCGGCGCCGCGTCGCACGGTTTTGCCATGCTCCTCGCCTCGCGCTTCCTCGAAGGCGTCGGTTTCATCCTGCTTTCGGTTTCCGCGGTGGCGCTGATGAACGCCGCCGCTGCCTCGCCGGGCGACCGCGCCAAGGCGCTGGGACTATGGAGCGCCTACATGCCGACCGGCGGCAGCATCGCGTTGCTGTCGGCGCCGGTGCTGATCGACGCCTGGGGCTGGCGCGGCTTGTGGCTGGCGCTCGCGCTCGCCGCCGCGCTGTGCGCCGTGGCGCTGGCGCGCCTGGTCCCTGCATCGCAGCGGCACGGCGAGGTCGATTTCATCCGCTTGATCGTCGAGTCCTTGTCGCAGAAAGGCGCGATGGTGCTCGCCCTGCTCTTCGCGTTCTACGTTGGACAGTGGACCTCGGTGATGGTCTGGTTGCCGACCTTCCTCGTCGAGAACCGGGTCTCGACGGGCAGTGCCGCGGTCGCCACCGCGATGATGGTCGTGGCGAACATTCCCGGCAATCTGCTGGGCGGTTGGTTGCTTTCGCGTGGCGTGCTGCGCGGCCCGCTGGTCATCGGCGCGACGGCCGTCGCCGCACTATGCGAAGTCGGCATGTTCGCCGACGCTCTGCCGGGCCCGCTGCGCTACGCGCTGGTGCTCGCCTTCTCGACCAGCGCGGGGATCATTCCGGCCTCGATCTTCGCCGGCATGCCGGTGCACGCACGCACGCCGCAGCACATCGGCACTTCGAACGGCATCGTCATGCAAGCCTCGCAATGCGGGCAGTTCCTCGGGCCGATGGCCATCGCCTGGATGGCGTCGCGCTCCGGCAGCTGGCAGGCCGCGCTCTGGGTGCTGCTGGCGTTTGCCGTCGGCGCCGCGGCCTGCGGATTGGCCATCGGCCGGATCGAGAAGCGCATGGGGCCAGGCGCTAGAATCCCGTCATGAGCCAGGTGCACATCTGCGAGGTCGGGCCGCGCGACGGGCTGCAGAACGCGCACCACCTGATGCCGACCGAGGCCAAGAAGGCCTGGATCTCGGCGCTCGCCGCAGCGGGACTCCAGGAGATTGAAGTCGGCTCCTTCGTGCCGCCGAAGCTCATCCCGGCGATGGCAGACACCGCTGAAATTGTTAAACATGCGTTAACGATCAAGAATCTGAAAGTCGTCGCGCTCGCGCCCAACATGAAAGGCTTCCAACGCGCGCTGGAGGCCGGTTCTCACAAGATCACCTTCCCCGTTTCCGCCAGCCGCAAGCACAGCGAATCGAACGTACGCATGACGCCCGAGCAGATGATCGAGGAAGTGCGCCGCTGCGCCGCGCTGCCGCACCCGGGCGTGGAAATCGAGGGCGCGGTCTCGACTGCCTTCGGCTGCACCATGCAAGGCGACGTCCCCGAGGACGACGTGGTGCGCATCGCCGCCGCGCTCGCCGAATTCTGCGACTGCGTGGCACTCGCCGACACGGTCGGCTACGCGAATCCGGCGCAAATAAAGCGGATCTTTTCCCGGGTGAAAAGGGAAATCGGCAAGAAACTCGAGGCGGCCCACCTGCACGACACGCGCGGCCTTGGCCTCGCCAACGCGCTCGCCGCTTATGAAGAAGGCGTGCGCCATTTCGACAGTTCGCTGGGCGGCCTCGGCGGCTGCCCGTTCGCGCCCGGCGCGAGCGGCAACGTGATCACCGAGGACCTGGTGTTCATGTTCGAAAGCATGGGCGTCTCGACCGGGATCGACCTCCAGAAACTGCTCGCCGCACGGGAGTTGATGGTGAAAGCCATCCCCGAAGAACCGGTCTACGGTCATATGGCCCTGGCGGGCTTGCCTAAAGGATTCCGTGCTGCCGCTTGAAGGGGTGCGCGTGGTGGAGTTCGCGCACATGGTGATGGGCCCGTCCTGCGGCCTGGTACTCGCCGACCTCGGCGCCGAAGTGATCAAGGTCGAGCCGCCCGCCGGCGACAACACGCGGCGCCTGGAGGCCGCGGGCGCCGGCTTCTTCCCGGTGTTCAACCGCAACAAGAAAAGCCTGGCGATCGATCTGCAGAAAACCGAAGGCCGCGACCTCGTCCTGAAATTGATCGGGCAGAGCGATGTCCTGACCGAGAATTTTCGCCCGGGCGCCCTCGACAAGCTTGGTTTTTCATTCGACGCGCTTGAAAAGCAAAACCCCAGGCTGATCTGTTGCTCGCTGAAAGGTTTCCTCAAGGGCCCCTACGAGCATCGGCCGTCGCTCGACGAGGTAACGCAGATGATGGGCGGGCTCGCCTACATGACCGGCCTGCCCGACCGGCCGCTGCGCGCCGGCTCCTCGGTGGTCGACATCATGGGCGGCACCTTCGCCGCCGTCGCGAGCGCACCGGGCGCGGCCAGCGCGTCACCAGCGCCCTGTTCGAGAGTACCGCCTATCTCGTCGCCCAGCACATGGCGCAGTACGAGCTTACCGGCGAGGCGCCGCCGCCGATGTCGGTGAAGCGGCCGGCTTGGGGCGTCTACGACATCTTCGAGACGGCCGGCGGCGGCCAGCTGTTCGTCGGCGTCGTCACCGATACGCAATGGGAAGTGTTCTGCCGGGAATTCGCGCAGGATGATCTGGCGGGGGACTCTCGGTTGAAAAAGAATGGCGACCGGGTCAAGGAACGCGCCTGGCTCATACCAAGAATCAATGAACTTACAAAGAAAATTCCTCAGGCCGAGCTTGCCGCCAAGCTGGAGGCCATCGGCATGCCCTTCGCGCCGATCGCCAAGCCCTGGGACCTGCTCGACGATCCGCACCTCAAGGCCTCCGGCGGCCTGCTCGATACACTAATCGCCGGAAGGCGTATCCATGTCCCCGCCCTGCCGATCGAGCTTGGCGGCCAGCGCCTGGCAAAACGCCTCGATCCGCCCGGGGTCGGCGAGCACGGCGCGGAGTTGCTGGCCGCGCTCGGCTGCTCGCCCGCGGAGATCGCGGGACTGGTCGAGCGCCGCGTCGTCCGCCTCGCGGAAAACGCGGCCGCCCGCTAGAGGCTTACCGCGCCGCGGCCGGAAAGGCGGGCAGCTTGCCGATGTCGCGCGGGTCGTGCTGGATGATGACCGTGGCTTTCAGGTTCCTCGCGATGTCCTTGATGCGATCCAGCGACGCGATGGTCTGCGCGCGGTCGAAGTTGAAGCCAGGCACGCCGTTCTTCTCGTAGTTCTCGTGGAAGTGCGCCGCGTCGCCGACCAGGATGACCGGCCCCTTCTCCTTCAGACGCACCAGCAGCGCCTGATGTCCCGGCGTATGTCCCGGCGTGCGCAGGATCATCACGCTACCGTCGCCGAACACGTCCTTGTCCGCAGGCTGGGGCTCCACCTTGCCGCCCCCGCTGATCCAGTGCTTGAACGCCGCCACGTTGGCGCCCGCCATGGGCTGCGGCGCCGTGAGGGCCTCCCATTCACGCTGGCCGATCAGCAGTGTCGCGCCCGGCAGCGAGGGCAGCTGGCCGGTGTGATCGCCGTGGAAGTGGCTGATGCCGACGTACTTCACCTGCTCCGGCGTGACCTTGAGCTGCGCAAGCTGTTCGGTGAGGCTCACCTTCGGCGCGTTGGGATTCGAGCCGGGCACGAACCCCGTGTCCCAGACCAGGTAGTCGTCGCCGTGCTTGATCACGTAGCAGCTGAAGGTGAATGGCACCTTCGGATCAGAGTAAGCGAACGTGTCGCTGAAGCGGCGGGAGTCGTTGAACCCGTTGCCGCAATCGAGGCGCGTCAGCGTGACTTCCTGCGCCTGGGCAAGGGCCCCGGCGGTCAAGGCGCCAATGGTCGAGGCGAGCAGGCAGAGTTTCTTGAGCATGGATTTCCCCTGGGCAATGAAGCGCGCATGTTGCCCGCACGGCACCGCCCTGGTCAATGCCGGAGTGTTCACCCCCCGGATGGCCCGGCGCCGGCCGCCCGGCGTATAGTCGCCCTGCCTTGCCTTTACCCCGATCAGAACTCTAAGAGGAGAGGAAAAATGAAATTGATGAGCATTGTGCTGGGCCTTGCATTGGCCTGCTTCGCCACGTTCGCTGCCGCGCAGCCGCGGCCGCCGTATGGCGGCGACGTCACGCTCGACCAGGCAAAGAAGATCGCCGCGGGTGCCGCCGCCGAATCGCAGAAGAACGGCTGGCGCATGGCCATCGCGGTCGTCGACAACCACGGCATGCTGGTTTATTTCGAGCGCATGGCGGACACGCAAACGGCGAGCGTACAGATTGCGCTCGACAAGGCGGTTGCGGCCGCGATGTTCCGCCGTCCGACCAAGGCCTTCGAGGACGGCATTGCCAAGGGCCGCACGGCGTTGCTCGGGCTGCGCGGCGCAACGCCCATCGAGGGCGGGCTGCCGATCATGGTCGGTGGCAAGGTCATCGGCGGCATCGGCGTCAGCGGCGCTAATTCTGACGAGGACGCCACGGCAGCCGCGGCCGGGCTAAAGCTGCTCCAGTAAAAAAAGCTACAGCTGCAAAAAGGGGCCTGACGGCCTCTTTTTATTTCATCTTGCAGTCCTGCACGTACGCGTCGCCGCGCTTGGTGAGCACGGTGCCGATGGTCTTGTGCATCAGGCGGCCGTCGGGCCCCTTGCCGACGAGCTGCAGGTAATAGTTCTGCACCGGGAACTGGTTGCGGTTGAACTTGAATTCGCCGCGCACGCTCTTGAAGTCGGCCGCCCTCAGTGCGGCGCGCAGCGCCTCCTTGTCCTCGATCTTTCCCTTGACCTTGCGCACGGCGGAGTCGATCAGCAGCGCCGTATCGTAGCCGGACGCCGCGTAGCCGGTCGGCAGGCGCTTGTATTCCTGCTCGAAGGCAGCGACGAATTTCTTGTTGGCCGGGTTGTCGAAGTCGATCGACCAGTGGCCGACGCTGAACAGGCCGAGCATCGGATCGCCCACGGCGCGGATGATGTCCTGGTCCGCGCCCCACAGCGGCACGATCAGCTGGATATCTTTCGACATGCCGGCGGCGACGAACTGCTTGATGAAATTCACGCCCATGCCGCCGGGCAGGAAAACGTACATCGCCTCGGGCTTGGCGGCGCGGATCTTGGAGAGCTCGGCGGCGTAATCGAGCTGCCCGAGCTGCGTGTAGATCTCGTCCACCAGCTTGCTCGTGTAATAGCGCTTGAAGCCGGTCGCGGCGTCCTTGCCGCCGACGTAGTTCGGCGCGAGGAACACCACGTTCTTGATCCCTTTCGAGGTCACGTACTGCCCGGCTGCCTCGCTGTAAGCCTCGCTCGGCCAGGAGGCGGCGAAGAAATACGGGCTGCACTGCGCGCCGGTGAACGGCGCCGGCCCGGCGTTGGGCGAAATGAAGAACACCTTGCTGGCGATAGCGTCGGGCGCGACCGCCATCACGACGTTGGAGAACACGATGCCCGTGATGAAGTCGACCTTGTCGCGCTGCAGGAAGCGCTCGGCGAGCTGCTTGGCATTCTCCGGCTTGAGCTGGTCGTCGCCGATCAGCACCTCGGCGGGCAGCCCGCCCAGCTTGCCGCCGTTCAGCTTGATCGCCAGGTTGAAGGCGTCGCGGATGTCGCCGCCGATGGCGGCGTTCGGCCCCGACAGCGTGCTGATGAAGCCGACTTTGACCTTGTCGGCGGCCGGCGCCGCCAGGGCAAATAGCAATGCCGTTAAAAGCAGTACGGTCCTCATGATCAGCGCGCCTCCTTCGTTACCTTCATTTTCGGATCGACGATTCTGCCGCGCTCGACCACCACTTTGCCGTCGAGCTCGATGCTGCAGTCGCGCATCGGCACGTCGTAGTGGCCGCGCGTATTGCGCCTGCCGCCGCCCTGGGTGTTGGGGCCGGTCGAAAACAGGAAATTGCCGGGAAAGGTGCGCGCCGCGGCGCGGTGGCGCTCGGGCACGTCGCCGTGCAGCGCGATGCCGTACCACAGCGCCTGCGGATTCATGCCCCAGCCGAGGTGCGAGACCGCGTAGGGGTCGCGATCCTTCTCGGAGCTCTTGCCATCCTCGAGCCAGTCGCGCATCAGCCGCGCGTCCATGCCGCCTTCGATAGCGACGATATGGCCTTCGCGGACCTGGATCCTCACCGCGTCGGCGACGTAGCGGCAGTACGGCAGGATGACGATGTCGCCCGGCTGCAGCACCACGCTGCCGTGCGAGCTGCCCTCGTTGGGGAAGGTATGGATGTGGCCGCCACCCCAGTGGTCGAAATGCCCGCGTTCGTCGGCGTAACCCCACTGCGTCATCACCGGGTATTCGCCGCACTGGTAAGTCAGGTCCGTCCCCGCTTCGCTGGTAACCCGCACGGTCCTGGTTTTCCGGTAGATCGCTTCGGCGTGCTTGCAGGCCTGTTTCAGCCCGGGCGGCGCCATCAGCTGCTCGAGGTCGTCGGGGGCGTCGATGATCATCAGCACGCGCGTGCCGCCGTCCATCACCTGCTTGAGCCACTGCGTGAAGAGCGGCACGTGGAACACCACCACCAGGTCCGCCGCGCGCACCGCCTCCAGCGTTCCCTTGCATTGCCCGATAGTCGGTACGCCGACCTTGGTCCATGACGGCAGCGCGTTGACGCACAGCTCGTAGATATCGGCGCCGATGTCGTCGGCGGCCGCAAACGCCGCCTGCACGTATTCGCGACGCGTGGCCAGGTCGCTCACCAGCGCAATGGTTTCGCCCTTCTTCGCCAGGCAAAGTTCCAGCTCGCGGCGGTAGAGCTGCACCAGCTTCGCCGGGTTGACTTCCTGCGACCGGAAACTCGCCTGGATCATCTGGACATTATGGCTTGCCAGACTCGGTGCGGCGTAGCGGGCATTTCGAGCTCCTTGACCCCGAGCGGCGCCAGGGCGTCGAGAATCGCGCTCATCACGGCTGCCGGCGCGCCGATGGCGCCGGATTCGCCGCAACCCTTGGCGCCCAGAGGATTGTGGGTGCAAGGCTGGCTCTCATCGAGTTCGGAGACGAATGCCGGCAGGTCGCCCGCCCGCGGAATGGCGTAGTCCATGAACGAAGCGGACAGCAGCTGGCCGCCGCGGTCGTAGGCCGTGTATTCGGCGAGCGCCTGGCCGATGCCTTGGGCGAGGCCGCCATGAATCTGTCCCTCGACGATCATCGGATTGATGACGCGGCCGATGTCATCCACTGCGACGTAGGAAAGGATGCGCGCCTCCCCCGTCTCTGCGTCGACCTCCACTTCGCAGACGTGCGCGCCGTTGGAGAAGGCGAAATTGGACGGGTCGTAGAACGCGTTTTCGTCGAGGCCTGGCTCGAGCACCTCGAGGGGATAGTTGTGCGGCACGTAGGCGGCGCCGGCAATCTGGGCAAAGGACAGCCGCCGGTCGGTCCCGCTCACTTCAAAAAATCCTTGGTTGAAACCGATATCGGCCGCGGCGGCCTCGAGCAGGTGTGCAGCGATACGCCTGCCCTTTTCGATGATCTTGCCGGCGGCATTGTGCAGCGCCGAGCCGCCGACCGCGATCGAGCGCGAGCCGAAGGTTCCGGTGCCGACTGGGACTACCCCGGTATCCCCTTCGACGATTTTGATGCTCTGCATCGAAATGCCAAAACGTTCGGCCAGAATCTGGGCGTAAGTCGTTTGATGCCCCTGGCCGTGGTTGTGGGTGCCGAGCAAGGCGGTGACGCTGCCATCGGGCGCCACCCGCACCTGGGCCGATTCGTAGAAGCCGCCGCGCGCGCCCATCATGCCGGCAAGCCGCGAAGGCGCAACGCCCGAGGATTCGACGAAGCAGGCCATTCCCAGGCCGTAGAGCTTTTCTTTCTTCCTGGCGGACTTCTTATCCCTGGAAAGATGCAATGCCCTTTCAAACACCTTCGGAAAATTCCCGCAGTCGTACGTCGGTCCGACCGGCGTCTTGTACGGCATCGCCGCGCTCGAGATGAGGTTGCGACGCCGGATCTCGGCGCGGTCGATGCCGAGCTCGCGCGCCGCCTTGTCGGCCAGGCGCTCGAGCACGTAGCAGGCCTCCGGGCGCCCCGCGCCGCGGTAGGCGTCGGTCGGCGTGGCGTTGCTGAATACGCCCTGGACTTCGACGAATACCGCCGGCGTGCGGTACACGCCCGCCAGCAGCGCCGTGTAGATCGGACCGGGAATCGCCGCGCCGAAGGTAGAGACATAGGCGCCGAGATCCGCGGTGGTATGGATTTTCAATGCCAGGAATTGACCTCGATCGTCGAGAGCCAATCTGGCCTTCGTCCGATGTCCCCGCCCTTGTGTGTCGGACAGGAAGGATTCGCTGCGCCCGGCGATCCATTTGACCGGCCGGCGCAGGCGCCGCGCCGCCCACACCACTAGGGTTTCCTCCGGGTAATGCTTGCCCTTGTAGCCGAAGCCGCCGCCGACGTCAGGCGACACCACGCGCAGCTTGCCCTCGTCGATGCCGAGCTCCTCGCAGACGAAGCGCCGGATGTGGTGCGGCGCCTGCGTGCCGACATAGAGGGTGTCGCCGGTGCAGATTGCGCCCCTCGTCTCGATCGCAGCGCCGCACAAGCGGTTGTTGGCGACTTCTATTTCCACGATTTTGAAGGCTTGTGAAAAAGCGGCGTCGACCGGAGCGCGTTCGCCGCGAGTCCACCGGAAGCATTGCTCGCTGACGGGAGGCAGCGCCTCGTAGTCCACCTCGATCGTTTCCGCGGCGTCCTCGGCAGCCGCGCGTGTTTCGGCGATCACCGCGGCGACCGGCTCGCCGACGTGGCGCACCAAGCCGCGGGCGAGCGCCCAGCGCTGCGGCTCGACCATGTCCTTCAGCACCCAGCCGCAGCGCATCGGCCCGACGCCATCGGACTCCATGTCTTTTCCGGTGAATACAACCACTGATTTTTTATCCGGAAAATTAATGGATCGAATTCGCGCGTGGGCGTGCGGAGATCGAACCAACACGCAATAAAGTTCGCCGGGGAACGACAAATCCGCGACGAAGCAGCCTTCGCCCGTGAGGAAACGCAGGTCCTCGACCCGGCGCACCGCCAGGCCGATCACTTCAACTCTTCGCGTAGCAGCTCGAGGCGCTCGAAGATGGCGCGGTCGGTGACGACGAACAGGTCGGCGGATCCGCTGGTCGCTTCGTGGCTCGCCCAGGTCCAGTGCGGCACGCTGAAGACGTCGTGGCGCGACCACTCGAACGTCTGGTCGCCGACCGCCGAGCGGCCTTCGCCCGAGACCACCAGGCAGACGGCGTTATAAGTCGCGCGATGCGCCCGGGTCGGCGAGGCAACTCTCTTGACGAACAAGTCCAGGGTGGGCATCACCGAGCCGCCGTTCTTCGTGTAGCGGTAGGTTTTCGATCCGTCTTCACTTTCCGGCATGGCCTCGAGGGCATTGCGTGTGTCCGCCCAGGGAAACCGGTATTCCGCCGAACCCTCGGCCGCGACTTCCCAGAAGCGCTCGTCCTGCCGGGTGCCGGGCTCGAAAAAGCTGGCGTCGAGGGCGCAGATCACCGGCATGTTGGCGGCGTCGAACCACACGGTGCGGCGGCTGCCCTGGTTGATGTGGCCATGCCAGCACATCGGCGGCGTCAGCACCAGGTCGCCTTCGTGCATCTCGCAGCGCCGGCCGTTGACGATGGTTACCGCGCCCTCGGCGCGCGTTGCGAAGCGGATCGCCGCGGCCGTATGCCGGTGCGGCACCGCCTTGTCGCCCGGCTCGAGCACGGTAAACGCGCCGATCAGGTTCTGCGTCGTCACCGTCTCCCCGCCGAAGGCCGGGTTGGCGAGGATCAGCGCGCGGCGCTCGATATCCTCGATGCCTACTTCCTTCGCCGCGCGGTCGGTGAACGGCTCGATATCGCGCCAGCGCCAGTGCATCGGCGCATCGCGCGCCTGCGGCGCGACCGGCGTGATGCGCTTGTAGCGATCCCACAGCGGATGCAGGTGGGAGCGCTCGAGCGCGCGAACCAGCTCCGCTGCCATCAACTCTTGTCGACGGCGATCCTGCCGGGACCGAAGCTGGCGACGAAGGCCAGGCCGCCGATGATCGCCATGTTCTTCAGGAAGTGGTTCATCTGGTTGGCCGCCTGCGCCGCGTCGAATTCCCAGAAGCGGTGCGCCATGAAGGTCGCCACCAGCACGAACAGCGCCAGCAGCCACGCCGCCCACTTGGTGCGCCAGCCCACCAGCAGCGCCAGGCCGGCGCCGAGCTCGATGACGACGGCGACCACGGTAAAGAACCCCGGCTCCGGAAAGCCGAGCTTGGTGAAATACGCCACTTGCGGCCCCCAGATCATGATCTTGCGCACGCCGGCGACCAGGAACACCGCCGACATCAGGGCCCGGCCCGCAACGAGAACCATCGGATTGTTCATCTTCCACCCCCCCTCTCAGATTGGCACGCTGGACGCATCGTAACGGAATAGCCATTCATAGCGCTCGGCGACGCGCGGACTTGCCCATTCGCGGTCGACATAGGCGCGCGCCGCCCCCGGGTCGGCAAGCACCGGGTTGTGGAAGCGCTGGATATTGGCCGCCGAGCCCTCGACCACCCGGCGGGTGCGTTCCCGCCGCGCCGCCTCGTAGCGGGCAAGCCCCTCCTCCGCCCCATGTTCCTTCAGGCAGCGACCCAGCACATAGCCGTCTTCGATCGCCATCACCGCGCCTTGCGCAAGGAAGGGCACCATCGAATGGCAGGCATCGCCCAGTAGGCTCACGCGCTTGACCGACCAGCGCTCGAGCGGCGCGCGCGTCATCAGCGCCCACTTGAACGGCGCCGGGATCGCCGCGATCATCGATTGCACGTCCGCGTGCCAGCCGGCGTAGTCAGCGGCCAGCTCCGCGGTGGTGCCCCGCGCGCTCCAGGACTCCACCTGCCAATCGGCACGCTCGAGCGCACCGACGAAGTTCATCAGCTTGCCGCCGCGCAGCGGGTATTGAATGACGTGCCCGCCCGGCCCGACCCAATTGGTGCCGACCATGCGCGCCATGTGCGAGGGCAGCCGCTGCATCGGGATGACGCCGCGCCAGGCGATGACTCCGGTGAACGTCGGGCGATCCACGCCGAACAGTCCCTGGCGGATGCGCGAGTGGACGCCGTCGGCGCCGATCAATGCATCTGCCTTTACAGAATTGTCTTTTCCAAAAAAAGCGGTGACGCCATGAGCAGATTGTTGAAAACCCGTGCACTTCATTCCAAGATGAATGGCGTCGGGCTTTTCGCGCCGCACCGCACGCGCCAGTACTTCGAGAAGGTCGGGCCGGTAAAGGGTGAAATACGGGTAGCCGAACTTCTCGACCGAAGCGCTGCCAAGGTCGAACAGTTTCCAGGTCTCCCCGGTGTTCCAGAGGCGGATTTCCTTGCCCGCTGCCTCGCAGGAGATCGCCTTCAGTTCCTCCGCGAGGCCGAGCTCGTAGAACACCCGCGAGCCGTTGGCGCTGAGCTGCAGCCCCGCGCCGACCTCGCGCAGCGCGGTCGCTTGCTCGTAGACGTCGACATCGATGCCGCGCCTGAGCAGCGCGAGCGCGGCGGTCAGGCCTCCGACCCCCGCGCCCGCGATGAGGACCTGCAAACGCCGCTACTTGATCGACGCGACGCCGGCCTGGGAGACGACGTCGTCTTGCGACCCGGTGCCGCCGGACACGCCGATCGCGCCGATGATCTTGCCGTTCACGACGATCGGGTTTCCGCCGCGCGAGCCGATGACGCCGTCGAGCGTCGCCAGGTAGCTGAAGAACGGGCCCTTGCCGAGCAGCCGCTCGAAGTTGACCGTCGGGCGACGGAAGGTGGCTGCCGCTTTTGCCTTGTGCTGCGCTATGGCGATCGAGGCGTACTGGCAGTCATCCATCTTGGCGAAAGCGACCAGGTCGCCGCTCGGGGTGACCACCGCAATGCACATGGGCCAGCCGCGCTTGGTGGCGTCCGCAAGCGCGGCGTCGACGGCCTTCCTTGCCTGGTCGAGCTTGATGGTCTCCCCGTAAGGCAGATAAGTCGCCTTCTCCGGCAGCGCCTCGTTGGGATTGGCGGGATCCGCCGGGACCTGCGCGACGGCGCCCAGGGCAAACATTGCGAACGAAGCTGCGGCTGCTACGCGAAACATCGGCTTGAAAGCCATTTCTCTCTCCTCAGGTTAATTAACTCAACGCCTTGATACCCGCGGCGACGATCTGCTCGTCCTCGTGGGATTGAACTCCGGATGCGCCGATGCCGCCGACGCAAACGCCTTCTACCACGATCGGCAGCCCGCCCTGCACCGGCGTGATGCCGGGCATGCCGAGCATGGAATTGCGGCCCTCCTTGATGCGCTGCTCCCAGACGCCGCTCGATCGCCGCGACTCGGCCGCGGTGCGGCCCTTGGCGACCGCGATGCGCGCGTTGGCCGGCGAGGCGCCATCCATGCGCACGAGGTGCAGCAGATGACCGCCATCGTCCAGGATGGCGATGCAGACGTTCCAGTTGTTCTTCTTCGCCTCGGCCTCGGCGGCGGCGGAAACCTTGCGGCAGTCGTCGAGGGTCAGCAGCGGTCGTGTTTTCATGGGTGCAGGGCCTGTTTGATCTGTTCCAATGCGTTGGGATCTTCAATGGTCGTGAGGTCGCCCGGGTCGCGCCCCTCGGCGAGCGCCTGGATCGAGCGGCGCAGCGTCTTGCCCGAGCGCGTCTTCGGTAGCAGCGTCACGAAATGCACGGCCTTCGGGCGGGCAATGGCGCCCAGATGCTTGTCTACGGTGTCCATGACTTCCTTCGACGAAGTCGTTTTCGAAGCATCCTTCAATACGGCAAATGCCAGAGGCATCTGGCCCTTGATCGGATCCGCCACGCCCACCACGGCGCATTCGGCGATGTTCGAGTGCATATTGACCGCTTCTTCGATCTCCCGCGTGCCAAGCCGGTGCCCGGCGACGTTGATGACGTCGTCGGTCCGGCCGAGGATGTAGTAATAGCCGTCCTTGTCGCGGATACCCCAGTCGAAAGTCGAGTAGATCAACTGATCCTTGAAGTCCTTGAAGTACGTCTTCACGAACCGCTCGTCGTCGCCCCAGATGGTGCTCATGCAGCCCGGCGGCAGCGGTGGTGCGATGGCGACCACGCCTTTTTCGCCGTCTTGAATGGGTTTTCCCGTGACTTCATGCAGCAGCCGCACGTCATAGCCGTACACCGGGAAGCTCGGCGAGCCCATCTTGAGCGGCGTATTCTCGACGCCCGGGTGCGCCGAGAGCAGCGGCCAGCCGGTTTCTGTCTGCCAGTAGTGGTCGATCACCGGCCGGCCGAGCGCCTCGGTGATCCAGCGGTGCGTCGGCTCGTCGAGCGGCTCGCCGGCGAGGAACAGGTGCTTAAGCGAGGAGACGTCGTATTTTTTCAGCCACGCCGGATCCTGTTTCTTCAGCACCCGGACGGCGGTGGGCGCGGAGAACATCACCGACACTTTGTAGTCCTGGACGATCTTCCACCACACGCCGGCGTCCGGCCGGATCGGCACGCCTTCGTACAGGATGGTCGTCATGCCCGCGATCAGCGGCGCGTAAATGATGTACGAGTGTCCGACCACCCAGCCAATGTCCGAGGTGGTGAACATCGTTTCTCCCGCCTCACCGCAGAAAATGCGCTGCATCGACGAGGCGAGCGCCACGGCATAGCCGCCGACGTCGCGCTGCACGCCTTTTGGCCGGCCGGTCGTGCCCGACGTATAAAGAATGTAGGAGGGCTCGGAAGCCTCGAGCCACGCGCAATCCACGGACGATTGAAGATGCTTTTTCTTTAACAACTCCCAGTCCACATCCCTGCCCGGCACCATCGTCATTCCCGCATCGAGGCCGCGCCGGAAAATCAGCACCTTCTTCGGTGGATGCTTCGCGAGCTTGAGCGACTCGTCGACCAGCGCTTTGTAGGTCACCACCTTGCCCATGCGGCTGCCGCCATCCGCGGTGATCATCAGCGCCGGCTTGGCGTCGTCGATGCGCGCGGCCAGGCTGGCGGCGGCGAAGCCGCCGAACACCACGGAATGAATCGCGCCGATGCGGGCGCACGCCAGCATGGCGAACGCCGCCTCGGGAATCATCGGCATGTAGATGATCACGCGATCGCCGCGCCGCACGCCCAGCGACTGCATCATGGCGGCGACGCGGTTGATCTCGAAATGCAGCTCCTGGTAGGTATAGCTGCGCGACTTGTCGACTTCGGTCGAGATCCACACCAGCGCCGCCTGCGCGCCGCGCGCCGCGAGATGGCGGTCGACCGCGTTGTGGCAAAGATTGGTTTCACCGCCGACGAACCAGCGGGCGAACGGCGGACGCGAATAGTCGAGCACCTGGCCGAACGGCCGCTGCCAGTGAATCAGCTTCGCTTCCTCCGCCCAGAAGGCATCGCGGTCAGCGAGCGAGCGGCGGTGGAAGTCCTGGTAGCTCACTCGTTGAGGTCCACGACCACGCGGCGGCTCACCTTGCCGCTGATGAAATCGTCGAAGGCACCGGGCAGATCGCGAAACGGGATGGTGCGCGCCATCTCCTTCAGGAGCGGCGGTTTCAGGTCGCTCGCCAGCCGCTGCCACACCTGCTCGCGGATGTCGTTGGAGCTGTCGCCCGAATTGATGCCGAGCAGGCTGGCGCCGCGCAGGATGAATGGCATGACCCAGGTGTGCAGCTCGGCGCTCTGCGCCAGCCCGACTGCGCCAATGACGCCGTTCTCCTTCATCGTGCTCGCCATCCAGGCCAGCACCGGCCCGCCGAGATTATCGACGGCGCCTGCCCAGGTGGCCTTGTCCAGTGGTTTGATCTTTTCGAGGTTTAAGGTTTTTCTCAACAAAATTTCTTTAGCACCGAGGCGCTTGAGCCAGTCGGATTCGCTTTCCTTGCCGGTGAGCGCGACCACCTCGTAGCCGAGACGCGCAAAAGCAGCGACGGCGACCGAGCCGACGCCGCCGGTGGCGCCGCTGATCACCACCGGGCCCTTCTTCGGCCTGAGCCCGTTGTGTTCCATACGCACCACGGCAATGCCGGCGGTATAGCCGGCGGTGCCAAACGCCATCGCCTCCCAGAGCGAAAGACCTTGCGGCACCCGGGTTAGCCAATCCCCCTTCACGCGGGCATAGGGCGAGTAACCGCCGTCGTGCGAGACGCCCACGTACTCGCCGCTGACCGTCAGCACCGCGTCGCCCTTCCTGAAACGCGGATCGGTGGACGAAATCACGGTGCCGGAGAAGTCGATGCCGCCGATGCACGAAGGCCGGCGCAGGATCCTGCCCTTGCCGGTCGCGGCGAGCGCGTCCTTGTAGTTGATGTCCGAATAGGCCACGCGCACCACGACGTCGCCCGGGTCGAGGTCGTCCAGCGTGCAGTCGACGAACTCCGCTTTGATCTTCTTCTCCGGCGTCTCGCTCAGCCGGTAGGCCTTGAAGCGTTCCATGGGCCGCTATCTTATTCCGCCTTGATGTTCGCGGCCTGCACTACGCGCGTCCATTTCGCGGTTTCTTCAACGAGCAGGCGGGCGAAGTCCTCCGACCCCAGGCGCAGCACCTCCGCGCCCTCGAGCTCGAAGCGCTTGCGCGTCTCCGCCGTGTCGACGATGGCGAAGATTTCCCGCCGCAGTCGCGCGATGACCGCCGCCGGCGTGCCCGCCGGGGCGACGATGCCCCACCAGTTGGTCGCCTCCGCGCCCACCAGGCCCGTCTCGGCGAAGGTCGGCACGTCGGGCGCCGCCGCGATGCGGTTGGCGCCGCCGACGCCGAGCGCGCGCAACTTGCCCGAGCGCACGTGCGGCAGGTTCTGCACCACGCTGCCGACGTTCATCTGCACCTGGCCGGCAATGACGTCGGTGAGCGCCGGCCCGCCGCCCTTGTACTGGATGATGACGATGTCGATGCCGGCCTGCAGGCGGAAGAGTTCGGTAGCGAGATGCTGGAAGCTGCCCGCCCCCGCCGAGCCGGCATTCAGATCACCGGGCTTCCTCTTGGCGAGCGCGATGAGGTCCTGCAACGATTTAACCGGCAGCGCAGCGGGCACGACCAGGATGCTCGGGCCGGTGCCAAAGGTCGCGACCGGTGCAAACCACTGCAGCGACTCCGGCGGCATCCAGCGCAGCGCGATGCTCATCGGGTAGCCGACCGAGACCAGCAGCAGCGTGTAGCCGTCGGCCGGCGACTTGGCCGCGGCGTTGATGCCGATGGTGCCGCCACCGCCGCCGCGGTTGTCGATCACCACCGCCTGGCCCAGGCGCTCGCCGAGCTGCACGCCGATCACGCGTCCCACCACGTCGTTGCTGCCCCCGGGCGGGAACGGAATGATGAGCCGCACCGGCTTGGCCGGATAGGTCTGCGCTTGCGCGAGCCCCCCAAGCAGGAGAATCACTGCCAGGAAAATTCTCATCGGCGCCGCTCCTGTTGCAGGTATTGCGACGATTGCATCTCGTGCAGCCGGCTCACGGTGCGCTGGAACTCGGCGGCGTTCTCGCCCGCCGGAAAAAGCTTCTCCGGCTCGGCCGCGGCCGACACCACCAGCTTCACGCGGTCATCGTAGAACACATCGATCAGCCAGGTGAAGCGCCGCGCCGCGTCGGCGTTCTTCGGCGACAGGCGCGGCACGCCGGAGAGCATCACGGTATGAAAGCGCTTCGCCAGGTCGACGTAGTCGGCGTAGGAGCGCGGCCCGCCGCACAGCACGTCGAAGGCGAACCACACCAGGCCGCCGGCGCGCTTGCGGTAGGCAATCTCCCGCCCCTCGACGTCGAGCGGCTGCTTTTCCTCTTCGACGTCCTTGAGCTGGGAGAAGATTTGCGGAAAATCGCTTTCGCCATCGAGGTGATAAACCTTGACCCGTTCCATCTTCAACCTGCGGTAGTCGGTGCCGTTGTCGACGCCGACGACGTCAAGCTGGCTCTTGAGAAACTCGATGGCCGGCAGGAAGCGCTCGCGCTGCAGTCCGCCCGGGTAGAGCTGGTCCGGGTGGTAATTGGAGGTCATGACGAATTCGACGCCGTGTGCCATCGCCTGCTCGAGGTAGCGGCCGAGGATCATGGCGTCGGCGATGTCGCCGACGTGAAATTCATCAAAGCAAATTAATCGGTAACGTCGAGCGGTCCGTTCCGCCACCACTGCGATCGGGTCTTCGGTGCCCTTGACCTCGTACAGCTCGCGATGGATCTCGCGCATGAAGTGATGGAAGTGGACGCGCCGCTTGCGCACCAGCGGCACGCACAGGTAGAACGCGTCCATCAGGAAGCTCTTGCCGCGGCCGACCGGGCCCCACAGGTAGACCCCCTTGGGCAGCGGCGGCTTGACCAGCAGGCGCTTCAGCGCATTGCTGCGCCGCGCCTTGTAGGCGGTCCACTCCTCATACAGCTGTTGCAAGCGCTCCACCGCGCGCCATTGCGCGGGATCCTGGACGAATCCGCGCCGCGCGAGGTTCTGCTGGTAGATGGCGACGACATCCTGCATCGGCCGCCGCATTGTAGCGGCGCGCGGGATGGATTACGGCAGCCGGGCGACCAGGTCCTCGGCCACCGCGCGAAACAGCGCGCGCTGCTGGATGGGCCGGTCGCTCACGGTCTCCCTTGAGAGGCTGCGTTCCTGCATCGCCTCCCACGCAATGGCGCCACTGTCGACGTCCCAGACCTGGAAGAACAGGCGGATTTCGCCGATCTGCGTCTCGAAGATGCGAATGCCGAGCGGCGCAAATCGCGTCTTCGAGTATTGGCTGAATTTCTGCAGCTTGAGCTGCGCCACGTAGTGCATCCCGGTCGCGGTGCCGACCAGCTTCAGCGCATCCCGGGACAGCAGCCCGGTATCGCGATAATCGTCGTACATCCGCTTGTAACCGTCGGACAAGCCGTCGCGGTTCACCGCGCCCAGCGTCTCGGCCAGCGTGGCGAGCTTCACCTTGGGGCGCTGCAGCGCCAGCACCTCGCTGAAGATGAGCGCCAGCGCCTGCTTCTCCTGCTCCTGGCCAGTGATGGTCGACGGCGTGACCAACGCCAGGCCGCCCGCTTCCAGGTCGCCCGGCCTGAGGGACACCGCGTTGTCGCTGCTGCCCAGCACGATGTCGCTGGCGCAGCCGCCCAGCGACAGGCAAAGCGCCAGCGCCGATACCGCCAGCGCTCGCGCTTCGCCGCGTGTCATGTGTTCAGGGAACGCTTGTCTACGGCGAGCGCCGCGTCCTTCATCGCTTCGGAAAGCGAGGGATGGGCGTGGCAGATCATGCCGATGTCCTCGGCCGAGCCGCGGAACTCCATCGCCACCACCGCCTCGGCGATCAGTTCGCCGGCGAATGGACCGATGATATGCACGCCGAGGATCGCATCTGTTTTTTCGTCGGCCAGAAATTTCACGAACCCGGTCGTGTCGCCCAACGCACGCGCCCGCGCGTTGGCTGCAAACGGGAAGGTTCCGGCGCGATAGGCGACGCCTTCGGCCTTGAGCTGCTGTTCAGTCCTGCCCACCCACGCTATCTCCGGCGTGGTGTAGATGACCCAGGGCACGGTGTTGAAATCCAAGTGCGGCTTCTGGCCGGCGATGCGCTCGGCGACGGCTACGCCTTCTTCCTCTGCCTTGTGCGCGAGCATCGGGCCGCGCACGACGTCGCCAATCGCCCACACCCCCGGCAGGCTGGTCCGGCAGTCGCCATCCACGGCGACGAATCCGCGGTCCAGCTTGAGCCCGACGCCCTCGGCGTTCAGTCCATCGGTATTGGGAATCCGCCCGATCGAGACGACGAGGCGATCGCACTCCAAGGATTTGGATGAGCCGTCAGATCCAGCATATTGAACCATAACGGTCTTCTTCTTCTCAATCCTGGCGATTTTTACGCCCAGCTCGATCTTCAGCCCCTGCTTGGCGAAGACTTTGGCGGCCTCGCGGGCAAGTTGCTCGTCGGCCGCGCCGAGGAACGCCGGCAACGCCTCGAGTATGGTCACCTCCGAGCCTAGCCGTCGCCAGACGCTGCCCATCTCGAGGCCGATGACCCCGGCGCCGATCAACCCCAGCCTTTTCGGCACCTCCGGGATCGCCAGCGCCCCGGTGTTGCTGAGGATGAGCTTTTCGTCGAAGTCCGCCCCCGGCAGCGCGCGCGGGTTGGACCCCGTGGCGATGATGACGTTCTTGGCGCTGAGAGTTTCCCCGGCGACCAGGATTTCGCCTGGCGATTTGCCGAAACTTCCCCGGCCATGGAAGAACGTGATCTTGTTTTTCTTGAACAGGTAGAGCACGCCGTCGTTGCTCGCCTTCACCACCTTGTCCTTGCGCTTGAGCATGGTGCCCAGATCGAGCTCGAGGCCCTTGATCCTGACGCCGTGCTCGGCGAAGTGGTGGCCGGCCTGCTCGTAGTTCTCGGAGGACTGCAGCAGCGCCTTGGAGGGAATGCAGCCGACGTTGGTGCAGGTGCCGCCGAGCGCCGGCTTGCCGTCGGTGCCTTTCGCCTCGTCGATGCAGGCGGTGGCAAGGCCGAGCTGCGCGGCGCGGATGGCGGCGATGTAGCCGCCCGGCCCGCCGCCGATCACCACCACGTCGAAGGACTTCATATCTCGAGTGCGAGACGCGCCGGGTCTTCGAGAACTTCCTTGATCGAAACCAGAAATAAAACGGCTTCACGACCATCGATGATCCGGTGATCGTAAGAAAGCGCCAGGTAGTTCATCGGCCGCACCACCACCTGGCCGTTTTCCACCACGGCGCGCTCCTTGGTGGCGTGCACGCCGAGGATCGCCGACTGCGGCGGGTTGATGATCGGCGTCGACAGCATCGAGCCGAACACGCCGCCGTTGGAAATCGAGAAGGTGCCGCCGGTGAGCTCTTCGAGCGAAAGCTTGCCGTCCTGCGCCTTCTTGCCGAACTCGCCGATCTTCTTCTCGATGCCGGCGAAGGACAGCTGGTCGGCGTCGCGCAGGATCGGCACCACCAGCCCGCGCGGGCTGCCGACGGCGACGCCGATGTCGAAGTAACCGTGGTAGACGATGTCGTTGCCGTCGATCGAGGCGTTGACCACCGGATATTTCTTCAGCGCGTGCACCGCCGCCTTGGCGAAGAAGGACATGAAGCCGAGCTTGACGCCGTGCTCCTTCTCGAAGCGCTCCTGGTATTTCTTGCGCAACTCCATCACCGGCGCCATGTTCACTTCGTTGAAGGTGGTGAGGATGGCGGCGGTGGCCTGCGACTGGATCAGCCGCTCGGCGACGCGCTGGCGCAGCCGCGACATCGGCACGCGCTGCTCCGGACGGCCGGACAGCAGCGCCTCCGTGTTGACCGCCGCGGGGGCTTGCTGAAGGGGTTTCTTTTCAATCAGAACGTCCCCTTTGGTGACGCGGCCGTCGCGGCCGCTGCCCTGGATCTTCGAGGTATCGATCCCCTTCTCGGCGGCAATCTTCTGCGCCGCCGGCGGGAGCAGCAGCGGCAGCCGACGCTTTCCCTTCCGTATCGATTTTCGCGATGACCTCGCCGGCGACGACCGTGCCCTTGTCGCCCTTGAGGATGCTCACCAGCACGCCGTCGACGGGCGCCGGCAGCTCGAGCACCACCTTGTCGGTCTCGATGTCGATCAGGTTCTCGTCGCGTTTCACCGCCTCGCCCTGCTTCTTGTGCCAGGCGAGCAACGTCGCCTCGGACACCGATTCGGAGAGCTGCGGTACCTTGACCTCAACCAGCATTCGTTCGCCCCTTGCGCCCGGTGCCCTGCACCGGCAGCACGAGATTGTCCGTGATTTCGGCGAACGCGGCCTCGACCAGCTCCTTCTGCTGCTCGACGTGGAGCGACAGGTAGCCTACCGCCGGCGAAGCCGACGATTTGCGCATCGCATACCCCAGCACCTGGTCCGGGCGCATGTGGCGCAGGATGTAGTGCTGGATGCGATGCCAGGCACCCTGATTGCCGGGCTCCTCCTGGCACCAGATCACCTCGGTCGCCTGCGCGTAGAGGTCGATCTGCGCCTGGAACTCGTTGTGCGGGAACGGGTACCACTGCGCGACGCGCACGATCGCCGTGTCCTTGATGCCCTTCTCCTTGCGCGCGGCCATCAGGTCGAAGAACACCTTGCCGCTGCACAGGACTAGGCGCTTCACCCCTGCCGGCTTGATGCTCTCGTCCCACTCGCCGTTGACCGCCTTGAACTTGCTCTCGGCGAACTCCGGCAGCGGCGACACCGACTCCTTGTGCCGCAGCAGGCTCTTCGGCGTGAAGATGATGAGCGGCTTGCGGTAGGGCCGGATCATCTGCCGGCGCAGCAGGAAGAACATCTGCACCGGCGTGGCCGGCACGCAGACCTGGATGTTGTAGTCGGCGCATAGCTGCAGGAAACGCTCCGGTCGCCCGGAGGAATGCTCCGGCCCCTGCCCCTCGTAGCCGTGCGGCAGCATCATCACCATGCCGCAGATGCGGCCCCACTTCACCTCGCCCGAGGCGATGAACTGGTCGATCACCACCTGCGCGCCGTTGACGAAATCGCCGAACTGCGCCTCCCACACCACCAGCTCGTTCGGCTCCGAGGTCGAGTAGCCGTACTCGAAGCCGAGCACCGCCTCCTCCGACAGCACCGAATCGATCACCGCGATGTCGCCCTGGTTGGGCGAGATGTGGGCGAGCGGCAGGTAGGCGCCGGAATCCCATTTCTCGCGGTTCTGGTCGTGCAGCACCGCGTGGCGGTGGAAGAAAGTGCC
>WNFM01199562.1_pt1 | contig 29217 bp, 25 predicted proteins | sample 5400271 | NCBI WGS metagenome assembly WNFM01 (sample SAMN13153352, study PRJNA577476) | soil metagenome | isolation source: 60 cm saprolite on Douglas fir-dominated hillslope | place: USA:California | collected 2013-09-17 | reverse complement strand
TCCTGGGCCAGGCCGCGCCACAGAGGGTGCTGCTTCAGCCACAATCCAATCGGCAGGCCAAAGCCATGCTTCTTTTTGCGCAGAATCGCTTTGGGTAAAAGGCCGGCCGTCGCCTTTTTGAACAAATATCTTTTTTCCAGACCATGTACTTTGAACCGGGCCGCAAGACGGCCGGAGAACTCGGCAAGCGGGTGGTCGAGGAGCGGAAAGCGCACTTCAACGCCAGCCAACTCAGAGGCGCGCACAACTTTTGGCAGGTCGTTGTCGCCGAGCGTCATTTTGATGTCGATATAGAGCAGGCGATTGAGTTCTGAATGCGCAGACGCCAGTTGGTAGTGCCGGCGAGGGACCGCCAGCAGGTCACTGTGGCCATTCATGAGTTCAATTCCAGGGCCAAGTACCTTGGCATGGGGGAAACGCTGGAGCAGATGCCACTGGAAAAAGCGCTCGGGGTTCGGCGTTCTTGTGTGATCGATATAGCGGCGTATCTTGCCGATTGGCCCCACTCCGGGCAGTCCAAAAGCGAGCGGCTCGATCAGATAGCGACGCAGGGCCTGCGGAATATCGCGATAAAGCCCGAAGACCCTTTCCGTGCGATATCGTTCGTTGCCGCCGAACAGTTCATCCCCGCCGTCCCCGGCCAGCATCACTTCGATGCCGTGATTCCGCGCCAGTTTCAGGCAGGCATAGGTGGGCAGCACAGAAGCGTTGCCAAAGGGTTCATCATAGCCGCCGACAATTGTTGCGATGTCGGCAAAAGTCTCCTCCGGAGTCAATACGGCGATCGAGTGGTCAGCCTGGAACGTCCTTGCAGCCATGCGGGCGTACTCCAGTTCATTAAATCGCTCTTCTGAAAAACCAATGGAAAAAGCATTGACCGCGGTACCCTTGTGCCGCCGCAATAAACCCAGTACGGAACTGCTGTCTGTGCCGCCGCTCAGAAAACATCCCAGCCGCTGTTTGCTTAGGTTTTGCGAATAAAGCCGCACCGCCTCCGACATGGAAGAAAGTAATTCCTGCGCGAGGTCTTGCGCGTTCGCGGACTGCGATTCCGGGTATTCAAGGTCCCAGTACTGGCGCAGCTCTGTTTTGCCGTCTTTCCACAGCAAAAAATGGCCCGGGGGCAGCTTGCTCAACGATTGAAACGCGGACTCCGGCGCCGGCACTACACTGAAGTTCAAGAATGCGGCCATCGCAGGCGCATTGACCTGCTTTTGTACGCGCCTGCTGGCGAAGATGCTGCGCGGCTGTGATCCAAAAATAAGCTGTGAACCATCCGCATAGTAGGTGAGCGGCCTGACCGCAAAGCGATCAACCGCCAGCACCATGGTCTCTGAGCGGACGTCCCAGATTGCCAATGAGAATGCGCCGCGCAGTTTGGCAAAGCAGGCCAGCCCGTGTTCGCGATAAAGGTTCCCTACGATCTCCGCGGCTGAAATATCTGCCGCCATCCCGTCCTCTGGAAACAGACTTGCCACATCAACCAGGCTGGCATCACAGGCCACCAGCAGTTCGGAAGATGACCAGAACGATGTTGTCCTTGTCTCTGAGGTGACGCCGGCCTGAGCGTGTGGCGTGGCGCCGAATTCCATGCGGGCGCCGCCTGTAATGGCGGCCGCCGACAACATAGCCTCGATTTGATCGGGCTGCAGCGGCCCGGCGTTTCTCGTGATTGCGATTCCCGTGATTGCCATGTGGTCCTAGGCCCTCCCCAGCGCTGTTCCTGCCAGGCGCCGCTGGGTCGTGCGTATGGTGTATAAGCGCGAATAATTTTCCAGCATGCGTTGCAAGCTGAATTCCGACTCAACTTTTTGCCGGGCGCGTTGGCCTAATTTGCGACGCAGCTCGCGGTCCCCAACCAGTTGCAGGATGCGGTCGGCCAAACCTCTGACATCCCGTGGCCTGATGAGAAAGCCGGTTTTGCTCTCTTCCACGAGATCAGGGTTCGCGCCCACCGAAGTGACGACCGAAGGAAGTTCCGTGGCCATGGCTTCAAGAATGGTGTTGGACATGCCTTCAGAAAGGGAAGGCAGGGCAAACACATCGAAGCTGTTAAGCCAGTCTTCCGGCTTGCTGGACTCGCCTGCAAGAACCACCCGGCCGCGCAAAGACGAACTTGTCTCGATCGTTGCTTGAAGCTGTTCTTTCCCCGGACCGTCGCCGACAATTACAACGCGCAGTGGCGCACCTGCCGCGATGACTTGTTCCGCCGCCAGGAGCAGGGTTGCGTGGTCCTTGACCGGATCGAGCCGCCCCACGGTTCCCAGGATGATCTCCTGGTCGACGGCGCCGATCTGCAAGCGTAAGCGCCGCCGGGTGGACGCGTCGGGTCGAAATCTGCCGGCGTCCACACCGTTGGGAATCACATCTATTCTGGCGGGGGCCAGACCCAGTTGTCTTGCGTAGTGCTCGCGCAGCTCGCGTGAAACAGCGAAGACTTCATTGGCCAGGGAATAACAGATGCGGCGAAAGACCCGGCGACGCCACGGATCGCCATTCATGGTGTGGATGTCACGCCCGTGTTCACTGTGGATTACACGTGGCACACGAGTAAGCTTTCCCGCGAGCACTGCCTCTATTGCGCCCCAGTTGCGGGAATGAACGATGTCAGGCTTCACGCGCAGAAAAAACCGGGACAAATCCGCCACCAGTGACCCGGTCTTCCTGGCGCTTCGCTGCAGACTCACGAAGTGAGCATCGCCCGTGAGCTCCTTTTCCGGCAGAGGTGCAACGGTGCAGATCATATGTTCGAAGCGTTCAGGGTCCAGGCCCGCAATCACCCTGCGCAGGGCAAGTTCAGTCCCTCCGGCGCCCATGCGATGCAGCACGTGAATAATTCGAACGCGTCTCATTGGGTTGCCACCTGCGCTGCATCCAGGCTGGGCTGGGCATGCACCGGCTGCTCTGCCGCCAGTCTTTGCCTGACCACCAGACTCATGCCGGCGCTTAACCCCACCAGGTGATACATCAGATCGAAATCCTGACGGTTGATGAAGAAGTTGGGCACGAGATACCCAAGAAGAGTCGCGTGCACGATCAGGCAATACGTGGCCAGGAGATGATGGTCCTGGCTTTGACGCAATCTTCGCCAGTTGAGCCAGCAGGCGCCACTGGCGCTGAGGACGAGCGCGGCAAAAAGCAGACAGGAAGGAATGCCGGACTCGGCCATAAGCGCAACAAAGGCGTTGTGCGGAGCACGTGGCTCGTAGCTGGAATAGTCCTGGAAAGTCAATTCAAAGTTACGCAGGCCGACACCAAACATGGGGTGCGCCTTGGCCATCTCGACTGCTGTTTCCCACGCTTGAATTCGCCCGATGGCTGAAGCGTCAGTCTGCGTCGCCGTCGGAATCGACTTGTAACGGTCTATGGAGGCTTCGGGAGCGAACGCGAAAAACAGGGATGCGGCGATGGCCAGGCCGACGGGAGCAAGAATCTTGCGCCGGGAATGGATGGCGATCAACAGGCAAACCACGATCAGCCCAAGAAAGCCGGAACGCGAACGCGTGAACACCACGGTGACGGCGCACGCGAACGCCGCAAATTGATAGAGCCTTTTCAGCCAGAGACCAGGTTCAAGCGAGCCGAGCCAGTACAGAATCGGGATGGCCATGTTCATCCCAAGCGCATATTCGTTTTCTTCCGCCATCAGGCCGCCCGGGCCCTGTATTCGATATTGGCCGCCGGTCAGAATGATTCCGGCGAGACTTTTGATACCCAGAAATCCCAGAGAGCCTGCAATCACCATGAGAATCCTGCGAATGCGCTCTTCGGAGTTCGCCATGGAGGCGATGAGGAACGCGACGACAAACATCTTGCTGAACCGCGATAACATCTCGAAGGCCGGCTGGGTGTCGTGTGCCATCATGGCCGCCATGGTCAGCCAAGCCCAGAACGCCAGCAGCAAAAGCATTCCGCGAAAACGCGGAGGAGACTTCCGCAGCTCAAACAGCAGGTACCCGATCAGCAAGGCGGGAACGAGCAAGAGCCCGTAGTTAAAGACGTAACCCGGCCACACAAAGTCGGCGGGATGAGCATGCGCGAAGAACAGATACAGCAGCAGCCCGCTAAAGGGCCGCAGCAGTGAGAGTGGCACCCCCACCGCGATCAATGCGTAAAATCCAAACGCTCTCAACATGCCGTTTCAGTGAGTGGTTAGACTCGCCCTCGCTTCCATCTTTGCCAGGTTCTCCGGGCTCTCGTTGGATCCGGGTTTCGCTTGATCGGGGCCGAAATCGACTGCTTTCTGCACAAAGTACTCCAGCCGGATTCTCAGCCTGCTATCGCCAAAAACCGATTCCAGGGCGCGACGAATTTCAATTCGCGGCGGCAGCGGGCCGTTTTCGATCACGTCCACCAGCCTGTCCGCAAGCCGTTGCGGATCGTCCTCCACCAGAATCAGTTTTGCCACCTCAGGCGGGAAGGCGACAGCAGCCTTGGCCGATGACGCCACCGGAATGCCCATGGCCATGGACTCGAGAATTTTGTTCTGCACACCGCGCGCCAGTTGCATGGGCGCCACGGTGGCCGCAGCTCCGCGGAAATAGGGGCGGACATCCGGCACCGTGCCCGTTACTCTTACGGCTGAATCTTTTCCCAGGTCCACCACCGGCTTCACCGGGTTCCGGCCGACAATGACAAACTTCAATTGCGGAATTCTCTTCCGCATGGCCGGAAAAGCATGCCGGTAGAACCAGGTTGCCGCCTCCACGTTGGGGGCATAGTCCATGGAACCGGCAAAAACCACGTACGGCTGCAAGGCAGCGATCTCCGCCGAAATCCCCACTTGGTCAGGATCGAAATACTCAGTGTCAACCATATGCCGCAGCACATCGACCCGAGCCTGGGGTGCAGCTTCTTGCAGGAGCGTGGCCTCTGCATCCGTGCAGAGAAGAGTCTGAGCAAACGTTGTCGCGAGATGATTTTCATACGCGGCGAGCAGGCGGCCTTCCTGCCGCCACATCCAGCGCAACCACCTCGATGAATTGCTGGCGTACTCCGCCCATTTTGCGGAGTCAACATCAACCATATCCAACAGGCACGGGATGCCGGGTTCCCGGTCAACGTATGGCGCCATCGCCGAGCCGAAGACAATCATGAGGTCATAATCACACGCCGCAATGGCCTGCTTCACTTTTCGCGCCATCGTATTCGAATGGAAATAGGCAAGGCTGAACGGCCTGCCCCGCATTACCGCTGTGAGAGCCTGAAAACGGCTGCGCCACCAGGAAAGCGGTTCCGCATAGTATTCACGGCAATACGGGCGCAAGGCGTCAATAGAGTTCCGGTCCTCATCGTGGTCATAGAAGCAAAACAGATCAATCTCATGCTGCGATGAGAGTGACTTAATCTCCCAGAGCGCACGTATCTTGTCGCCCTTGTTAGGCGGGTAGGGAACGCGATGTGCCAGATAGAGGATCTTCATTTTCGTTGCGCTCTCCCGTTATTCAGGGGAACAGCTTCACCAGGGCTGGTCCGATGAATTTGGTGACGGGGAAGGGAATTTTTTTCCAAAGTTCGGTTACACGCTTGAATCGCGGGTTTGCCGGGGAAAAATTCGGCATCTCACGGCGCTTTACCAGATGAAACTGGTAGGGCAACGGACGCTCGCGCATATTCCAATCGGCCTTAAAGTGATAAGCGCCTGTGCCCAGCTTGCTGCGGCCAAAATCAAAATTGCGGATCCCGCGCTGGCGGGCGCTCTCCAGCAGCTCCCAGTACATGAAATTATTGGCGGCGCAGTGCCTGCCTTCCAGAGTGGAACCGCCGTAGTAGGGAAGGATCCAATCGCGAAAGCGAAAGCTCAGCACGGAAGCAACCGCAGAATCGCCCTTCCACACGACGCTGATTTCAGCCGTCTCGCCAAGTTCCTCCAGGAGCACCCTGAAGAATTTCCTGGCAAACACCGGGGTGCCGAGATTACGCACGCTTTGGGCGTAGATCTCATAAAAAATGCCCACCTGGTGATTGCCCCGGGTGACGCGCAAACCAGCCTTCTGGCCTTTTCTGATCATGTATCGCGTGTCCCGCGGCAGGCCCTTGAGAAGACGCTCGGAGTCCGGTTCAATGGCGGTGTCAAAACTGACGTACAGCTCCTTGGTCTGAAAGCCGTTGGAAGGCCCGGCTTCCCTCAGTCGAAGCTCGAGATATTCAACCTTTTGCTCATGGGCCAGTTTGGATGCAGCCGTGACCAGCGCTTCCTGCGCCGCCGTATCACTGGCGCAGACCCCGCCATAAACCGCGAAAGGAGTTGATATCAGCGTCCGGCCCATCAAGGGATTCGAAACCATGAACAACGGCAGGACACCGCGAATGTCCATTCCCTCCACTGCAACCAGGTAAAGGGGCTTGTATCCAAAAGAGCGTGCAATGACGCGCTGCCAGGCCGTAAGATGAAAGAGCGTTCCCTGCGGGTGGTGCAGCACATAGTGGTCCCACTGGGCGCGCATCTCGTCACTGTATTCGATTATTTTCATCGTCCGTTTATTTATCCCTCACGGCTTTTCTGCCGCGTTCATGAGCGTTCATCGCTCCATTTTCTTCTGGCCTTCGAGCCGGCTGGATCGGCTCCATCTGAAAGAGCCAGCCCTCATTCTTATTGAAGTACTGCGCCAACAGAGTGCGAAGCTCGCACGTAGGCTCCTTGTATCCGTTGATGACCTTGCTCAAGACGGTTTCATCCACATGAAGCTCACGGGCCAGCCGGTTCTGCCGGACGCCGGAGAGCCAAATTTCCATCTTCAAATTTGGGTACACCGTCTATCCCCATTCGATTCCGCCGCCGCGTATGAGCCGTGCCGGCGTCAGGAATCACTTATTTCTTCCAACCTGCGGGTTCAATTGCGTCCCAGAAATGCGATCAGCGCAAACAGCAATGCGGCCGCAGTGCTGCTTGCCAGGCCCAGGAGATTGCGAACCCGTTCATTCCGCCGGTCGTGCTCAGTCATCAATATGGGCACTTCAGACAGCACTGGCACCTTTACTATTTCCATCACTTCCCGCGATGACCTGACGGATGGATCAAGCACTTCGAGCATCACCGCCAGGAACAACCCAATCAACAGTCCTGCCACGAGACCGCCCGCGTCTATCAAGCGACGGTCCGGGCTGAATGGTTTTGCGGGAACCTGCGCAGGATCAAGCACAATGAATCGTTCACTTTTCTGAAAGTTCTCAAGACTGGTGGACATGTCGGCTGAAAATTTTCTGTCCATCAACAACTTGTAATGGTCACGCGAGTTTTCGTAATCGCGGTTGACGGCCGCCAGTTGTTGCTCCAGAACGGGGATACGCTCAAGTTTGGACTGGTGGTAAGCGATCCTATCCTTGATATCAGCTTCGTGCTTCGTGTGCGACTTGATCTCTTCGTCAATGGCGGCAATCTGGCTCTCGAGCACTGGATTACGCTGCCTGGAGGGTGTCTTGACTTGATGATGATCGGAGTTTTCGTCTTTGGCTTCGCGAATGCGACGCGCCAGGTCATTGACCTCCGCCGCCTTCTTGGCCACGTCTGGATGGTCCTGGCCATAGCGGGTGCGCAAATTATCGAGCTGAGTCTGGGCCTGGGCCAGTTGCGTCTGGAGCGGAATCAGCCCCGAATTCTCATTATTTCCGTCAAGGTTCACAACCGGAGGTTGCGCGAGGAGCTGGCTCTGATAGTAGACCTTCTGCTGCTGCGCCCGATTGATTGCATCTTCCTCGCTTCTGAGATCCAGTTGCAGGGCATTCAGCGCCTGCAGATGAATGGCCTGTGACTCAGGAAGATCCGAAATGTATTGGCTCTTGATTTGCCGGATCCTATCTTCCTTTTGCTGCAAATCCTGTTTCGCCTCCGCCAGTTCCCGATCAATGAACTGCGAGGTACCTTGAACTTCGGTCTCACGCGCCTTGACGTTTTCTTCGATAAAGCGCGAAGACAGCCGGTTTGTGACCGCCGCGGCTTCTTCCGGATTATTGCTTTGGAACGCGATCTTGAATGTGCCTTCACCCCGGTCACCACTCGGCGGTGACACCAGGATTTCGATGTTCTTCGCCATGAGCTGGACAAGTTCTTCGTGGCTCCTGCGGCCGCGCAGGTCCGGATAGAGTTTCATTTCGTCCATGACTTCCGTCAGGTTCGTGGAAGAGAGGATTCGCTGCCGCAGTGTGGCCAGGCGGTCTGCAATCCCCGACGCAACTGTCGGGGCTACAAAGTTGTCAGGCACCTTCCGCGGGTCGACCATGATGACAGTCGTAGCCCGGTACTTGTTGGGAATCAGATATCCAGCCGTCGCGGCCAGTATGCCGGCCAGGAAGACGCTTAGGGTTATGAGCCATTTGCGGCGCGAAAACAGCCCCAAAAACCCCGTCAAAGTCAGTTGCTCCAGCCCCGGCAGGCCGAGTCGAAAACCGGATTGATTATTCGCACTCATAAGGTGATTATTCCAACAATTTGTTGCCGGCAGAGTCCTAATAAAGGGCGCAGCATTTTGTCGCGGCCGCCCCCGATTGAAGACCAACCGACGCTCTTGAATGGGCAACCACCATGCCAATCCGACGCCAGGATGAAAAGTGACATGCAAATGTAACTGTATGTAAATAAATGGATTAATTGTCCATTGACAGATCCATCTTGGAGGTACCCTTCAACTCCGCTGCACTTGTGTGCAAGTTATTTCACACTTAAGACAAAGTCATTGGGTACGCCTCAGCCTTGCGATTGATGCTTCGCAATTGTCCCCGGATCGGGTGATAGACAGATGTACCATTGAGCGCAGATCCACGCCCCAGTTTTGGATTGCTACCCTGTGATACCGATGTTAGGTTGTAAGCGGTTGAAGCTATTCTGTTCCGGCTTGCTCGATTTAGTGCCAGTCCGCAGATCTACATGACAGAAAAACTACGTCGGCTTTCTTTCCGGAATATCCTGCTGCTGTTTATACTCGGCCCTTTGTTGGTTGCCGGGCTGTGCCAGCTCGCCAAAGCCGGACAGTACTTATTTTTTCGCGGAGACAGCACTTTCCCGGAAAGCGCGGTGGTGCAAACAGCTCTCTGGTCCAAGGCCTCCGGGCGGATCTATCCTGCACTGGACCAGTCGCCTTATACTCCGGCTCCTTATGGCCCTTTGTTTTATGCCAGCCTGACTGCGGTAGCAAAGTTGGCTGACGCAGACCTCGATCATTTGCTGGTGTACGGTCGCATCGTCGTCTTTAGTGCATTCCTGCTGCTGTTATTCGGGGCGTATAGCTGGGAGCGACGCCAAAAACTGGCGGTTGCGATAGCGTGCTTCAGTCCGGCATTGATATTGTCGCAAATAGACTTTGAAGCCTGGAATGCCAGCGTGCGCCCTGATCTGCCTGCGCTGCTGGTGAGCTTTGCGGCTTTCTTTGTGCTCACCACGGCTCCCATCTCATGGCGTCGAGTTGCGCTCGCCGGTTGTTTATGCGGTATTGCAGGTCTGCTGAAGCAATCTTTTATCGCGCTTCCGTTGAGCGTCCTTTTCTGGCTCTTGACCACCAGACAGAAGCGTGCCGCCCTGGTATTCCTTGCCAGCATAGCCGCCGTTGGAATTGCCGTTCTGTTTCCCCTCGCACTCAGGCATGAACCTTTTGCCAGGGAAATGCTGCTGGCGCGATACTCACCTGTCAGCTTTCCTGGTGCGCTGCGGCTTTTGAAGACTGATTTTCTCAACTATCCCGGCCAGATCGTACTCGTCGGGCTGGGAGTGCTCGGATTACAGCGGATGGACCCGAAAGTCGTCTCCGCACGCCGGCTGATAAGCACATATTTCCTGCTTGCCTGGATAACAAACTTCTATACAGCCATGGCGCCTGGCGCGAGTGTGAACGCATTTCTTGAGTCCTGGCTGATCACGTCTATTTGTGCTCCTTTTGCTTTGCTTGATCTGGCTGAAACCTGGGAACAGGCCGGAGTGACAGTAAGAAGAGCACTCTTGCTTCTTTGGATCAGCATCATGGTGGTTGACCTGAATTCGTGGCGCATGCTGGTCTCCCAGCGTCCGCCCTCGGAGTTCGGAAAAGTTGCACTATTGATGCACGGGCATCGCGTACTGTCGGATATACCCTATATCGCGACTCACGGAGATCAGCCGGAACTGCTGGATCCATCAGTCAACCATTACCTGGAGATAGCAGGGCAATGGTCCGCGCAGCCAGTGCTGCAGGAGCTGCGGAGTGGACGCTTTGATTATGTGGTGATGGGGCTTAACGGGGGCCGACCAAGACAGTGGCGGGGACTGACGCTGTTTAGCACGTCGATTCTGGCCCAGGTGCAGGCGGACTATCAGCCCATGTGCGTGACTGACAGGTTTGCAGTGTTCGTTCCCCGCTTGCGCGAGATTGTGGGCAAAGCAGCAGATTTCCAGAAGGCCGGCTGCAGAGCTCCATTCCCCGCAGACGCGGGGATCGAACTGCTGCAGGATACACAACAGCGCTGAAGCTTGTACCGGTGAGCGGGCTTGCGGCAGAAAAAGAGTTTAGTTCCCGAAAGCTGTCCCGCGTTCGGGATCCCAGGACCAGCGAATGCCCGATGTGACAAGGTGGCGGGGACCATAGACAAGGGGCCCTCCAGCCTGTGTCAGGTAACTGTAAGTGCTGTAAAAGGACCAGGACCGGTTCAGACGATAGTCAACCTCCGCCCACCCCGACTTTCCCTGGAGACGCTGCACGGTCAATGCCTGGCGGACGAAGGCTCCGCCCACGACGGTATCGATGCGGCGGGACCAGTGTTGCGAGTATGAAGCATCCCACCGGTCATTGAGATTGTCGCTGATTTGTCCGGTGAAGTTGTTGCTGCGCGAATAAGAAAGCGTCAGTCCGGAACGCACGAATTTCTTGAACAAGGATGCCGAAGCCTGGTAAGTCTGCCTGTTTGGAGGCTGGATTACCGCACCCACTGGTCTCGCCGGCAGAAGAAGAGCGGGGCCACCGCTGATTCGCAGCAACAGAGTCGGGCGCAGTCGGCGGGAGATGCCAAAGAGAACGCTGTGCAGCTGCGCAGTCGAGTCGAAGTCCTGGAAGTATTCACGGTCATACGCGTATTTGACCCCGAACTCATTGTCACGGCGCCAGGTGTGCGTCCACCCCAGCTCTCCACCGATATCCAACTGCTCACTCAGCACCGCCGCCGGGTTTTGTACCACGGTCGTGTTGTCGGGCTGGGAGAGACGAATGTATTGGTTCCTGACAAGAAATTCCATGCGGTCACGGGCGGTGAAACTGTGATCGACAGATATGCCAAAGGAATTAGTCAGAAGCCGCCGCCCGGTAGCCAGAAAAGGATTCTGCGTTGACGTGCTGTTCGTATAGTCGGAGGTAAAGCCAATTTGTTCGAGGCGTCCCCGATCCGGAACCGAAGCAAACTGATCGCTGATATTGATACCCCATTGCGATGTCAAATACCGGAAAGTGTGGAAGTCCACCATATGGCTGGCATAGTCAACCTGGGTAGCTTCGCCTGAGGCCCACACCTGGGGACGGTATTGCACGCTGAAATTTGAATGGCCGGTTTTTACGGCGAAAACCAGCAGCCCGCGGACAGCGCCGGCATGGACAGACAGCGGGTTTTCACTGCGGTAAAGATAGTTGCTGTCGAATACCTGCAAGGCATCCACAGACAGGACCGAAAGCTTGCCCCAATGAAACGGAGACCGCGTATTGGAAAGGACCGCGCCGGTGGCGAGGTTGGTTGCCGGCTTTTCAAAGGAAAGACCGGGAAGACTGTCGTCGGGTTGCGTTTGCGTCAGGTTCTCCTGTTGGTCTGCGGGTTGGGCAGAGAGTTGTTCATCTCGCACAGGTGTTTGAGCCGAAGGCGCAGAGTCCTGCTGCGCTGATGCCGGCACTGCTGAAAGGAACAACAGCAGGCAAGAGGCCAACAGTTTCCAAGCCTGCACGTGATTCAATCGTTTCATTGCTCTGTCCTCTCCAAATTCTGTGAGCTAAGGCACCACAATGGTGTCGCCCGGGCGCAACAGGATGTTATCTTTGGAATCCTTGCCGCGGATCACCTTGTCGTAATTGAAACTCAGTCTTTGCTGGCTGCCATTCTGGGAACGCAATACGTAAATTCCTTTGCGATTGGCGAAATCACGCAGGCCTCCCGCCTCGGCGATGATCTGGAGGACGGTGGTGGTGCTGTTGATGCGGTATGATCCCTCGTGTCCGACCTGGCCGATAATGAAGACCTTCCGGCTGTTAATTTCGCGCACTGCAACAGTTACCTGTGGAGAGTTCACGAACGGACCGAGCTTCTCCGTGAGCGACGTCTTCAACTCGTCAGGCGTCAAACCAGCAGCATGGACATCATTGAGCAGTGGCAGCGTGATCTTTCCGTCAGGCCGAACCATGACCGTGCCCGAGAGCTCGGCTTCGCGCCAAACCGTGATGATTAGCACATCCTGCTCGCCAATCCGATATTGAGAAATAAGGTCTCGTCCGGTAGTTGCGGCGCCAGAAGCACCGGAGTTCGCGGAGTCTGTGGCTGCGATCTTGGGGTCAGTCTTCAACGTGGCAATCTTTTTCGCTTGAGCGTCCTGGTCCTTTTCTGAGACTGCAGTTTGAGCTGAAGCGGCGCTCACGCCAAGCATCAGCACGATCGCAATTCCCTTGAGAAGCCTGTACTTGCCAGAAATCATCGCAACACCGCCTGGGATTTGTTGGGTAACCGTGGTGATCAATGAGCAACTTCCTTACCAAAATCACTCATGGCAGCAATGTTCGCGGCTAAACAACGGAACTCCTGCATTTCATTGAAAACATAGAAACTTGGTTGCGCATGGCCGGTGCGGTTCCTGCGCTCTGGCTTATCCCGAGGAAGGAGCCTTCCTCGGATATGCAAAACTCTGCACCTCATTGTTCAAGGCTGGAGCCATTGAGCGGAAAGTCTCTGCGATTTGCAAGGACTGCTGGCTTGGCGCAACCCCACGCACTGGCAAGGCACTTTCTTTTTCGTGCCCGCGTAAGCTTATGAATCTTAAGCGTTACCAACATAAATCATGGTTTGGTGAGTACCAAATTTTGTCCTTGAGGACATGTCCTGTTTCGCGTATGCTCTGGCCTGGCTCCCCCTAGTTGCTGTCCCATAAGTAATCTTGATTTATGCGCCTGTGGTGGAAAGAGGCGTGCATCTTCGGAGGAGTTATGATCACACTCACTGCCAGCTTATGCCTTGCGCTTATCGTGCCAGGAGTTCCTACGGGCGAGATCTCCCCACCTGCTGACTCCGCTCCCATGATCATTGCCAACATGTCCTCTGATTCTGCACCAGCGGTATTGGCGGATCTTACGCAAGTCTCAAGCGCAATGCCGGTGCTTGCAGCGCCCGATGCACTGGTTGTCAAGCCGGTAGTTAAGCCGATCAAGCCGGCGAAGCAGTCTGAAGCCCCAATTTTCGTCAACACCCGGGCCTGGTTTGTGCTAACGGCGGTGCAGCACAGCGCAGCCACCTTCGATGCCTGGTCCACCCGTCACTCAATAACTTCGGGACACGGCCACGAGCTTAATCCTCTGATGAAACCGTTTGCCGGATCGGGCGCCGTTTATGGTGTGATCCAACTGGCTCCGCTGGCAACTGATTACTGGGGCAGGCGACTGATGCGCAGCAAACATGCCACGTTGCGAAAGTTATGGTGGCTGCCTCAGGCTGCTAGCTCTGCCGGTTTCATGCTCAGTGGCGTAAACAACCTTCGGGTAGCGTCGCGCTAGGTGGAGGAAGACGTTCTTCCGCGAGTTAAAAAGGTCTCGACGGCTATCGTGTCAATGGTTGAGGGTAGAAGTTGCAAGCTCTCCAGCGATCGTGCGGCCGTCCATGTTCTGATTCAAATACTCTCGAAACGACTGAAACCTACGCGATTGAAGCAGATATTCAAGCCGCGATAGAGTCCCCTGCAGGTTGGTATAGTGCCGCAGCCTTGATTTGAGGGGCGCTGCAATTCTGGGCTGCTCAGGATCAATCTCCCACGGATGCAGGTAAAACACCAACGGTCTGTTTTCCTTTTCGAAGCGCCTGAAAGCCCATTTTGTATAGACGAGCGGAAGTATCCGAAACCAGCCGCCGCCGGCAGCGGGGAAGTTCCTGCCCCGGACTCTCACAGTAGCTGGGGGCAACTCCAGAAGTCGCCCTCCATGGCTGGTGGTGTGATGGTAGGGATAACGGCCAGCGCCGGGGATTCCGTACAAGTCATGCCGGATAGGGAAGATGCTGGAATCATATTCAAACCCTTCTTCGGCGAGAATGTCCAATGCCCACATGCATTCCGAGGTTATTGACCAGGTTGGCGCGCGGTATCCTACAACGCGAACCGAGGCCGCTTGTTCAATCGATTCGCGGGCCGCGCGGGTGTCTGCCCGAAACTCAGTTGGAGAAAGGGAGCTGACTCTCCTGTGCCAGTAGCTGTGACACGCCAGCTCGTGCCCGCGCTCTTTCACTTCGCGCACAAGCGCGGGAATGCGGTCCGCGATCCAGCCCAGAACGAAGAATGTGGCCTTGACTTGCTGCCGGTCGAACAGATCGAGAAGGCGGTGGCAATTGCTTTCTACCCGCGACGGAAAGCGGTCCCAATCGTCACGGGAGACAACCCCGGCAAAAGCCTCAACTTGAAAGTAATCTTCAAGGTCAACGCTGAGAATGTGTTTCACGGCGCGCGAATGGTCCGGAGCGGCTGCTTCCGCCAGGGTCGTCGAATTCTGCACCTGCGATAACATACGCTGTCCTGACAACATCACTGTTCGCGCCGCCGTTTGGCTGATTTGCGGTGGAGCACCCACGCCAACGAAACGAAACCAGCGCCCAGCGCGAGAAAACATGCTTCCTCACTGATTTGAGAGATCCAGTCAATGGCGCCCAGGAAGAGAGCTGAAGTATGGCCGGCGAGGGTGATGACCGCAGCTTTGTGATTGCTCGCGGCTGACGCATCGCCAACTCTAGTCCATGCCCCCGCGACAACAAGCGCCGGAAGTGCAAACAGGAAGATCCATAATTTGGGTCTCATGCCAAGAAGTCGTTTCGCCATCTGCTCCCTCAAAATCTTTCGTTTGCTCTTTCGAAATCTCGCAAAGAGAAACATCCACGTTCAGCTATTTGCTGCCCAGGTGGGCTATTTCCGGAACCACGTCTTCCCGTAAACGATCACTTTGGACCTGGCGGGTGTTTTCCACCAGGTCTGTTACTCTTCGGGCAATCTTCACCATCTCATTGTTATTCAGCGTAGAGTTCACAATCTGTGTGGTATTCGCCAGGAACAGATTGTCCACACTGGTCTGCATGCCCGGCACTAAAGCGGAATAATTTATTACCGGAATCGGCTGGACCAGGCGCTCGCGGAATATGAAACGCTGTTCAATGTCGCCGTCTTGCAGATCCGGCAAGACCCGCTGCAATCCAGCGCGAAAGCTCTGCCACACTTCGTCATCGGTCGCGTCGAATAACGGATCGCCCGGAGCCGTGTATTTGGGTAAATACACCAGGTGCCGTCCTTGCGTTTCCTCCAGGGAAATGAGGTTGGTCATTTCTATGATCCCCGTGAAAGGGAGATCGTCGGTCAGGTTCGTACAATAGTAAGGCGTAAGTTTGCGGCGTAGGACCAGCGCGGCACATACCATGCCCATGTATTGAATTTTTTCCAGTTTCGACCTGTAGGCGGCATTGAGGCCAGCTGCGATGCGAGCAAAAGGGCGGCTCGGGATGGTGGAAACCAGACAATCGAAGTCCATCGTTTTCTGGCCGCCGGTCAGGGTGATGCCGCGAGCGCTCGAAGAAATCTTCTCGGCGGAAATCCCGGTAATAATGTTTCCGCCCATTTCTGTAACTCGATCAACCAGCCGCGCGAAGACCGCACGGTATCCACCGCGAACATAACCAAGACATTCCTTTCTGCTCGCGTTCTTTTCGCGCGTGGAATAGAGGCGCCTGATGGTGGCCCAGATGAAGCTGGCCGAAGTCTGGGTACGGGCCGCGCCGAGCTTGCACTTCAGCAGCGGTTCCCACATTTTCTGATAGTTGCCTTGGCCAAAAATCCGTTCCAGCCACGGCTGGATAGGCTCCTGTTCCAAAGCCAGACCGTCCTGGATGCGGGCGGTATACAGAATTCCCAATCCCAGGCGGAATTTCTGCCACAGCGAGAGGGCCGGGAAACGGAGAAAGTCCAGCGTGGTGGTCATGGATCGGAGCTGGCCTCCGGTATAGAACCCGACCTTGGTTTCGGTCCAGCGTAACTCCGGTGTGAGCCCGAGATCTTCGATGAGTTGAAGCAAGGGGAGGTCAGAAGTAAGAATGCAGTGATAAAACTTGTCCCAGTGAAACGGGCCAAAGTTGAAACTTGTGGCCAGTCCTCCAAGCTCCGGGCGCGCCTCAAGCACGGTGACCCGATGGCCCGCGCGCAGCAGATAGAAAGCTGCGGTTAGCCCGGTAATCCCGCCGCCAAGGATACCAATGTGCAATTCATCTCGAGTTGGGAATTCTTGTGACATCGCGCTTCAGGCTGTCCTCCAGATGATGGCAACGCCGACGGTGATGATAAGAATCGCAGTCCAGCGGGAGAGCGTGACCCGTTCTTTCAAGAGCAGCATGGAAAGAACGGCGACGATGGGATAGCCGACGCTGAGCAGGGGAAAAGCGTAAGAAATCTCGATTCGCGAGAGGGCAATCAACCACAGCCCCGTGGCCAGGATGAAAGAAGCGGCCCAGGCCAGAACCCAGCCGGAGCGCAGCAAAGCCAGGCCCAGCGGACGGGGCGCGCCCGCGGGGCTTACTCCGCGCTTCAGAAATACCTGGGCGCACGCTCCCAGAACGATGCTGATCCAGAGTGCCGCCGCAGGCGTCATGGCAGGTCCTCCTTCACGGAACGCTGCAGCAGAGCCACGCCGAGAACCACAATGGCGATACCGGTCCACCGTCCGGCGGAAATAGTTTCGTTGAAGAGCAGCTTGCCGCCCACGCTGACGATCACGTAGTTCAATGCTGTAAGAGGATACAGAAAGCTGATGTTGCGGCTTGAAACCGCGCGGATCCACAACAGCGTGCCGATACCGTAGATAGCGAGGCCTGCCGGCACTGCAGAGTGGAGCAGGTAGTAAGTGACTTTTTCTACCGGGCCGGCCAAGGGCGCGGAGTGAAGGGCAGAGATCAGTCCTTGCTTGATCAACAGGTGTCCGCACGCAGCCAAAGCGATGGCGCCGAAGGCAGCCCAATGCCAGGAAAGTCCGTGAACGGCAGGAGCGTTCTCTTCCGGCCGAAGCGGCGCAGCCTGGTTTTCAATGATTGCGTCCGCAGCCACTACGCCTCCACCGCCACGTTACTGCTGATTCCGCGCACGGCTTTTTGCCATTCGATGGTACGCAGCAAGCCTTCCTCGAGAGAAACTCTGGCCTTGAAGCCAAGGAGTTCCATTGCTTTGGTTACATCGGGAACGCGGCGGCGGACATCCTCATACTCGCGTCCGCTGATTTCCTTGTAAGGAACAAATTCCAGCCGCAGCGGGTCAGGCGTTTCGCTCAACTGGTGAATGAGCCGGGCCAGTTCCACGATCGTGATTTCATGCGTGCTGCCGACGTTGATGATCTGGTTGTTCGCGGCGTCACTTTCCAGCGCGGCGAGTATTCCACTGACCGTGTCTGATACAAAGGTGAAGCTGCGCGTCTGGAGCCCGTCTCCGTGAATGGGAATCTGCTCGTTGCGCAGCACGGAATCGATAAACACCGACTGTGGGCCGCCCCACCAGCTGAGGTGCTGCCGCGGACCGTAAGAGCCAAAAATTCGCACTACAGTGATAGGAATCCCGTGGTCCTCATGAAAAGCAAACGCCAGATGCTCGTCAAACAGCTTGGAGACGGCATAGGCCCAGCGCGGGACAGTGGACGAACCGATCACGCTGGCGCTGGTTTCGCTGAAGGGCACATCGGGATTCCTGCCGTAAACATCAGACGTGGAAGTAAAAAGAAACTTGGCTTTGCGTTCGGCCGCCAATTGCAGCACATTCAAGCTGCCCTGAGAGTTAATCATCAGGGTCTTGATGCGATCACCGTAGCGCGGAATCTTGAAGGCCGCCAGATGGGCCACCGCTTCCACGCCTTCACTCACGACTCGAAGCTTTTTAGCGTCGGTGATATCCAGAAGGTGAAAAGTGAAGCGGGGATTCTGCATCGCCTCGGCGAGGTTTTCCCGTTTGCCGTGGGAAAGATCATCCACGCCGATTACGCGATGTCCGTGAGCAAGCAGGGCATCGCACAGGTGAGAGCCGAGGAATCCGGCCGCGCCGGTAACAAGGACTGTTTTCGCTTTGACTGAATTACGCATGGGCAATTGATTCCGTCTCCTGCAAAATTTGGACCATACGGTCCGACGCCTTCCCGTCTCCAAAGACAGAAAGCATAGGCTTGCCGGCGGGGGATGCGCCGTTGCTCGACCACAGGCTCTCGACCAGGGGCAGGATTCTTTCCGGAGAGCTGCCCACCAGCCGGTTCCAGCCGTCACTTAACGTTTCGGTCCATTCGGTCTCATCGCGCAAAGTCAGGCAAGGGGTCCCGACAAAATAAGCTTCCTTCTGCACGCCTCCGGAATCTGTCATCACGAGTTGGGCGCTGCTTTCCAGGTGGAGCATGTCCACATAGGCGAGTGGGTCCACAATCTTGACGTGGCGAGCCGCCAGCAATGCCTCATTCAACTCGCGGTACTCCCGTTCCCGGCTGAGTTTGTGGCGCAAACGGGGATGCATGGAGAAAACGGTGGGCCGCTCAAGGCCGCAAAGAGTGCCGACCAATTCCCGCATTCTCTCCCTGGAGTCAGTATTCTCCGCGCGATGAATCGTGACCAGAATGAATTGTTTGGGCGAAATGTTGAGCTCCTTGAGGACCACGGAGCGCTGGGCCGCAACCGGCAAGAACATTCGTGCAGCGTCCAGCATCACGTCACCGGTGAATTGCACATTTCGCACAATGCCTTCGCGTGCCAACTGGTCCACCGCGCTCCGGGTAGGGCAGAACAGAAAGTCGGAAACGTGGTCAGCGACGATGCGATTCATCTCCTCCGGCATGGCCCGATTGAAGCTGCGCAAACCGGCCTCCACATGGACGACGGGGATATGCAGTTTCACCGCCGCCAGGGCGCCGGCCAGGGTGGAGTTGGTATCGCCGTAGACGATGACGCACTCAGGCTGCTGGTTGAGCAGCAATTCCTCTATGCCCTTAAGCATCGCCGCTGTCTGGGCGCCGTGGGTTCCAGAGCCGACACCTAAATTGAAATCGGGAGCCGGCAGCGGGAGTTGCTGAAAGAAGACCTCAGCCATTGCGAAGTCGTAATGCTGGCCGGTATTGAGCAAACAGTGTTGAACGCGCTCTCCCGGCGAAGCCTGGGCGTTGTGGCGCCCGACCGCCGCGCACACCATGGCGGCTTTCACGAACTGGGGCCTGACGCCGACAATGGACAAGAGCTTCTTCATCTTCCAAACCTACTGGTTCTCCAGGAGCTGTTCCACGGGAACGTCACGCCAGACTCTGGCGGGCGAGCCCAAAACGATCTTTCGCGCGGGCACATCACGGGTCACCACGGAACCGGCGGCCACCAAGGCGTCTTCCCCGAGCGTAAGTCCAGGCAACACGGTCACGTTGGCGCCAATCCTGGCACCGCGCTTCATGGTGACGCCTTTGTGGAACTTGAACCGCTCCTTGGTGCGTCCCAGAAAATTGTCATTGGTAAAGGTGACCTCGGGAGCGATAAAGCAGCCGTCCTCAATTTCCGACAAGGCCGTGATGTAGGCTTCGGTTTCCAGCTTGCAACGCCTACCGACGCGCACCTTGTTTTCGATGGTCACACCGCGGCCGATAATCGTGTACTCGCCTACCTCCACGTTTTCGCGCAACGAAGCCATGTCCGCAACCATGACTTTTTTCCGGACTACGCAGCCGCGATAGATCACAACCATGGCTCCGACCATGCAATCGTCTTCGATGATGCAGGGATCGAGGACCTGGTCCTGAGTGACGGCGCTCAGAGCGGCTTTCATGGGCAATTTGCCAATAACAGTATTGTCGTCAATGCGCACGTTGTTCCCGATGATGCTTCCCGGGTGGATCACCACGCCGCTGCCAATCCTGCCATTGGTTCCGATGCGAACGTTTTCGTGGATGACGCTGTTAAACCCCAACTGCGTACCAGCGCCGACTTGTGCTTGAGGATGGATGAAACTGTTCGTCATGATTATTCCTTAATGAAACCGGTACGCCGTCCTGCTCCATGGAGCGCTGCGCTGCCTCGATGATTCGGATTACACGCAAACCGTCGCGACCATCGGAAATGGGGGTTTTCCGGTGGTGAACGCAATCGATGAAATGCTGGCATTCAAGCTTCAATGGCTCCGACATTTCCACGCGCGGAATCAGGATGTCGCCAAAACGGACCTGGATTGCCTCGCCGTAGCTCTGCGCCGGCGGCATTTCCGCGTGATTGTCATAAATGCGCAGCTTTTCCGTGCTCTCCGTATCGTCAAACACCGCCATCTTGTCCTTGCCGACGATGGTTGTGCGCCGCACTTTGTGAGGATCGAGCCAGCTCAGGTGAATATGAGCCATGACCCGGTTATCAAAGAACAGGCTGAGAAAGACCACGTCCTCAATTCCATCCTGGATGTAGCTCTGCCCGCGGGCGCTCACATTCGTGGGCTCCATGTCCAGCATGTAAAGGATTTGCGAAATGTCGTGGGGCGCAAAACTCCACAAAGCATTTTCATCGCCACGGATGCGGCCCAGATTGACGCGTTGCGTGTAAATGTAATAAACCGGACCGAGCTCCCCGGAAGTAATCATTTTCTTCAGCCGGTGGACCACCGGATGGTATTCCAGAAGATGGCCGACCATGAGTTTGCGGTCGAGTTTGTCGGCGAGCTCTACGAGTTCTTCAGCCTGGCGCACATCGAGAGTGAAAGGTTTTTCCACGAAGACATCGCGGCCGGAGAGCAATGCCTGTTTCGTGTATTGATAATGCGTGACAGCCGGCGAAGCAATGGCGACCGCGTCGATGTCGTGCCCAAGGAGGCTTTCAAAAGAGTCCACCGGGACCACGCCGGGCCAGGCGCGCGCAGCCAGCTCCCGCCGTCTTTGATCCAGGTCAAAGCAGGTGACAAGTTTGCAGCTCTTCAATTCGGCAAAGTTCCTGGTCAGGTTCCAACCCCAAGCTCCAAGCCCTACTGTTCCGATTCGCATATCTCCATCCTCGTATCGATTACGCCGCAAACGGATCTTTGTTGTTTCTTGCTGAAATTCCGGGGCTGGCCAGAGTTCCGCGCACGCGGGCTGCCGGCCGGCGAACGGCCGCAGGCCGTGAAACCAGCGTGAAGCTGAAGAGCATTTCCAGGTGTGACATCACGGTGCGCATGATCTTCATCTTGCTCCGGCCAATGGCGCGGGCACGCAGGACCATCGGGACCTCGGTCACTTTGTAGCCCTTACGGCCGGCAGCGATCAGGATCTCAGAGGCGGAAACAAATCCATTGCCCCGGAACTGCACGTTGCGCACCACTTCGCTGCGATAGGCGCGAAAGATACTGGTATAGGTGTAGAGTTTGAGAGGCGAAAACAGACGGTAGAGCATGGAACATCCCTTGCTCAGAACCAGGCGCCATGCCGCTACGCCCTCCACGCCGCCCTCGGGGTGATAGGGAGAAGCGACAGCAATATCTGCTCCCGACGTCCGCAGGGCGCCGAGCAGTTTCTGCAGCCCCTCCGGAGAGTAGGTGCAATCCGCATCAATGGTGCAGACATAAGCCCCCTGGGTCTCCTGAAAGCCGGTACGGAACGCCGCGCCGACGCCACGATTCACCAGGTGCTCGATGATGCACGTGTTCATGGCTGCACCGCGAAATTGCTTTTTCAATCGCGCCACGGTGAGATCGCGGCTGCCGTCATCGATAAAAATAAACTCAAGCTCATATTCAGCGCGCAGCAGCTCCTGCAAACCGAGTAGCTTGTCTTTCAAATGGGCGATGCCGTCTTCCTCATTGAAGATCGGTATCACGATTGATACGAGTTCGCGTGTGGCAGCCATGAGTTCAGCCCTTGTCCTTGTTGTCTTGGGTTTCCAATGGTGATGTTGAATCCGCGGGTTTTGCTAAAGGAGGTTTTGAGCCGCGCCTGCGATCTGAAGGAATTCCCGCCTCTTTGAGCTTGTAAAGAAGCGCGCGATAGCTTATGTTCAGCAACTTGGCAGCACGCCGGCGGTTCCATCCGTTGGCCTCAACAACCTTGAGGATGACTTTCCGCTCAACTTGCCGGGACGCCTGCTTTGAGATCTGCTTCAGCGAAATCTCTTCTCCTGGCGGGATGGTGAACCTGAAGACGTCCGATTGATGTTCGACCAACTCAGAAAGGATCGCGTCTTCCGTGCCCAACACCACATAGCGTTTCACGGCGTTTTCAAGCTGGCGTATGTTGCCGGGCCAGTAGTATTCCTGCAATCTTCGCAGGGTCTTTTCGAAAAGGGGGCCCGTCCGGCAATTGTGTTTCTCGTTATACTTGAGCCGGAAAAACTCGACCAGGGCGGGAAGATCTTCTAACCGTTCCCGTAACGGGGGCATGTGAAGGCTGGCGACGTTAATGCGGTAATAAAGGTCTTCACGAAAATTTCCGGCAAGAATTTCTTCTTCCAGATCGCGATTGGTCGCAAAAACGAACCGAACGTTTACTCTCTTATCTTCCTGGCCGCCAATGCGGCTGAACTGCCCATCCTGCAGCAGTTGGAGAAGCTTGGCTTGCACTCCAGGGTCAAGTTCACCGATCTCATCCAGAAACAATGTGCCGCCGTTTGCCAGTTCCACGCGTCCGGGCTTGGACCCGACTGCCCCGGTAAACGATCCTTTTTCGTATCCAAACAGCTCGCTTTCGATGAGCGTGGCTGGAATCGCCGCGCAATTGACCTGTACAAATGGCTTGGAGGACATTACTGAATAGTTGTGGATCAGATGGGCAATGGCGTCCTTCCCCGTTCCACTCTCGCCGGTGATGACCATGGGAATATCGGTGGGGGCGAATTTGAGAATCCGTTGCCGGACATTCGCCAGAGTCGAAGTGACGCCAAAAATGATTTCTTCGGGAGGCAGCTTGGCTCCGCTGGGATTTCCGAAGCCGGCAGATCGCGATAGATTTCCCGGAACGCTGGCAGAGAGATACATAGTTTTTCTTGAATCCAGTACGCGTAGTTGCATTCAGAGAACCAACCCCCGGACTTTGTCACTGGGGCCATCCACAGGGTCTCTGGGCAGGCTTAAGTCATTGTTTACTAAGAGAAAACTGTCGCAGGAGTGAGGCAGGATGGGCATGTACCAAATAGCCCGGGGATGACATTGACCGAATGCCATGAGAAAACATTTTCACATTGAGAAGTGGTTTTCCATCTGGGGAAGGGCAACGGCAGTGATTCGATGATTAGAAATTAGAAAACCCCTTATTACTCAAAGTTTGTAATGATCTGTGAGGCCGAATCACTAATCCTTGCTAGAAGTTACGGGATAGAAGACGGGGAGCAGTTCATTAGAAATTCACAAAATCAAGCGTTTTTGTGCTTGCTTTTTTAATCTCTTTGGAACTATAGTCCACATCACGCACTGTACTAAAAGTTGATTTTGCACTGTCCAGGTGGACGATAACTTATTTTGGGTTACGCCCCTCGAGGGATTCGGCTCTAATATCGAAGCCGGACCCTCACGTGACCAAGATAAGTTTATCGACGGAATCGGACACATTGGAAAAAGGGGATAGAACTCAGGTTTTCTGAGTTTCTGAAAACGAGTCCTGTTAGCGATTATGAGAGGTTGGCAAGTTGAGCAGTTCCTCGCCAATTTTTCGATCGGTTCAGGAAATCTTCGTTTCACTCCTGATTCTTTGGCAAACTGCGGGTTAATTTGCCTCGTTCGCATTCGCTAGTTTTTTCTAGTTTCCATCTGGCAGATCAAATCTGTGCCCAGCACATTAGCCGATACCAGCTTTTGGGAACGGTTAATGGGTTTTATTAGCGATGGAAACCAGCCCAGGAAAATCCGCAGTAATTGAGTGCCCGGTGTGCCACGTACCCATGATCTCCGAATGGCACGGGGCCGATTGCACTTCTGACACGGCGCGGAGAGAAGTGGTCGAGGCCTTTCCACCTATCTGGGCGAAGCGAGAACCGGCGGTGAAGCAAGAAGTGGTGGAGTCCCAGTTTTTCCCGCTGGTTTCCGCGGCGCACGAATTCAAGACGCCGCTTGTTGTCATGCTTGGATACACTGAGCTATTGCATCAGGGACATCTGGGCAGCCTCAACGACAAGCAAAAGCAGGTGCTCGGCGAAATTCAGGAAAGTGGCGTACGCCTGCAGAAGTTGATCCAGGACTTTCTGCTTCTGGGTGAACTAAAAGCGGGGAAGATTGCAGCAAACATAACCGGCCTGGAAAACAGTGACGTGAATGAGGATATTGGGGCCATCTTCAATTACTGGGTTCCGTCGGCTAAGAAAAAATCAATTTCCTACACATTTCGGCCAGCCAAAGGCAGTCCTCGAGTGCGGATCGATTCTCTGAAGCTGCAGCACACAGTATCCAACCTTATTGAGAATGCCCTGAAGTTTACTCCCGCAAGAGGCAGAGTCGAAGTGAAGGTGACTCCCTGCTTTTGGGAGAGGCGGAAGGCCCAATCCGAGTTTCTGTTCAATCTGGAGCGCCGGGCAAATTACAAGATTGAAAACGCGGTCCAAATCGATGTGAGCGACAGCGGCCCGGGAGTCGCTCCCGATCAACACCAAAATATCTTCGGAGATTTTGTTCAACTGCCAAATGCGTCTTCCAGGGGTACCGGGTTAGGTCTGGCCATCGCCCGGCGTCTGATTGAAGCCCACGGAGGCCTCATTTGGGTTGAAAGCGAACCCGGCCGAGGAAGTAAATTTTCTGCTCTGTTTCCCCAAGCGAAGAAGGAGTTCAAGACGGAATGAGCGCGCCAAACATACTACTCGTCGATGACGAGCCAAGTGTACTTCGTTATACCAAGACCCTGCTTGAAATCTCGAACTACCACGTGGATACTGTTAACAGTGGAGAGGAAGCTCTTAACCGCATGAACAAAGGTCCAGCCCCCAGCCTGATCGTGCTGGACATGGTAATGCCGGGCATGGACGGTCTGCAGACACTCGAACATTGCAAGAAGATCGATCCTGAACAAAAAGTGGTCATGATTTCGTGCCTCAACGACACCAATAAGGTAGTGCAGGCGATCAAGTTGGGAGCTTCCGATTACCTGACCAAACCGTTCCAACTGGACCAGTTACAAGGCGCTGTGCGGCGGGCGCTGGGTTTCAGCTCAAAGGCGCATGTGCAGGCGACAAAATACACCATCAAAGAAGTGGAGGTGGTGGACGACCTGAACGATGATTCCTTTTTTCTGGCCGCCAGCCCGGTGATGAAGCAGATACGCGCCCAGGTTGCGCTCATCGCCAAAGTGGATGTTCCGGTGCTGCTGTTGGGTGAGAGCGGAGTAGGGAAAGAAATTCTTGCACGTCTCATTCACAAGATGTCGATACGCGCCCATCGTCCGATGCTGAAGGTCAATTGCGCCGCTTTGCCGGCGGAATTGCTCGAAAGCGAACTCTTTGGCTATGAAGCGGGCGCCTTTACCGGAGCCAACAAGGCCAAGCCGGGAAAATTCGAAATCGCGCATAAAGGCACTCTTCTGCTTGACGAGATTGGGGAGATGAGCGCCGCCCTGCAGGCCAAATTGCTTCACGTGCTGCAAGATGGCCAGTTTTCCCGCCTGGGGGGCAGAACCAACGTTACTGCAGACGTCAGAGTGCTGGCAGCCACCAATATCGATGTGCATAAGGCGATTGCCGAACATCGTCTGCGTGAAGACCTGTATTATCGCTTGAACGCATTCACTATGACCATTCCTCCATTACGCGAGCGCCGCGAAGAGATCCCCGTGCTGCTTCGATATTTCATGAACAGCATGGCGGAAAAGTTCGGCAAGAACCCGCTGCCTATTTCGGAGAAACTCGTCCAGGAATGCCTGCGCTTCCACTGGCCGGGAAACTTGCGGGAACTTGGAAACTTTGTTAAACGTTATCTGGTGCTGGAGGACGAAAACGTTGCCATCGACGAATTGCAGATGAAAAGCCGAGGCGCCGATTTCGAGCAGGGCGACGGCACCGCGCCTTCTTCGCTACGCGTAGGACTCAAGGCGATGGTCCGCAGCTTGAAGGACGATGCTGAGGCCAAGGAAATCCAGAGGGCGCTAGAGAACACAAACTGGAACCGGAAGCGGGCCGCGGCCCACTTGAATATCAGCTACAAGGCACTGCTGTACAAAATCAAACAACACGGCCTGTCTCCCGTTGCCGGACGAGACCTGGCACTGCGCTCTGCAGCCAACTAGACCCGAGCTGAGTGACCGGGCCTGGCGACGGGCCCGGCCACTTACGCCCCAGTTTCAGAAAAGGACCCCCATGGCCAATTACTTAGTTACCGGCGTCGCCGGGTTCATCGGTTCCGCAATCGCAAAAAAACTTATCGCGCAGGGAGAGACTGTCCGCGGACTCGATGATTTCTCCACGGGAAAATGGGGAAACATCGAGGGATTCAAGACCAGTCTGGATTTCCACGAGGCCAGCGTGCTGGATTCAGCAGCGCTCGCGACGGTGTGCCAGGGAATTGAGTACATTTTTCATGAAGCTGCCCTGCCTTCCGTACCGAAGTCAATCGCCGATCCGCAACTGACGAATGCTGTAAACGTGGCAGGCACCTTGAACCTGCTGATCGCCGCCCGCGATGCCGGGGTAAAGCGCGTCATCTATGCAGCGTCCTCCTCCGCTTACGGCGACAGTGAGACGCTTCCCAAGCGGGAAGAGATGGCGCCTCGCCCGATCTCTCCGTACGCTGTGCAAAAACTGACGGGCGAGTACTACATGCAGGTGTTCTCCTCCATCTATGGGCTGGAGACGGTTTGTCTCAGGTATTTCAACGTTTTTGGCCCGTGCCAGGACGCCAATTCAGAATACTCGGCTGTGCTGGCAAAGTTCATTACGCAGATGTTGCACGGCGAGGCCCCGACGATTTTTGGCGATGGGGAGCAGAGCCGGGACTTCGCTTACATTGAGAACGTGGCGCAGGCAAACCTGCTGGCGTGCTCCGCGCCGGCTGCCGAAGTGGCGGGCCGCGTGTTCAACATTGCAACGGGAAAGCGATACTCTTTAAACGGAATCTACCAGATGTTACAAGGCATTATCGGCTTCGCTGCCGCGCCCAGATATGCCCCGCCGCGCACCGGGGATGTGAAGCATTCGCTGGCCGATATCAGTCTGGCACAAAAGCACATTGGTTATTCCCCAGCAGTAAGTTTTGAAGAGGGCCTCAGACGCACGGTAGAATGGTATCAGCAGCAAGCACTAGCGCCCGCTACGCTGTCCACGGCTGGTTCTTCGCGCTGAGGACAAATCTTTTGGGCAAAAGCAGAAGGCTGAAAACGAGGCCGCCTTGGGTGCTTATTCGGCGCCTGATGCCGTGCGGCTGGCTCGCTCGGTGGAAAGCACCTGCTGTCGACCTTCAGGATTGGCTGGTCCACCAAGATAATGGAAGAAGCGTGGGCGTCCACGCCGCTTCCAGTAGCGCGAAGTATAGGATGACGTTTTCACGCCGGAGCGCAGAGCGCTGACAAAAGTGGTTTCATCCGGGTCCACGACCACGCCCACGTGTCCCGGCCAGACGATCAAATCACCGGGCTCCGGCCGGAACACCCGCTTGAATCCTTCCATGCCTTCATAGAGTATGCGTGAAGGCGCGTAGCCATAGGAGAGCCCAGCCTGCTCAAACAGGAATTGCACGAAGTGAGAGCAATCCAGATCGGTGGTGCGAATCTGCTGGCCCAGGCGAAGCACGAGTTCAGAGGAATCAATCAGCCGAGCAGGAGCAAAGAGCGCTGATCCGTCCACGTCTGCAATAAACTTTGTGATCTGCGGACCGGTTTCCTCTTGCGCCACAAGGTTGCCGGTCCCACCGAGGAGACAGAAAAGACCGAGCAACAACATCACCTTGTTCGCGCTCATCTGCATAACTTCTAAATTCGATGCAATCTGCGCGATATCCAGAGCTGGATTTCGTCAGTAAAAATGCGGCCCGCGGCGATGCGAAAAAAAGCGCCGAGGATGGCTAGGTTTCTTTGAGTTGGGAAATCATCTGGTAGGTCTTATCGAATTCTGTTTTGAGAAAACGATTGGGCGAGCCCAGGCCGTCCACCACTTGCTTTGCCCAATCAAAATATTGCCGCTTGCGTTCCAGGTTCCAGCCCACAGGCGGACTGGCAAGAATGGAGCGGAGATTGGAGATCTTGTCGGCGAGCTTGAGTGTTTGCGCGCGCTCCGATTTTTTGGGTGCGTTCTGCACCTGCAGGCGCTTGCGCGTTTCTTTGGGAAGCGATTTATCGTCAGTGACCTCGGCCACCAGGCCGGCGACGTCGGCGCCGAAATGTTCTTCCAACTCTGCAAGCGTCACGCCCGTGTCCTCAACCGTATCGTGAAGCAGGGCCGCCATCACGAGTTCGGTATCCAGGACGTCATTGCTGGCGGCGATCAATTCCGCAACCTCGATCAGGTGATTGAGGTAAGGTTCGCCGGTAACTCCTTTACGTTTTTGCTGGGCGTGTTTTTCCGCGGCGAAGCGGGCCGCCGCCAGAATGCGCTGCACGGGAGCGGCGGAAGGAGAGGGTTTCTCAGTGGCTGCCATCGACATTCCCTGGTTTTTCTGTGACGATTTCATCGCAGCTCCGCCAATACGATTTTCGCCGTGGTAATGGCCTGGCCAACGTGCCGTTGCGTGTGGTCGGCCACGTGGACCAGCAACCCTCCCACCGATGTCGGCAATTCCTTTTTGCCAACCTTGCGCTCGTCTTCCATTTGCTGGGGCGAGAAGGCGCGAATCCTCTTTATGCTCTTGGCAAAAGCGACGGCCAGTTCCGCCAGCAGTTCGTTGCGTTTCGCGACCGGATCCATCTCCAGCTTCATGACGCCAATCTGCTCGGCGGAGAGCTGCTTGCCTTCGGCATAGGTGAGCAAACGGTCCATGCTGCGCGCGATGTGCCGCAGATGAAATGCTACGGGCGCGATCCCGCCCGGGCGGTGGTTCAATTCGTCATCACTCATGCCATCACACCAGCGCTCCAGGTCCTCTTTGGCCAGTTCCAGCGCGTGCAGCACCGCCCGCTGCAGCGAAGGGACATCCGTCAG
>WNFM01178503.1_pt7 | contig 29218 bp, 25 predicted proteins | sample 5400271 | NCBI WGS metagenome assembly WNFM01 (sample SAMN13153352, study PRJNA577476) | soil metagenome | isolation source: 60 cm saprolite on Douglas fir-dominated hillslope | place: USA:California | collected 2013-09-17 | reverse complement strand
TTCGGGAACATCCTGCCCCGCCTGCATCTCGTGGCCGACGAGTTCCGCACGGTGATGGTGCCCGGCCTCATGTCCATCACGATGCTGATGGCGGGAGTGCAGGGCGTGCTCATGCCGCTCACCATCGACCTCTCCGGCAGCCGCGAGGTGGACGAGCGCATCCTGGCCCCGATCTCCGTCCTCGGCGTCGCCTTCGAGAAGGTGATCGCGGGCGCCATCCACGCCGGCCTGGCCGGCCTCATCGCCCTGCCCGCGATGATGCTGCTCATGCATCGCGTCACCGGCGTGTTCGTCAAGCCGGCCTGGGCCATCCTGTTCCCCCTGGTCGCAGCCAGCGGCGTGCTCTCGGCCGCTTTCGGCCTGACCCTGGGCACGCGCGTGCAGCCGCGCTACAGCGGCCTCCTCTTCGCGGTGGTGCTCGGTCCGCTGATGCTGTTCGGCTGCGCGTACTACCCGTGGGTGAGGCTGAGCGTGCTCGGTCCCGTGCAGTACGTCTTCCTGCTCAACCCGCTCGTCTTCATGAGCGAGGCCATGCGGCTGTCCGTGACCCCGGACGTCCCCCACATGCCCGTGCCGCTGCTGATCGGCGGGCTGGTCGCGTTCTCGGCGTTCTTTTTGTTCAGCGGAGCGCGCGCGTTCGAGCGACGGACGATTCTGTAGGGACTATCCGCGTCGGTTCTCGCGTCGCGATCGGAGCCGGCGTCGGACGAGCAGCACGACTCCCAAGACGAGGAGAGCGAGAGCGAGCGAATCCTCGCCCGGCGCCGGCGGAGCGCCTCGGGGCTGAATGAGCGTCAGAAACAACGCTCCGCCGAACGGCCACACGAGGCCGAGCCATTCGAGCAACGTGTCAATCGGGCTTTCCGCCCCGACCGCGCCCACAATGGCGTCGATCTCGCTTCGAGTGAGAGGCCGGCCTGGCGAATGCACGGCCGGCCCCGGCGACGTCTCCGCCGAGGCCGATGTCCTTACGGTTGACCCGGACGGCCGAATCGTCGCCATATCCGCAGCCACGATCCGAAGCGCGCCGTTGATCTCGCGCAGTCTCGCTGTGGCCTCGGCCTGCCCGGCCGGGTCTGCGGTGAAACGATCAGGATGCCAGCGCTTGACCAGCTTCCGGTACGTTGCTCTCAGGTCTTCAGGCGAGCAACCCGGCTGCAGGCCGAGGATGGCGTAGGCCCGAGCGGCTGGATCCACTCCTACGCTTGGCTACGACGCCGTGCCGACGATTTCCCGCGCCGTGATCTCGTACTTGAAGCCGTCCGGATCGAGGCTGTCCACGCGGCCGCGCGAGGTCTCCGCCTGCGGATACATCAGGAACTCGAGGGGCCCGGACTGCGTGGCGGGCAGGGTCACGTCGTGGCCGAAGTTGTAGGCCACCCAGTTCATCTCCCACGACCCGAAAAGGCGCGCGCGTGCGCTCTTGACCATCTCGTCTTCGAGCGTGCGGTTGCCGGGCGGCTCCTCCAGCGCGACCTTGCGCACGTCCGCGGGATCCACGGGCACCCAGCCGAAACCGGAGAGATAGACCTCGGCCCGGCAGTGTTGCGCCTTCGTGATGGTCGGCGTCGCGGGACCGAGGCTCTTGTAACCCAGCTCCGACTTCGCGGTGCGGATGCCGTACACGTCGCGGGCCGGGAGGCCGGAGGCGCGGGCGAGCCCCACGTACAGGGCATTGAGATCCGCGCACTTGCCGCCCAGGTTCCCCGTCTCCAGCATCGACCGGATGTCACCGCGCCCGCAGCCGCGCACCTTGGGATCGCGGAAGGTGTTCTCCACGATCCACTCGTAGATCGCGTGCGCCTTGGCTTCATCGGTGCGCGCCCGGCCCGCGATCACGCGCGCCTTGTCGCGCACGACGCCGTCGATGGGGAGCAGCTTCGTCGGACGGAGGAAGTGGCCCAGGGCGACGCGATCGCGCTTGGGCGTCCGGCCCGGCGACCGGAGGCTCACGGCGTAGTCGCGCGTGGACACGCGGCTCGTCACCGTGAGCACCGGCCGGACCCCGGCCGGGAACTGTGCCGCCACCATCGCGACGGAGTCGAGTCCGCGGTCGGCGAAGAGGTTCGCCATGCCCCCCTCCGCCTTGAACGTGGTGCGGACGGCCCTCTGATAGGCCGTATCCACCGCCAGCGGCACCGGCACCCACACCCGAGTGAGGCCCGACGGGTCGAGCACTTCGGCGCGGGTGACCGTCTCGAACGTACGCCACGGGGTCGACGGGGACGTCTCGGCGACCGAGGACCGCAGGCCCGGCCAGGCCAGGCCCGCGGTCACCATCCCCGCCGAGCGGAGAAAATGGCGGCGATGCATGAGGCTCCCTCCGATGATCCCCAATTGTAGCGGGAGCCGTCCCCGCGCGGCCTCCGAACCGCGCCCTAGAACCGAAGCCCGACCGCGACGACGAACTCGGAGTCGCTCTTCAGGATCGCCTTGGCCTGTGCGTACGGGATCACGTGGCCGCGCCGCGCGCCGATTCCGGCCAGCAGGTTGAGCCCGAGGTCGGTGTGGCCTTCGGCGGGTCCCTCCGGATTGGTGTTGATGGCGGCGAGGCCGGCCCCCACCCACAGGAACGTGCGGCGGCCCGCGGGAAAGTCGTAGTGAAAGTCGCCGTTGAGGGTGAGGTACCGGCCGTTGTCGACGAGGACGGCTTCCACGTTCGGGTTGAAGTAGAGGTCGGGGACGATCCGGAAGAGCAGCTCGGCCCCGATGAAGGGGTCTCCCACCTTCGTGTAGTACCCCAGGCGCACGCCGAACATGGGGTCGGCCTGGGCGGCGGCGGGCAGTGCGACCAGGATCGCGGCGGCCAGAGCGAGTCTCGAAGACGTGGTCATGAAGAGCCTCCAGTCGTTGTGATGCGGGGCGATCAAGCCTCTTTCGAACTTAGGGGAGGCGATCGCTCGCGTCAAAGCCCGGTGTGAGCGGCGACACGCGACCCTCGGCGGGGCCGCCGCGCTCAGGCGGCGAGGAGGCGGTCGGCCAGCGCGGCCAGCGAAGGGACGCGGGTCACGTCGTGGTCCGCGTAGAGACCGGCGGCGTCGATGAGCCAGGCCTGGAGGCCGGCCGCACGCGCGCCCACGACGTCCACGTGGTAGAAGTCCCCGGCGTGCAGCGTCGTCTCCGCGCGCGCGCCCGAGCGCTCGAGCGCGAGCTGGAAGATGCGCGGATCCGGCTTCTCGACGCCCTCGTCGCAGGAGTCGATCAACACGTCGAAGTGGCGGGCCAGATCCAGACGGGCGAAGTGCTTCCGCAGGGTGCCGTTCGCGTTGGAGACGACGACGAGGCGATGGCCGGCCCCGCGCAGGCGGTCGAGGGCGTCCGGCACCTCGCGGGGCACGCTCTCCCAGAGGTTGAACTGGGCGTGGTACTGGGCCAGCTCGCGCAGGGCCGCTTCCGTGGCCGGTGACAGCGCGATCCCGGCGCGCTGCAGCACGAGGTTGAAGTAGAGCCAGCCGCGTGTGTCGTCGTTGGTCGCCTGGATGGCCTTGCCCGTGTCGAGCTGCTTCTTGGCGTGCGGCTCCGCCGCTTGCAGGGCGGCCGCGGAGATGGCGACGCCGTGGCGGGCGAGCGCGGCCGCCACGCGGTCCCAGTTCGGGTTGACGAGCACGCCGCCGGCGTCGAGGAAGACCGTCTCGATCATCGATCGATCCTAACTGCCGGCCCCGCCCGGGTGGTAGCGGCCGTCTCCACGATGCGCAGTCCCTCGGCCTCCAGTGCGGCCAGGAGGGCGGATGGTGCGACCACGTCGGTGGGCGGGCGCACCCCGACCACGGGCGGCGGGCCGGCGGCCAGCGCATGTGCGATCAGCGCGCACGGAAGCGCGGCCATCCGCTGGCCTCCCTCGTCGGCGACGAGCGCGCGCGAGGCGTGCCGTCCATCGCTCCACTCGAGCTCGACGAGCACCACGCCCCCGGAGGTACCGATCGCCGGAGCGAGCGTGGCCAGGCGGGCCAGAAGGGCCGCCGTCCGGCGTCCCCAATGCGCGCCCGTCCGCGCGAGCAGCGCGAAGCCCGCATTCGCGAGCGGGAGCTCGAACCCGACTCTCACGTCCACCGCGGACACTCCGAGGAGCAGCGGGAACAGGTCGTGCTCGGGCCCGTCGAACGTGTAGGCGGTGCGCGGCCCGAAGGGAGGCGGCAGGGGGATGGTCCGCGGATCGCCGAAGCCGCGCTGCGCGCCGTCCGCGGTGCGCACGTCCCGTCCCAGGCGCTCGACCATCGCGCGCACGGACGCCTCACCCTTGGGGTTCGCGCTGCCGATGTACAGCGTGACCCGCGCGCGCTGCGGCCGGTCCCCCGCACCCACGACGGACAGGGCCAGCGCGGACGACACCGCGGGCAGGCTCGAGCACCCGTAGGCCGCGCAGAGCCGTGCCCGCCTGAACTCGGCGTCGAGATCGTGCAGGCCGCGGATGTACGCGCGGTCGTCCGCGATGTCGACGTAGTGCGTGCCCTCCTCCAGCGCGGCCCGCGCGGGCGCCTCGCCCAGGGCCGAGAACGGCCCCGCGCACACCACCGCCACCGCCGCGCCGCGGATCGCCCGCCGGCACGCCTCGATGTCGCGCACGTCGGCGCCCATCCCCGCGTGCTCGGGGCCCAGCGCGCGGGCCAGCGCCTCCGCGCGCCGCGCATCGCGGCCGGCCACGATCACCCGATGGCCGCGCCCGGCGAGATCGCGGCTGACGCGCGCCCCGAAGGTGCCGTAACCGCCGAGGACGGCGACGGTGCTCGGCTTCACCGAGGATGCGGCGATGACGAGGCGGCCAGGGCCCAGGCCAGGAAGAGGGGCATGGTCAGCGCCGTTCCCACCATCACGTGGAAGGGATCGCCGGTCAGGCCCGCCCCGGCCAGGACGAGGCCGGCCACGAACGTGAGCACGCCGAGGCCTCGGGTCAGGGTCGCGCTGCGGGGAAGACCCAGCGTGGCCACGAGGACGGCGAGTGAGTACAACCCGTTCGCGCAGGTCAGGCTGGCCGTCCCGAGGTGCCTCTCGAACTGGAGGAACCGCGAGACGTCCCCGGCCGCGCGCGCGGGCAGCACGAAGATGTAGGTGAGGTCGCAAGTGATGTCGACGACGGCGCCGACGGTGGCAAGGGTCGTGGCGGCGACGGTGAAGGCGGACGGTTGCGCGCGCGCGAGGAGTCGCAGGAACGCGACCAGGGCCACGGCACACGCGATCCACACCAGCCAACCCGCGGTCCAGCCGAGGGGGCGCGCGGTCAGGTAGCGGATCCGCTCCAGGAGCGGCGCCGCCGGCGTGCCCGACTTCATCGTGGCCGCGGCCAGGACGAGTCCGGTGACATGCAGGCCCACGTTGATCCAGGCCGCGGTGCGCAGCGCTGTCATGGTCCGCTCCGTTTCCCCGGCGCCGTGAGCGCCGATTGTATACTCGCGCCCATGTCCGTCCTCGAGAGCCACGTCGACGTGAGCTCCGCGGAGTTCCGCGAGAACCTCGCTCACATGTCGTCCCTCGAAGCGGATCTTCGCCGGCGGCTGGAGGAAGCGCGGGGGGGCGGGGGCGAGGACGCGATCCAGCGGCAGCGGGAGCAGGGCAAGCTGCTCGCGCGCGAGCGGGTCGAGCGTCTCCTCGACCCGGGCACGCCGTTCCTCGAGATCGCCGCCCTGGCCGGCCATGGCCTGTACGACGGCGCCGCGCCGGGGGCGGGCATGGTCACGGGCATCGGGCGCGTGCGCGGCCGCGAGGTCATGGTCGTGGCCAACGACCCCACCGTGAAGGGCGGGACCTACTTCCCGATCACGGTCAAGAAGCACCTGCGCGCGCAGGAGATCGCCCAGGAGAACCGCCTTCCCTGCCTGTACCTGGTCGACTCGGGCGGCGCCTTCCTGCCCTTGCAGGCCGAGGTGTTCCCCGACCGCGAGCACTTCGGCCGCATCTTCTACAACGAAGCGCGCATGAGCGCGCTGGGGATCCCGCAGGTCAGCCTGGTGCTCGGCTCCTGCACCGCGGGTGGCGCCTACGTGCCCGCGATGAGCGACGAGGCCGTCATCGTGAAGGGCCGCGGCACCATCTTCCTGGGCGGGCCGCCGCTGGTGAAGGCGGCGACGGGCGAGCAGGTCACGGCGGAGGAGCTGGGCGGCGCGGACGTACACACGCGGATCAGCGGCGTGGCCGACCACCTGGCCACCGACGACGCGCACGCCCTCGAGATCGCGCGCGACATCGTGGGACATTTCACCGGCGGCAAGGCTCTGCCGTGGGAGGTCCGGGAGGCCGAGGAGCCCGCCTACGATCCCAAAGAGATCGGGGGTGTCGTCCCCCTGAGCGTCCGCAAGGGCTACGACGTGCGCGAGGTGATCGCGCGCGTGGTGGACGGCAGCCGCTTCAGCGAGTTCAAGGCCCTCTACGGATCGACTCTCGTCACCGGCTTCGCCCACATCATGGGTTTTCCCGTAGGCATCCTCGCGAACAACGGCGTGCTCTTCTCCGAGAGCGCGTTGAAGGCGACTCACTTCATCGAGATGTGCTCCCTGCGCCGCATCCCGCTCGTCTTCCTGCAGAACATCACCGGGTTCATCGTGGGCAAAGAGTACGAGCATCGCGGCATCGCCAAGGACGGGGCCAAGATGGTGCACGCGGTGGCCAACGCGCAGGTCCCCAAGTTCACGGTCATCGTCGGCGGGAGCTTCGGCGCGGGCAACTACGGGATGAACGGCCGGGCCTACCAGCCGCGCCAGCTCTGGATGTGGCCCAACTCGCGCATCTCCGTGATGGGCGGGGAGCAGGCGGCCTCCGTGCTGGCCCAGGTCAAGCAGGAGCAGCGAGGGCGCGAGGGCCGGGTCATGACCCCGGAGGAGATCGACGCGGTGAAGGCTCCCGTCCTCGCCAAATACGAAGAAGAGGGCAGCCCGTACTACTCGACGGCGCGGCTGTGGGACGACGGGGTGATCCCGCCCGCGCAGACGCGGACCGTCCTCGGCCTCGGGATCTCCGCCGCCCTGAACGCGCCGATTCCGGAAACGAGATTCGGCGTGTTCAGGATGTGAACGGCCCCAGCCGTCCCTACCACGTCCTCCGGCACCGCGACTTCCGCCTCCTCTGGGGCTCCCAGTTCGTCTCCCTCACCGGCAGCCAGATGCAGGTGGTGGCCCTCAACTGGCACATCTACCTGCTGACGGGCTCGCCGCTCGCGCTCGGCCTCGTGGGGCTGACGCGCGTGGTCCCCGTGATCGTCTTCTCGCTCTGGGGCGGCATCGTGGCCGATCGCTTCGACCGCCGCCGCGTGATGCTGATCTCGCAGTCCGCGATGGCGGTCTTCTCGACGCTGCTGGCCTTGCTGACCTTTCGCGGCCACGCCAGCCTGGGCGTGCTCTACGCGCTGAATGCCGCCACGGGGGCGGCCTCCGCGTTCGACAACCCGGCGCGGCAGTCGCTGGTGCCGCGCCTCGTCCCCCCGAAGGACCTGGCGAGCGCGCTCGCCCTGAACCTCGTGATGTTCCACGCCGCGTTCATCGGCGGTCCCGGCCTGGCCGGCCTGCTCCTGGCCGGAGGCGGCGCGGCCATGCCCGGGGCGGCGGCGCGGGCGGTGGCGGGGGCCCAGGCGGGGAGCCTGCCCGTCATCGCCACGATCTACTCGGTGAACGCCCTGTCCTTCCTCGCCGTGATCGCCGCCCTCCTCCTGATGCGCACGAACACCGCGCCGGAGCCGGGCACGGTGACGGACGAGCACCCGCTGGACTCGCTCAAGACCGGACTGCGCTTCGTGTTCACCACACCCATCATGGTCTGGACGATGGGCCTCGACTTCGTCGCGACCTTCTTCGCGGGCTCGCTCTCGCTGCTGCCCATCTTCGCGGACCAGGTCCTCCACGTGGGCGCCGCCGGCTACGGCTGGCTGGTGGCGGCGCCCGCGCTGGGGGCGCTCCTCGGCTCGATCTACACGTCCGTGGTGCACCTGCCGCAGCGGCAAGGCCGCGTGCTGCTCTGGGCCATCGCCGCCTACGGCGCCTCCACGATCGTCTACGGGCTGGGACCGCGGTACTGGATCGTCTTCCTCGCCCTCGCGGGGACGGGCCTCAGCGACCTCGTCTCCACCGTGATCCGCCAGACCCTGCGCCAGCTCCTCACCCCGGACGCCCTGCGCGGGCGCATGACGTCGGTGAACATGATCTTCTTCATGGGCGGCCCGCAGCTCGGGGAGATGGAAGCGGGGCTCGTGGCCTCGATCTTCACTTCGGCCGCGCTCGGGGCCCGGGTGTCCGTGGTGATCGGCGGCGTGCTGACCCTGGTCGCGGCGGCCGTGGTCGCCGCGCGCTCGCGCCTGGTGCGCGACTACGAGCCCCCCACGACGGCCTGAGCTCGCCCGCCGCCACTTCGCCCGCCGGCTTGGGTCAGAATAGTGAGCACCCCGCGCAAGGAGGAGCCGTGCAGCTCGAACGACTACAGGTGGAATTCGACGGGCCGGTGGCGCGCGTCTGGATGAATCGCCCGGACGCCCGCAACGCGTTCGACGGGCTGATGACCACCGAGCTGCGCAAGACCCTCTTCGACCTCCGCACCGTCGATTCCGTGCGCGTGATCGTGCTCGGCGGGCGCGGTCCCGCCTTTTGCGCGGGGGCCGACCTGCAGTGGATGAAGGCCACCGTCGCCTTCACGCGCGAGGAGAACCTGCGCGAGGCGCAGGGTCTGGCCGACCTGTTCTTCACGGTGTACGAGTCGCCCAAGCCCGTGGTCGCGCGCGTGCACGGCGCGGCCCTGGGCGGGGGAGCGGGACTCGTGGCCGCCTGCGACATCCCGGTGGCCGCGCTGGGCACGCAGTTCGGGTTCACCGAAGTCCGCCTCGGCATCATCCCCGCCGTCATCTCGCCGTACGTGGTGAGCAAGATCGGCGAGTCCGCCGCCCGCGAGCTGTTCCTGACCGGGGAGCGCTTCGAAGCGGTCAAGGCCTGCGAGATCGGCCTCGTGCGCCAGGCCGTGCCGGAGGAAGACCTCGACCAGGTGGTGGAGGCCCGCATCGGGGAGCTGCTCCAGTCCGCGCCGCGCGCGGTGGCGGAAGCGAAGGCGCTGATCCGCGAGGTGGCCTGGAGGCGCGTCGAGGACGTGCAGCGCTACACCGTCGAGCGCATCGCCGACATCCGCATCTCGGCCGAGGCCCAGGAGGGCATGAAGGCGTTCCTCGAGAAGCGGAAGCCATACTGGATCGTGTGAGGAAGGTCCTCATCGCCAACCGCGGCGAGATCGCCGTGCGCGTGGCGCGCACCTGCCGCGTCATGGGGATCGCGACCGCGGCCGTGTACTCGGAGGCGGACGCGGGCGCCCTGCACACGCGCGTGGCCGACGAGGCGGTCCCGATCGGACCCGCGGAGGCGGCGCGGTCGTATCTGAGCATCGACGCCATCCTTGCCGCCGCCCGCCGCACCGGCGCGGACGCGATCCATCCCGGCTACGGCTTCCTCAGTCAAAGCGGCGACTTCGCGGACGCGGTCGCGCGCGCGGGCCTCACCTTCATCGGCCCTCCCGGGGACGTGCACCGTACGATGGGCGACAAGAAGGGGGCCCGCCGCTTGATGGCGGCGGCGGGCGTGCCCGTCGTGCCCGGATACGACGGCGACGACCAGAGCGATGCCGCCCTCGCCCAGGAAGCCGCGCGCATCGGATGGCCCGTGATGATCAAGCCCTCCCGCGGCGGCGGCGGCAAGGGCCTGCGCGTGGTCCGCGGCGACAAGGACTTCCTCTCCGCGCTGGCCGGCTCCCGCCGCGAGGCGCGCGCGGCCTTCGGCGACGACGTCGTGGTGCTGGAACGGCTCTTGGAACGGCCTCGCCACCTCGAGGTGCAGGTCCTGGCCGACCAGGCGGGGCACGTGGTCCACCTCCTCGAGCGCGAGTGCTCCATCCAGCGCCGTCATCAGAAGGTCGTGGAGGAGACGCCCAGCCCGGCCCTGAGCGACGAGCAGCGCCTTCGCCTGTGCGCGGCGGGCGTGGCCGCGGCGCGGGCGGCCGCGTACGTCAACGCGGGCACGGTCGAGTTCCTGCTCGATCCCTCCGGCACCTTCTACTTCCTCGAGATGAACACCCGCCTGCAGGTCGAGCATCCGGTGACGGAGTGCGTCACCGGCCTCGACCTCGTGCGGTTGCAGATCGAGGTGGCCGCGGGCCTGCCCCTGGCCATCGCGCCGGACACGATCATCGCGCGCGGCCACGCGCTCGAATGCCGGCTCAGCGCGGAAGACCCGTGGAACGCGGACCTGCCCTCTGCCGGACGCATCCTTCACTTCTCGCCTCCGGAGGGTCCGGGCATCCGATTCGACGGGGGCATCGCCGCCGGCTCCGAGGTCGGCATCCACTACGATCCCCTCCTGGCCAAGCTCGTCACCTGGGGGGCCACGCGGGCCGAGAGCATCGAGCGCATGGCGGACGCGCTGCGCCGGACGGTGGTGCTGGGCGTGGCGACGAACCTGGAACGGCTGCAGGCGGTCGTGGACCATCCCGCGTTCCGCCGCGGGGAGCTGCACACGGGCTTCCTGGAGGAACACCTCGGCGCGCTCCAGCGCGTGGCCTGTCCACCGGCGGAGGGCCTCGCCGCGGCGGCGGTGGCCCTGAGCCGCGCCTCCCGAACCCCCCAGGGAGCGCGCACCGCTTCCGACCCGTGGGAGAGCCTCGGCCCCTGGAGGCTCGGCTGATGCGTCTCGTCTGCGGAGACCAGGCGATCGAAATCGACGTGCAGGACGCGGGTGGCGAGGCCCGCGTGACCGTGGCCGGGCAGACGTTCGAAATGCGCGTGGAAACGGTAGGACCAGGCACGTTCGTTTGCAGCCAGGGTGACCGGCACCAGTCCTTCCACTGCGTCCGCGATGGCGACACCGTGCACCTCTTCTGGGGCGGCCGCGTGTACCGGCTGGAGGAGGAGACGGAGAGGAGCCGAGGGTCGCATCGCCACGTCGGGGGCGGGCTGGAAGCGCCCATGCCGGGCAAGGTCATCGCCGTGAAGGTCGCGCCCGGTGATACGGTGGGGAAGGGGGACGAGCTGGTCGTCGTCGAGGCCATGAAGATGGAGAACGCCGTCCGCGCCCCCCGGGCCGGCCGCGTGAAGTCGGTCTCCGCGCGGGTCGGGGACATGGTGAGCCCCGGAGTCGTGCTGGTGGAGCTGGAATGACGCTGCCGCCGCGAGTGCGCGTGGTGGAGGTCGGCCCGCGCGATGGGCTGCAGAACGAGGCGGCCACTCTCGGCCTCGAGGACAAGGTCGCGTTCGCGCAGGCCCTGATCGACGCCGGCCTGCCCGTGGTCGAGGTGGGGGCGCTCGTTTCTCCCAGATGGGTCCCGCAAATGGCGGGATCGGACGAAGTGCTGCGCCGGCTCCGCCGTCCCGCCGGCGTGCGGCTGCCCGTGCTCGTTCCCAACCGCAAGGGATTCGAGGTCGCCCGTGCTGCGGGTGCGCGCGAGATCGCGGTCTTCACCGCGGCCAGCGAGACCTTCAACCGCAAGAACATCAACGCGTCGATCGACGAGTCCTTCGCGCGCTTCGCCGAGTTCGTGCCGGAGGCCCTGCGCGACGGCGTATGGGTCCGGGGCTACATCTCGACCTGCTTCGGGTGTCCCTACGAGGGGGCGGTGGATCCGGCCCGGGTCGTGGACGTCGCGCGCCGGCTCGTGGACCTGGGATGCCACGAGGTCTCGATCGGCGACACCATCGGAGTGGCCGTCCCGACACAGGTCACGGACGTGATCGGACGCCTGAAGGGCGTGATCCCCCAAACGTCCCTGGCCGTGCACTTCCACGACACGCGCGGCACCGCGCTCGCCAACGTGCTCGCCGCTCTTCACGAGGGCATAGAGGCGGTGGACAGCTCGGCGGGCGGGCTCGGCGGCTGTCCCTATGCCCCGGGAGCCAGCGGCAACCTCGCGACCGAGGACCTGCTCTACATGCTGCACGGCATGGGCATTGCCACCGGCGTGGACATCGGCCAGGTGGCGGCGGTCTCGCGGGCGCTGGCCCCGCGCCTCGGCCACGCCCTGCCCAGCCGCTATCTCCAGGCCTGCGCGCCCGCTCCCGTCGGCTGACCGCCGCCATGAGCGATGTCCACACCATCCTCGTCGTCGACGACCACTCCGACAACCGCGAGCTGCTCACCCGTCGCCTGGAGCGCGAGGGATTCCGGGTCCTGGAGGCGGAGAGCGGCCGCCAGGCCCTGGCGCACCTCAAGGAGGGCAAGGTCTCGCTGATCCTTCTCGACGTGATGATGCCGGAGATGAGCGGCATCGAGGTGCTGCAGGCGGTGCGCGAGGCCTACAGCGCGTCCGAGCTGCCCGTCATCATGGTGACGGCGAAGGCGCAGAGCGACGACATGGTGGAGGCGCTGGGCCAGGGCGCCAACGATTACGTCACCAAGCCCATCGATTTCCCGGTCGCGCTCGCGCGCATCCAGGCCCAGCTCCGCATCCGCCGGCCCGCCGCGGACGACGAGGTCTCGGACCCGCGCGATCTGAGGCCCGGGCTCATCCTCGATGGCCGCTATCGCCTGGAGGAGCGCGTGGGCGCCGGCAACTTCGGCACTGTCTACCGGGCCCGTCACCTCGAGCTGGACCATACGGTCGCGGTGAAGGTCCTGCAGACGAGCGCGGTCACCGATCCGGATGCGGTGGCGCGCTTCCGCCGCGAAGGGGTGACGGCCTGCCGCGTGCGCCATCCCAACGCCGTCGGCGTCCTCGACTTCGGCGTCACCGGCCATGGGGTCGCCTACCTCGTGATGGAGCTGCTCGCCGGGTACGCGCTCGAGGACGAGATGAAGGGGGGCCGTGTCCTGCCCGTCACCCGCGCGCTGCGCATCGTGGTGGCGGTGTGCGAGGCCCTGGCCGCCGCCCACCGCGCGCGCATCGTGCACCGCGACATCAAGCCGGGAAACGTGTTCCTCCATCAGGCGGGTGGACAGGAGGTGCCGAAGGTCCTGGATTTCGGCATCGCCAAGATCGCGGGGGCGGTCGCCTTGCAGCAGAAGGTCACGCTCGAAGGCTGGATCGTGGGCACGCCCGTCTACATGGCGCCGGAGCGCTTCGGCTCCGAGGAGGTCACGGGCGAGGCCGACGTGTACAGCGTCGGGATCATGCTGTTCCAGATGCTCGCCGGCCGCCTGCCCTTCGACGCGGACAGCGACCCCCTGGCGGTGGCGATGAAGCACAAGCACGACCCGCCGCCCTCCTTGCGCGCTCTGCGGCCGGACGCTCCCGCTGCCGTCGAGGAGGCCATCCTCTCCGCCCTGCGCAAGCACCCGCAGCAGCGGCCGACCGCGGCCGAGCTGGGGGCGCGGCTCGCGGCCGCGCTGCCGCCGTCGGCCGCCCCGCCGGTGAGTTAGAAGTCCAGGCGGAGGCCGGCCGTGAGGTGGGCTCCGCCCCCGCGCACGTCGACGCGGTCGTCTGCGGTCGGCTTGAGAGAGGCAGTGGCGCGGGAGAACCGGACCTGCGTGCCGATCGCGGCATGTCGGGCCAGCTGCCAGTCGAGGCCGGCGCCGAGGTTGAAGCCGACGGCATTCCCGCTCGTTCTTTCGAAGGACGTGCCCGTCACCGTCACCGCGTCGTAGGGATAGGCCTGCGTGTAGGCGACCCCTTGCACGAGGTCCGCCTTCACTCCGATGAGCGAGGGCCCGGCGAAGGCCGACCATTGCAGGCGCTCCGAGCCACCCAGGAAGGCGAGGTCGAGGTGCACGGCCGTCTCGCGCTGGGTGCCCCCGCGGAAATCACCCGCCACTCGCCGGGGGACGCCGAAATACAACGGATGGGGGAGCGTGGCCGCGAACGAGCCGGCCTCCTTCCGCCGGTCGAAGGACACGGCGGCGGAGACGCCCAGGCGCCGCCCGAACTTCCAGGCCAGGCTCGCCTCGAACCCCGGCCCCGGGTCTTCCTTGTACTGCGACTCGATCCTTCCCTGCTCGGCGAACTCGGTGAAGGTGCGCGTGCCCGAGAAGCGCGGGGACCCGGAGACGAAGCCGCCATGAAGGGAGAAGCGGAGGGGTCCCGGTGCGCCGTCCGGTGCCGGCGAGTCGGCCCGGACCGAAACGGACGACAGGCCAACGACCACGGCCACGGCCAGCGTGCGCGTCACCGCCGTCCTCACTCGACGCCGACCGCGGTCCAGGCCTGGACGAGGGCGCCCTCGGCCGGGCTGCCCGCGCCATAGAGGTCGCGCGCGGACTGCACGGTCACGGCGCGGGCGATCTGGAAGTTGGCCGCTGACGGCATCATCGACGTGAACGCGCGATACATGACCTTCTCGATCTGCTCGCGGTTGGCCGGGCCGACGCCCTGCACGGTCAGCCCCGAGGTCCGGTTGGTGCCGCCCTCGATGGCCAGGTAGTAGACCTGGTTCGAGATCCCGCAGTTGCGGTGGACGCCGCCCGCGTCCAGCGGCCCCTGGTAACGCCTGCTGTAGTGGTCGGGATGGCCGTAGAGCCCGGGGTTCTCCATGGAGCGGACCGCGCCGGGGATGGTGATGTCCTCGCCGAGGAGGTAGTCCGCCTTGAGCGGCCCGTTGCCCGCGGGCTGGAAGAAGAACTCGGCGCTCGTGCCCATCATGTCGGAGAAGGACTCGTTGAGCGCTCCCGGCTCGCCCTGTCCCCCGAGGCGGGAGGTGAACTGGGTGACGCCGTGGGTCAGCTCGTGGGTCACGACGTCGAGCGCGCCCGCGAAGGCCCGGAAACCCTGCCCGCCCAGAGTCACCCCCGCGGGCAGGCCCTCGCCGAAGTACATGATGCCGCTGCCGGCGTAGAACGCATTGGCGAAGAAGAGGTTCACGGTATCCGGGCCGTACCGCGCGTAGTCCTCGAGGCGCACGCCGTGCACGAGCGCGCGGATGCGGAGGTTGTTGCCGTCGAGCCCGCGGCGGCCGAAGCGCTTGAAGTAGTAGTCGTAGGTGTAACCGGAGTAGGCGTGGGCATCCACGGCGGGGCCATCCGTCCAATCGTTGTCCGCATCCGCGGCGAGGTCGGAGTCCCCGAGGGTGACGACGCCGTTGAAGAACAGGAGGAGCCGGTCGAAGCTGCCCTTGAAGTCGAACGTCTCCAGGCGCGGCGGACGGAGCAGGTCGTCGCCGAGGAACTGTCCGCCCGCGGCGCGCACGCTCATCTTCTTGTCGTCGCCCAGGACCCCGCGGCCGTGGCCGACGGCGGACTGGGTCTGGACCTCGGAGCGCGCCTCCACCACCGCGCCCGTGTGCGCGTCGATGGAGTACACGATGCGATCGGCTTCGGTGAACACGGGCAGCGTGTAGACGAGCGCGAACCCGCCGCCGGCCTGCGGCAGGATCACGAGGTCGGGCCGGTGGCCCAGGGGCTGTCCGGACAGCCGCGAGATGATCTCGACCGCGTGATCGGCCCCGAAGGCGGGGACGGCGTCGATGTCGATGCCGTCGTAGAGGGTTCCGAACACGGACACGACGTCCGCGCCGGACACCTGGGCCACGAGATCGCCACCCTCGACGGGCACGCCCTGGTAGAGCTGCGCGTAGCGCGCATGCTGGCGGTCCGGCATCAGGGTGTCGTCGCGCACCGAGCGCAGGACGAGTCCTCCCGCGCGGACCAACCCCTCGATGCGTGCCTCCCAGGCCCGCGTCTCCGTCGCCCCCGCGGCGGCCACGCGCTGCGGCTCGGCGGCATGGGCGGGCCCGGGCCTGGAGAGGGCGAGCGCGGCGAGAGCCAGCACGGACGGCAGCAGCGGACGCGACATCGGACCTCCGGATGGGGTAGGGGCGGCTCGAGAGCGCCCGACTATAGCGCTGCGTCGCACGCGCGGCCAGCGAGGCGCCGGCCCTGTGGACTTGCGCGCCGCCGGGGCGCCTCCTAGAATATTTTTTTCTGGGCTTCATCGACTTTGCGCATGGGTCGCGCGCGTAGGGGAACCGGATGACTCCAGCGGAGAGATGGGTCGACGAGGTGGCGCGGACCACGCGGCCGGAGCGCGTGGTCTGGTGCGACGGCTCGGACGCCGAGAACGACCGCCTCGTCGCCGGGATGCTCGCGGACGGGACCCTGATCGCTCTCGATCCCAAGGCCGCCCCCGGCAGCACCCTGCACCGCAGCCACCCCTCCGACGTCGCCCGTACCGAGCACCTGACGTTCATCTCCAGCCGCCGCGAGGCGGACGCCGGCCCCACCAATCACTGGATGGCGCCCGACCAGGCGCGGGCGAAGGTGGGCCCGCTGTTCCAGGGCGCCATGAGGGGCCGGACGATGTACGTCGTGCCCTACGTGATGGGGCCGCTGGGATCGCCGTTCAGCAAGGTCGGAATCGAGGTCACGGACAGCCCGTACGTGGTCGTCAACATGCGGATCATGACGCGCATGGGCGCGGCCGCGCTGGCCCAGCTCGGCGCCGGCGAGGAGTTCGTGCCCGGCCTCCATTCGCTGGGCGACCTCAGTCCCGAGCGCCGGTTCATCGTGCACTATCCCGAGGAGCGCCTCATCTGGAGCGTCGGCTCGGGCTACGGCGGCAACGCGCTGCTGGGCAAGAAGTGCTTCGCCTTGCGCATTGCCAGCACCATGGCACGCGACCAGGGCTGGATGGCCGAGCACATGCTCATCCTCGAGCTGGAGATGCCGGGTGAGGAGCGGCACTACATCGCGGCCGCCTTCCCCTCCGCCTGCGGCAAGACCAACCTCGCCATGCTCGTCTCTCCGCTCGAGCACCTCGGCTACCGGGTGCGTACCATCGGCGACGACATCGCGTGGCTGCGCCCGGGCCCCGACGGCCGCCTGTGGGCGGTCAACCCCGAAGCCGGATTCTTCGGCGTGGTGCCGGGCACGGGCCCGGAGACGAATCCGGCGGCCATGGCCACCATCTCGCACGACACCATCTTCACCAACGTCGCGGTCACGCCCGACGGCGTGCCCTGGTGGGAAGGCAAGGACAAGACGCCGCCCGCGCGCCTCATCGACTGGCAGGGCCGGCCCTGGGACCGCACGGGCAAGGCCGCCCATCCCAACTCGCGGTTCACCGCGGCCGCGCGGCAGTGCCCGACCATCTCGCCGCGCTGGGAAGACCCGCAGGGCGTCCCGCTCTCCGCGATCATCTTCGGTGGCCGTCGCGCGCGCGTGGCCCCGCTCGTGTTCCAGGCCCGCGACTGGGAGCACGGCGTGTTCATCGGCGCCACCATGGCGTCGGAGACGACGGCCGCCGCCACCGGCCAGGTCGGCGTGGTGCGCCGCGATCCCATGGCCATGCTTCCGTTCTGCGGCTACAACATGGCCGACTACTTCCAGCACTGGCTCGACATGCGCGGCAAGCTGACCCGTCCCCCCGCGGTCTTCCACGTGAACTGGTTCCGCACCGGCCCGGACGGACGCTTCCTCTGGCCGGGGTTCGGCCAGAACCTGCGCGTGCTGCTCTGGATGATCGACCGCGTGAAGGGCAAGGGCGCGGCCGCGGAGACGCCGATCGGGCTGGTGCCCGGCGCGGGCGGCATCGATTTCGGCGGGCTGGGGCTGGGCCCGGCGGAGCAGGACGCGCTCCTCCGCGTCGAGCGCGACGAGTGGGCGGCCGAGATCCCGGAGATCCGCGCGTTCTTCGAGCGCTTCGGCGACCGCATCCCCGAGCCCCTGGTGCGCTCGCTCGACAGCCTCGCCCAGCAGCTCGCGACGACGACGGTCTGATCCTAGGGCAGGCCTCCGTTGCTGACGAAGGCGAGCATCCGTCCATCCGGCGACCACGACGGGACGTTGATCGTGCCCTGCCCGCCGTAGATGTAGGCGATCACGCGCGGGAAGCCGCTGCCCGCGGGCAGGAGCCGCAGGTACACCCGCTTGTAGTACGGATGGTCCGAGGGGCTCACGTCCTTGGCGAAGCTCAGGAACGCGATCCACTGGCCGTCGGGCGAGACGTGGGGGAACCAGTTGTTGTATTCGTCGTTCGTGATGGGCCGGGGATCCGTGCCGTCCGCCTGCATGCGCCAGATCTGCATGGTCCCGCTGCGCACCGAGTTGAAGTAGACGTACCGCCCGTCGGGCGAGTACTCGGGCCCGTCGTCGAGGCCTTTTGACCGGGTGAGGTTCACCTCGGGGCCGCTCCCGTCGGAGGGGACGCGGTAGATGTCGAACTCGTTGTCGCGTCCGCCCGTGTAGACGAGGAACTTCCCGTCCGGCGACCAGCCGTGCATGTAGGACGGGGCGAGCGTCGTGATCCGCTTCGGGGTTCCCCCCGTCACGGGCACGGTGTACACGGTCGACTTGTTGTCGCCCTGGCTCTGGTCGCTGATGGCGAGCATCGTCCCGTCGCGAGACAGCACGTGGTCGTTGTTGTTGCGGTTCGCGAAGGCGGTGTCGATCAGCACCGGCTGCCGCGTGGCCAGATCGAAGCGGAAGAGGCGGCCTCGCCCCTCCACGCGGCCGCTGGTGTTGTAGAGGAGCGCGCGGCCGTCCTTCGTCCAATTGGGAGCTTCGAAGGGATCGGCGGCGCTGTATGCGACCTGGCGGTGGCCGCTGGCCAGGTCCAGGATCTCGAGCTGGCTGCCCAGGTAGTCGCGGTAGGGAACGAAGCCGTCCTTCGCCGGACGGATGATCCGCACGTCACGGAAGACCGCCTTCTCCACGACGTCGGGATCGTGAGAGCAGAGGAAGAGGCCGGCGTAGACCTCGTCGCCGAGCGCGAGGTCCGGGAGCGTGCTCACCGTGAAGGGCTCGCCGAAGCGCGCGGCCGAGAAGGTGTAGGCGTTTCCCTTCCGCTCGAGCTGGACGACGTCCGCTCCTTCGATGGCGGACTTCATTTCCTCCGTGGCCGCCCCCTTGGTACGCCGATACTGGAGCGACGTGAGCCCGTCGCCGTGCACCGCCGCATCCGCGTAGGGCGAGTCCGCATCGAGAGTGCTGCGCACGATCCAGCCCAGCTTGCGGTGCCGGTCCACGCCCGTCCCGATCAGCTCGACCCGCGCCTGCAGGATGAAGTCGCCCGTCATCCGCTTCCAGGCGAAGTGGAACTCGTCGCGCGCGGCCCACATGTTCAGGCCCGCGGACGTGAGCGTGTACTCCTGGGAGACCGCGTTGTAGGCGGCGGAGCCGGAGAGGCGCGGCGACCCGATGTCGCCGTGGCCGTCGAACTGGCCCACCGGGCTGTCCGCGGCCGCGGCGGCCGACAGGGCCGCGGCCAGCGCGGCCATGGCCAGGAACCCCGTCATCTTCAAGTGCACTGTGGCCTCCCTGCGAGTGTGAGCGGCGTCGCCCTCGGCCGGGGAAGGTAGCACGGCGGACCTTTCCTGCCCTCCGTCTACGTCACCATCGGGAGATGAAGAGGGAAACCGCTTTCATCGCCGCCGTCGCGGTCGCGCTGGCCTTGCCCGGCTGCGAGTACTTCGACAAGGGCCCGACCACGCCGGCGGCCAGCCCCAGCCCGGGCACGGCCGCCCTCTCGATCGCCGTGGCTCCCGACCCCCTGAAGATCCTCTGGGTGTGCCCGATCGCGGATACCTACTGCTTCGGCTCGCTCGACTCGACGGTGACGGTCACGGAGACGGCCGGAGTGGGCGGACGCGTGGACAACGTCGACTTCACCGTGCGCGACGCCCTGCTCGGGATCGAGCTGACCACGCTGCATCTTTCGTCCGATGACATCAAGGCGAAGGCGGGGACGAACCGCATCGAGGCCATGGGCAAGCTGGCCGTGCGCCCCATCGTCGAGGGCTATCCGGTCAAGAAGGACATCCCACGTCCTTCGCTCAACATCGACATCTCGGTGCAGATGACGGACGACAAGAACAACATCGTCAAGCAGACGAAGAGAGTCCCCGTAGCCTAGCTGGAATCGCCAAACGGACGGAGACGGGCACGGAGACGGGACCGGCCGAGCCCGTCTCCGTGCCCGAGCCCGTCTCCGTCCGTTCTGCGATTTCCGGCTTACGCTGCTGTGGCCTCGTACCCCGCCGAGACCTCGTCGAGGTCCCGCGCCATGTCTTCAACCGACTGGTATCGCTGCGCCGGTTCCTTCTGCAGGCCGCGCAGGATGACCTCTTCCAGCGCGACCGGGATGTGGTCGTTCACCGTCCGCGGCGGTGGGGGGGGATTGCGGATGTGCGCGAGCACGATCTGCATGACCGTGTCGCCGTTGAAGGGGAGCCGGCCCGTGAAGACCTCGTAGAGGACGACGGCCAGCGAGTAGATGTCGGACCGGAAGTCCGCGGGCATGCCCTGCGCCTGCTCCGGGGGGATGTAGTCGGGCGTCCCCATCACCGTCCCCGCCGTGGTCAGGCCGGAGGCGCCGGGCGCGGTGCCCGCCTTCACTTCCGAGACGCGCGCGATCCCGAAGTCCATGATCTTGAGGTCGCCCGTCTCGGGCAGGATCAGCATGTTCTGGGGCTTGATGTCGCGATGCACGACGCCCTGGGCGTGCGCGGCCTCGAGCCCCTGGCACATCTGCTTCGCGATGCGCAGGCCGACGCCGATGGGCAGCGCGCCCTTGCTCCTGATGAGGTCCTTGAGGGTGACGCCCTCGAGGTACTCCATCGAGATGTAGGGCGTGCCCGCCGCTTCGCCGAAATCGTGGGTGCGCAGGACGTTCCGGTGGGTGATGCGCCGCGCGAGCTTGATCTCCTGCTTGAAGCGGTCGAGGAGGGTGGGGTCTTCCTTCATCACGTCCGGGCGCAGCACCTTCAGCGCCACGTCTTCGTCGAGCTGCTGGTCGCGCGCCAGGTAGACGACGCCCATGCCGCCCTTGCCCAGCGTGGACAGGAGCTCGTAGCGGGAGGCGAAGAGATCGCCACGGCGCATGGCGACTCCGGGTGAGACCGCGGCCAGGGCGGTCGTCTCCGCCATCGTGAAGCTCGTTCCCGTCGCCTCCTGCGTCACCCCCGCCGCCTTCTTCGCGACCGTCTCCTCGCGGAGGAAGTCGATGAGCTGCTCCTTCTCGCGCAGGTCCGCGAGCAGGCGGCTGAAGGTCCGGGCCAGGGTCCCGATCTCGTCTCCGCTGTCGACGTCGACCTTGCCGGAGTACGAACCGTTGCGGGCGCGCTCGACGAGGTCGGCCAGCCGCCGCACGGGGCCGGTGATGCGCGCCGCGCCCAGGTAGGCGACGAGGAGGCCCAGCACCATCACCGCCGCGGAGACCATGATCAGGCTGTTGCGGAAACGGCGGAAGGCCGCCATCTCCGCATCCTTGCTGCGCAGGGCCATCAGCGCGCCGACCGTCTCCCCGGTGGCGGTCTTCAGAGGCACTTCGATCCCGACGTGCTGCTCCCCGGCGAGGTCGATCTCGAATTCCTCCGTGCTCCCGGAAGCCAGCTCCGGCCGGCCCAGCGCCGCGCGCAAGGCGGCCTCCTTGGGGCCGAGCGACGAGACCGAGAGCTGCGGCGGCGCGCCCGGCGCCGCCGTGACGAACGCGATCTCGCTGTGCGTGAGCTTCCGGATCTGGGAGGCGAGCGCCTCGTTGATTCCGTAGCCGGCCACGAGGACGCCCTTGAGCTCGCCCCCCGTCACCATGGGCACCGACACCGCGTGATAGAGACGGTCCGACGTGCGCCACACCGTCGCCGATTCCTCGCCCTCCAGCGGCTTCATGACGATGGGCGCCTTCGAGAGGTCCTCGCTCTGCGCCGCCGGCCGGTCCGTGCGCGCGACCACCATGCCCGCCGGGTCGGTCACGATGAAGAAGTCGGCCTTGATCTCCTCGTTGCGCTCCTTGAGCGTGTCGAGGATCGTGGCCGCGTCCTTGGTCTCCACCAGGCTCTTGAAGAAGGGATCGTTGCCGAGCACGCGGATGCCGAGCTTGAGCTTGTTGTAGCGGTCGGCCTGGAACGTCTCCCAGACCTGGCGCGTCTCGCCCAGGCCGCGGGTCACGTTCTCCTCGGCCAGCCGGTTGGCCTGGACGGTGGTGAACACGAGGGAGGAGGCGACGAGGGCCACCACCAGCACGCTCGTGAAGAGGAGGATCTTCTGGGTGAGGCCCAAGGCTAGTACTTCTCGTCCGTGGAATAGTCCTTGCCGAACTTGTTCTTGTGGGGGACGGCCTTGTAGGTCGAGCCGTCCAGGGTGAAGCGGGCCTGGGCGGTGCCGGTGTCGGTCACGCTCACCTCCGTTCCCGCGTCCCCCCCGCGCTCGTGCCAGGCCTTCACCACGTACTTCCCGCCGGGCACGTTCTCGATGGTGAAGGTCCCGTCCGCGGCCGCCTTGGTGAAGAACGGGTTGTCGCGAACGACGACGACCGCGCTCATCTGCGGGTGGATGTTGCAGTAGACCTTCACGATCCCCGGATGCTGGAAGGTGAAGGACCCCACCTTGGGACGCTTGTAGAGCTCCATGTCGAACCGGTTGTCGCCGGAGACCGAGAACGCGTTGTGGAAGATCGGGTCCTCGTTGGGGAACTGCACGGTCCCGCCCACGGGCACCACCACGAGGCGCGGGTTGAAGGCCTTGCCCTTCATGATCATGGTGGCCGTGGTGGGCCTGGGCTTCACACGCGCGCCCTCGACGTAGACGACCACGTCCGAGAGGTCGCTGGCCTTGCGCCCGCCCTTGTCGATCAGCTCGACCTTGCCCGTGATGGTGCCCGCACGGAGGACCGCGGGCAAGGCCAGCATCGGCACGATCAAGGCGGCGCGCGCAGCGGCGTGTCCCAGGCGCATCGAAGCGGCGGGATTGTACCATCGCGCCCGCGGCGGTCCCGGTGGCCGCCCGGACCGAGTGCGGCCTGCCTCGCCTCTATAATCCGCGTCGCCGATGATCCCCCTGGCCGGCCTCATCCTCGCCGCCGCCGCCGCGGGCGGCGCCGTCGCCCCCGTCGATGGAAACGCCGCCCTGCGGCACGCGAGCGCCCTCGCCTCCCTGGGCCCGCACCCCTGGGGCTCGCCGCGCGCCCGCGCGGCCGCCGCCTACGTGGCGGCGCAGCTCCGCAGCACCGGGCTGTCCGAGGTGCGCCAGGAAGACTTCGAGGTCAAGGCCGTGCGTGGCGTGAACGTCGTGGCCGTCCTGAAGGGCGCCGGGCCAGGCATCGTGGTCGTGGGCGCGCACCACGACACCGCGCCCGACGCTCCCGGCGCCTACGACGACGGCGGCGGCGTGGGCGTGATGATCGAGGTCGCCCGCGTCATGGCCCGCCGTCCGCCTCCGCTGCGCACGATCGTGTTCGCCTCCTGGGACGGCGAAGAGGCCTGGTCGACGGGGGTGGGGACCACCACGGGCTCGCGCGCGTACGTGCGCAGCCTGGGCCCGCAGGCACGCGAGGTCGTGGCCGCTATCGTCGTCGAGATGAGCGGGTGGAGCGGGGGGACGCCCGTCCTGCACCCCGTCGCCTACGCGGATCCCCTGCGGCCGGGCCGGCCCGTCATCGCTCCCGGCTGGCTGGTCGCCTCCGCCCTCTCCGGCGCACACGGAGCGGGCGCGGCGCTGCGCGTCGGCGATCCCTGGCTCTCGTGGCTGTACCAGCCCGCCGTGCGCACGTTCCGCGTCAGCCATTACGGCGACGACCTCTCCTTCCTGCAGGCGGGAGTGCCCGCGGTGTTCGTGTCCGATTCGTCGCCGAGCGCGTTCTATCCGTGGTACCACCAGGCGGGCGACACCGCCGACCACCTGGACGCGGCTGCGCTCGGACGCATGGGCGAGGCCGTGCGCGGAGCGGTGGACGAGGTCGCGCGCGCGCCCGTCCGGCGCGATACGGACGCGGACTGGTTCTCCGCGCTGGGTTACGTGGCGCCGCGATCGATCCTGCTGCTGGCCGGCGTGGCCGCGCTGTTGCCCGGGCTCGTCCATGGCTGGGGGAGTGGCGGGCGCCGGCTCGCCGCGCGCGCGGCCTTGTCCGGAGTCTTCGCCCTGCTCGTGTGGGAGGATCCGCTGCCCGCGCTGTGGATCCTCGGCCTGCCCGTGCTCGTGAGCGGCCTCTCCCCACGCCGGTCCGCGTGGGGCCTCGCCCTCCTTCCCGCGGCCGGCCTCGTCGCCATCGGCGCCGCCGCCTGGTCGCGCGGCTTCAGCCACGGCACCTGGCTTCCGCTCTGGTATCGCGGGGCCCTGGTGGCGGCGCTGCTCCTGTCCGCGTTTCCCGCGGTGGCCGCCGCGAGTGGCGGCATGAGGAAGAAAAGCGCGCGCCCGGCCGCTCGTCTGGCCCGGCGCGGCCTGCCCGGAACCCGCGTCGCGAGCTGAGCCGCCCCGGTCCCCAAGCGATTTCCCTTGACCGGCCGCCGCGCCCGGGTGTAACAGCATGCACCTCGGACGACAGTCCGATGCCCTGAACGGCATCGACCCTCGCTACAGGTACGACGCGGGCCTGACGTTGCCCACGGTTCTCGCCTGACCTGAGTAGCTCTACTTGGCCGGATAGAACCGCCCATCGTCAAGTCTGGAGTGGAGCATGCGTCTCACACCATCCCGCCGGATGTTCGTTGCCGCAGCCGTCGTCGCCGCCATCGGCTCGCCCGCCGCCGCGCGCGGCGACGCCGTGACCGACTGGAACAGGTATGCGAACGCCGCGATCTTCTCGACCGTGCCGCCTCCGACGGCGCACGCCGCCGTCCTCAGCACGGCGATGGTGCAGGGCGCCGTCTACGACGCGGTCAACGCCATCGCCGGGGGCTACGAGCCGTACCTTCCCACGGCGGCGGCCGACCCGACGTACTCGCAAGATGCCGCGGCGGCGACGGCCGCCTTCCGCGTCGTCGCGGCTCTCGTCCAGTCGTCACAGGTGCCGGGCCTCCAGACACTGTACGACGCGTCGCTCCTTGCCATACCCGACGGGCCGGCGAAGGACGGCGGGATCGCGGTCGGTGAAGCGGCCGCCGCCGCGATGCTCGCGGCGCGTGCGCACGACGGCCGCAACGGCTCGTTCACGTTCGTGCTCGGCACGGACCCCGGCCAATGGAGGAGGTCCCCCCCCTTCTTCGGCCTCGATCCCACGCCGTGGGTCGGCAACGTAACGCCGTTTCTGCTCCCGAGCGCGGAGATGCTCCGCTCGGACGGGCCCAACGCTTTGACGAGCGACGCCTATGCAGAGGACTTCAACGAAGTGAAGTCGCTCGGCTCGCTCACCAGCACGAGACGCACGGCGGATCAGACCATGGCGGCGATCTTCTGGCAGGCGCAGCCGGGAGGGCTGTACGGCGGCTTGATGCGGTCGCTATCGGCGCGGTTCGGGTTGAGCACCGCGGAGAACGCGCGCCTGTTCGCCATGGCCAGCCTGGCCGCCGCGGACGGCGCCATCGCCTGCTGGAACGACAAGTACTACTGGAGATTCTGGCGGCCGATCGACGCGATTCACGAGGCGGCGTCCGACGGCAACCCGGAAACCGAGGCCGATCCGAGCTGGAAGCCGCTGTTCGACCCGTCGACCCCCACCGTTCCGGCGCTCTCGACCCCGGCCTTCCCGGACCACCCATCGGGTCACAGCTGCGTGAGCAGCGCGACCCTGAATGCGATGCAGGAGTTCTTCGGCACCGACAAGATCGCGTTCGACCTCGTGAGCTCGCGGTTCCCCGCGCAGCCGAGGCACTTCGAGCGCTTCTCGGACGCGCTCAAGGAGGTCCTCGACGCGCGCGTCTGGGGCGGCATCCACTTCCGGACCGCGGACGTGCAGGGCGCGGTCATCGGGAAGAAGGTCGCCAAATGGGAGCGGAAGCACTTCTTCCAGCCCGTTCCTTGAGCCGCGTGCTCAGGAACGGCGGAGGGCGATCAGCGCGCGTGCCTCCCTGCCCCTACCCGCCCCCCGCGATCGCCGGCACGATCGAGACGCTGTCGCCCGGCTTGAGGGGCGCCTTGGCGTCGCCCAGGCCGCGCGCGTCCTCGCCGTTGATGAACACGCGGACGTAGCTGCGCAGCCGGCCGTCCTCGTCGCAGAGGCGCGATTTCACGCCCTTGAACTTGCCTTCGAGGGCGTCGATCACGCCCTGCACGTTCGTGGCGTCCACCTCGACCTCCGCCGCTCCCGCGGTCAGCGTGCGCAGGGGCGCGGGGATCTGTACTTTCACCGGCATGGTGTTCCTTTCTTTAATCTCAGGGGGGGCACTCACACATGATTACGATGGGTGTTCGCGGCCCCCCCTGAAACCCCCCTCGCCCGTCGCCGCGCTCCGCGCGCCGCCGGGCTCTGCGTACCCTTCGGTTCCCGTCTCCGTCTTCGTGCCCGTCCGTTTGGCCTTCCTGGCCTACTCGACGTCGAACGGCTCCTCCTCGAACGACTGGCTCGCATCGCGGAAGACCCAGGCGGTGGCGACGGTGTCGCGTCCTCCGGCCACCCCGCAGACGACGTGCACCACGCCGTCGGACAGGCCCTCCGCCGCGATGCGCCGGTCCGTCTCGGACGGGCGCGCCGGATGGTCCGGATGGCTGTGGTAGTAGCCCACGATGTCGAGGCCTTCCGCGCGCACGGAGCGCTGCACGGCGATGAGGTCCTCGGGCGCGATCTGGTAGCGCACGGCCGGCCGGTCCGTCTCCCGGTTGGCCACGGACACCGCCCGCGCCACCCGCACCACGGCGTCGCGCGCCGTGCCCACGAGCACGCCGCAGACCTCGTGCGGGTAGCCCGACCGCGCGTGGGCGGCGATGGCGTCCGCCTCCGGGCGCGGGATCTTCAAGGCGCGGGCCGCGCGCTCAGGTAGCGCTCGCCGCTGTCGGGAAGCAGCACGACGACGACGGCGGACGGCGCCGCCTGCGCGACCTCGCGCGCGGCCCACAGCGCCGCGCCCGCTGAATGCCCGACGAGCAGGCCGTGATCGTGGAGAACCTGCGCGCACATCGCGTAGGCGGCTTCGGTCGAGGCCGTGACCTTGTCGTCGTGAGCGCGAGGATCGTAGATCTCGGGCACGATCGCACTGGGCAGATGCTTGAGCCCTTCGAGGCCGTGCATCTCGTGGTCCGGCTCCACGGCCACCACGCGTACGCGGCGGCTCTTCTCGTGCAGGTAGCGTGCGGTGCCCACGATCGTGCCCGTGGTGCCCAGTCCGGCCACGAAGTGCGTGACCCGGCCGCCGGTCTGCTCCCAGATCTCCGGGCCCGTGGTGCGGTAGTGGGCGAGGGGGTTGGCGGGATTGCGGTACTGGTCGGCGTAGAAGTAGCGGCCGGGCTCGGCGGCCACGCGCCGCCGCACCTCTTCCAGCGCGCCGTCGGAGCCGAGCAGGGGATCGGTGAACACGATGGAGGCGCCGTAGGCGCGGCAGAGGGCCTGCCGCTCCGCGTTGACGCTCCCGGGCATGTACAGCTCGACCGCGTATCCCTTCGCGCGCCCGACCAGGGCCAGGCCGACCGCGGTGTTGCCGGAGGATGAATCGGCGATGACCTTGCCCGGGGTGAGGGCGCCGCTCTTCTCGCCCTCCGTCACCAGGGACAGGGCCGTGCGGTCCTTGACCGAGCCGCCCGGGTTGAACCACTCGCACTTGCCCCAGACTTCGGCGCCGGGAGGAAGCCCGGCCAGCCCCAGCCTCAGGAGAGGCGTGTTCCCGATCGCGTCCAGGATCGACTCGAGGACGGGGACGGCGGTCAGGACCAGGCTCACGAAACGGCCGCGGGGCGCGGCGCCCGCGGCTCGAAGTGGCACGACCATTCGAGGTCGGTGACTTCGCGGATGGTCGGATGGTCGCCGCAGACCGCGCAGTCGGGGTCGCGGCGCACCTTGTACTCCTGGAACGACATCTCGAGCGCGTCGTAGGTGAGCAGCCGCCCGACGAGCGTCCGGCCCTTGCCCAGGATCAGCTTGACCGCCTCCGTGGCCTGCACCACGCCGATGATGCCGGGGAGGACTCCGAGGACGCCCGCCTCGTCGCAGGACGGGGCCAGCTCCGTCGGCGTCGGCTCGGGGAAGAGGCAGCGGTAGCACGGGCCCTGGCGCGGCACGAAGGTCGAGACCTGGCCGTCGAAGCGGAAGATCGAACCGTACAGGTTCGGCTTGTTCGCGAGCACCGCCGCGTCGTTGACGAGGTACTTGGTGCTGAAGTTGTCGGATCCGTCGAGGATGACGTCGTAGGGCGCGATCACGCCCATGACGTTGCTGGAGTCCAGGCGCAGGTCGTGCCGGATGACCTTCACGTCGGGGTTCAGCGCGCGCAGCGTCCGCTCCGCGGACTCCGTCTTCGGCTTGCCGACGGAATCGTTGGTGTGCAGGACCTGCCGCTGCAGGTTCGAGAGGTCCACCACATCGGAGTCGATGATCCCGATGGTGCCGACGCCGGCCGCGGCCAGGTAGAGGCCGGCCGGCGACCCCAGGCCGCCCGCGCCCACCAGCAGCGCCTTCGACGCCAGCAGCTTCGCCTGCCCCGCCTCCCCGACTTCGGGGACGAGGAGATGGCGGCTGTAGCGCTGCTTCTGTTCCGGGGTCAGGGTCACCGGCATCTGGATGGGGAAGCCGGCCTCCTTCCATTTCCCGAACCCGCCCGCCATCGAGGACACGTTCGTGTAGCCGAGGTCTTGCAGGCTCCGCGCGGCCAGCGCGGAGCGGGTGCCGCCCGCGCAATAGAGGATGACCTCCTGGCCCCGGTCCGGGACCTTGTCCTCGATCCGGGGCTCCAGGAAGCCGCGAGGAACGAAGACGGCGCCGGGGACGTGGCCCTGGGCCCATTCGTCGGCCTCGCGCACGTCGATCACGACCGCCTCCCCGGCGCGGGCGCGCGCGTCGGCGGGCGAGATCTCGCGGATCTGCGAGCGGACGCGGCCGATCATCTCCTTGAACGTGGTCATGCTCTCCTCCAACCGAGGGAAGCGCGCCTGAGGAACGGCAAGATGGAGCTTCGCGTGGGTCCCCGTGCGGCGGGGGATATCACAATAGCACAGGCACCCGGATGCTAGAATCCGCCGAAAAGGGGCCATGCACAAGATCCTCGAGGGCGACCTCGGGCGGCTGGACGTACCGGACGTGCTGACCTTCCTCAACATGGGCCGCCGGACGGGCGTTCTCGCGCTGGAGAAGCTCGACCAGGAGACCAAGCTCTTCTTCCGCGACGGCAACCCCGTCTACGCCTCCTCCACCAAGGAGGACCTGCGCCTCGGGGTCATGCTGGTCCGGATGCGCAAGGTGAGCGCGGACATCCTCGACCGCGCGGTCAACAAGCCGCGCTCCGGGCGCTGGCGCGTCGGCAGCGCCTTGCTCGCGGAGAAGATCGTGAGCGAGACGGAGCTGGCCTCGTTCCTCAAGGTGCAGGTCTCCGAGGTCATCTTCGACACCTTCACCTGGCGGGAAGGGCTGTTCACGTTCTGGGAGAAGGTGCCCCCGCCCGCCACCGCGGTCACGCTGGAGATGGACCTTCAGAACCTGCTCATGGAGGGCAGCCGCCGCCTCGACGAGCGCAGCCGGCTCTCCGAGGTGTTCCCCGATCTCAAGATGTCGG
>WNFM01345600.1_pt1 | contig 29333 bp, 28 predicted proteins | sample 5400271 | NCBI WGS metagenome assembly WNFM01 (sample SAMN13153352, study PRJNA577476) | soil metagenome | isolation source: 60 cm saprolite on Douglas fir-dominated hillslope | place: USA:California | collected 2013-09-17 | reverse complement strand
AAGCGCGCGTTCGAGGCCGTGGCGAGACGCCTGCGTGATCTGCGCCTCGGCCGCGACCGCCCGGGCCAGCCAGTCCCGGCTGACGATGTCGAACACCGGGTGGCCGGGGCTGGACAGGTACTCCCGGGCGTTGCTCTGCAGCTTCACGGCATACCCCGGGTCCTGGGTGGACGGGTACGGGCACTTCACCCGCTCCACTACCGACTGCGGCAGCACGTCGCGGGCCGCGCCGCGCAGCAGCGACTTCTCCCGGCCGTCGTAGGTCTTGAGCGACCACGGGGTGTTGTAGACGTACTCCACGAGCCGGTGGTCGCAGAACGGCACCCGGACCTCCAGGCCGACGGCCATCGACATCCGGTCCTTCCGGTCAAGCAGGATCCGCACGAAGTGTGTCAGGTGCAGGTAGCACACCTTGCGCATCCGCCACTCAAAGTCCGATTCGCTGTCCAGCCGGTCGACCCGGGCGACCGACGTGTCGTAGGCGTCCTGGATGTAGCGCGGCATGTCCAGCGCCTCGGCGAGCCCGGGGGCCAGGATGCTGTTGTCGTCGCCGAAGTGCCGGGCGAATCGCACCAGCCACGGGAAGGTACGGGCCCGCTGGGCTTCGGGGTCGAAGAACTGCTGGTAGCCGCCGAAGACCTCGTCGGCGGACTCACCGGACAGGGCCACGGTCGAGTGCCCGCGGATGGACTTGAACAGCAGGTACAGCGAGGCGTCCATGTCGCCCAGGCCCATCGGTATGTCGCGGGCCCGGATGACCTTGGACCGCACCTCCGGGTCGGCGAGCTCGTCGGAGCTGAGCACGATGTCCTGGTGCTCGGTCCCGGATTTCTCCGCGACGTCGTGGACGTAGGGCGTATCCGGGGTACCGCGCAGGTCGTCCGGCACGAAGTTCTCGGTCTGCCCGACGAAGTCCACGGCGAAGCTGCGGACGGTCTGCCTCTTCTCGGCCAGCTGTTTCGCGGCGATGGCAGTCATCGCGGAGGAGTCGAGGCCGCCGGACAGCAGACGATGTCCTCCAGCAGCTCCCGGACGCGGGCGACGGATGTGGCCTGGTCGTCGGGGTGCGGGCGCGTCCGCAAGGTCCAGTACCGGGTGGTGCGCAGGCCGCTGCTGCTGACGGTGACGACCGTCCCCGGCTCGACCTCGTGCATGCCCTCCCACACGGCGTGGCCCGGGGTCTTGATGAACGCGAACAGTTCCCGGATGCCGTCCAGCGTGACTGTGTGCTCGGCGGCCGGGTTGGCCAGGATGGCCTTGGGCTCGGAACCGAACAGCACCCCGTCGGGGGTCTCGTAGTAGTAGAACGGCTTGATCCCCATGCGGTCGCGGACCATCACGAGCTTGTCCTCGCGGGAGTCCCAGATGGCGAAGGCGTACATGCCGTTGAGGCGTTCGGCGAGCGCGTCGCCCCATTCCAGGTAAGCGCGCAGGACGACCTCGGTGTCTGAGTCCGTCCTGAACCGGTGGCCGCGCCGGATAAGCTCGGCGCGCAGTTCGGTGAAGTTGTAGGTCTCACCGGAGTAGACGATCGCCACCGCGCCGCCGGGGGTGTCCGCGCTCATCGGCTGGCGGCCGCCCGGCAGGTCGATGATGGCCAGCCGGCGGTGACCGAGCGCGGCGTCCAGGGTCGCCTGCTCGGCGCGCAGATCGCGCCCGAACGACACCCACCCCGTGATTCCGCACATGAGGCACCCTCCCGTGTTGTCGCGGACCACATGCCGCACGTCCCGTACCTTGTCAGTTACGGTGTGCTACATACATTAGCAACTAATGTAAATCTTCTGTTACCCAGAGTCGTCCGTCAGTTTCTGAATGTGACGAAGACCACGTGCGAGGCATGAACCGGACGGCCAGCCCCTCAGGCGTCACGATGCGAGCGTGGGAGCGTGCTAGGTCGGAACAGCTGAGAGAACTCGTCTCACGGTGTCCGCGAGGGCCTCGGTCAGGTGCCGACGTAGGCCGCGAGGTGCTCGCCGGTGAGGGTGGAGCGGGCGGCGCCGGGGCCGAGGTCGATGATCCAGTCGGCGTGCGCCATGACCGCCTGGTGGTGCTCGATGACGATGACCGACTTGCCGGAGTCGACGAGCCGGTCAAGCAGGCCGAGCAACTGCTCGACGTCGGCCAGATGGAGGCCGGCGGTCGGCTCATCGAGGACGTAGACGCCGCCCTTCTCGGCCATGTGGGTAGCCAGCTTGAGTCGCTGCCGCTCGCCGCCGGACAGCGTCGTGAGCGGCTGGCCGAGGCTTAGGTAGCTCAGCCCGACGTCGGCGAGCCGGTCGAGGATCTTCTCCGCGGCAGGCGTATGTGCCTCGCCCGTGCCGAAGAACTCCCGGGCCTCGGTCACCGGCATCGCGAGCACCTCGCTGATGTCCCGGCCGCCGAGGTGGTATTCCAGCACCGACGCCTCGAACCGCTTCCCCTCACACTCCTCGCAGGTGGTGGCGACGCCGGCCATCATCGCCAGGTCGGTGTAGATGACGCCCGCGCCGTTGCAGTTGGGGCAGGCGCCCTCGGAGTTGGCGCTGAACAACGCGGGCTTCACGCCGTTGGCCTTCGCGAAGGCGTTGCGGATCGGGTCGAGCAGCCCGGTGTAGGTCGCCGGGTTGCTCCGCCGCGAGCCGCGGATCGCGCCCTGGTCGATGGACACAACGCCCTCGCGGCCGGCGATTGAGCCCTGCACGAGCGAGCTCTTGCCGGAGCCCGCGACGCCGGTGACGACGACCAGCACCCCGAGCGGGATGTCGACGTCGACGTCGCGCAGGTTGTGCTCCGTCGCACCGCGGACCTCCAGCGCGCCTGAGGGCGTCCGGACCGTCTCCTTGAGGGCGGCCCGGTCGTCGAGATGGCGGCCGGTGAGGGTGCCGCTGGCCCGCAGCCCCTTGAGGTCGCCCTCGAACACCACCTCGCCGCCCTCGGTGCCCGCGCGCGGGCCGAGGTCGACGACATGGTCGGCGATCGCGATGGCCTCCGGCTTGTGCTCCACGACGAGCACCGTGTTGCCCTTGTCGCGCAGCCGCAGGAGCAGGTCGTTCATCCGCTGGACGTCGTGCGGGTGCAGCCCGATGGTGGGCTCGTCAAAGACGTACGTGACGTCGGTCAGCGACGACCCGAGCTGGCGGATCATCTTGGTGCGCTGCGCCTCGCCGCCCGACAGCGTGCCCGACGGCCGGTCGAGGCTGAGGTAGCCCAGGCCGATCTCCACGAATGAGTCCAGGGTCTGCCCGAGCGTGGTGAGCAGCGGTGCCACCGATGGCTCGTCGAGGCCGTTGATCCACTCAGTCAGGTCGCTGATCTGCATCGCGCACGCCTCGGCGATGTTGATGCCCTTGATCCGCGAGGAACGGGCCGCCTCGGTGAGCCGCGTGCCGCCGCACTCGGGGCAGGCGGCAAACGTGGCCGCCCGCTCCACGAAGGACCGGATGTGGGGCTGCATCCCCTCCTTGTCCTTGGTGAGCATCGACTTCTGGACCCGCGCGATCAGCCCCTCGTAGGTCATGTTGATGCCCGCGATCTTCATCCTGACCGGCTCGTGGTGGAGGAAGTCGTGCATCTCCTTCTTCGTGAACCTGCGGATCGGCTTGTCCGGGTCGAAGAAGCCCGACGCGCTGTAGAGCCGGTAGTTCCAGCCGCCCGCCTTGTAGCCGGGGACCATGATCGCGCCCTCGGCGAGCGACTTGGACTCGTCGAAGAGCTGGGTGAGGTCGATATCGGAGACCGTGCCCCGGCCTTCGCAGCGCTGCGCCGCTCCTTCACGCTCTTCCCGCCGCGCTCGAACGCGACCGCGCCCGACCCGCTGATTGAGGCGACGTTAAAGGAGAACGCCTGGGGCGAGCCGATGTGCGGCTGCCCGTGTCGGCTGAAGAGTATCCGCAGCATCGCGTTGGCGTCGGTGGCGGTGCCGACCGTGGAACGGGGGTCGGCACCCATCCGCTGCTGGTCAACGATGATCGCGGTCGTCAGGCCCTCGAGCACATCGACCTCGGGTCGCGCCAGCGTCGGCATGAAACCCTGCACGAAGGCGCTGTAGGTCTCGTTGATCAACCGCTGCGATTCCGCGGCGATCGTGTCGAACACCAGAGAGCTCTTTCCCGAGCCGGAGACGCCCGTGAACACCGTCAGCCGGCGCTTCGGGATCTCGACGTTGACGTCCTTGAGGTTGTTCTGACGCGCACCGTGCACGCGGATCACCTCGTGCCGGTCGGCAACGTCCAGCGCAGTCGACTGCGTCTCCGTCCTCGTGGCCATGCTCTTCATGCCTCCATCTGTGCTGGTTGCCTTCGCCGGCGCGGCCGCGGCAACAGTCAGCTCGCGATCACTTGTCCTGTATCAGCCCGAGTACGTTCCCGTCGATGTCGGTGAAGGTGGCCTGGCACCCGCGGCGGTCACCTCGGCCAGCTTCGCCTCGATGTCCGGCACGTGCCAGAAGGCCACCGGCGAGGTCATGCTCTGAGATCCACCGCTCGGCACCAGCCCGACCTGCTGGCCAGCGGCCTCGAAGCCGACGTAGTAGGGCGAGTCGGCCATCGGCGGAACGCCGAGCAGGGCGGTGTACACCGCCTTGGCCGCCGCAAGGTCGGAAACCGGATGCAGCACGGTCTTGATTCCCTCGGTGGTAGAGCCGGTCATGGTCACTCCTTAAGTCGTGGGTCACATGGACCCGGTGCGTACGGTCGTGTTAGGACGAACGGCGAGGCGCGGAATCGACAGTGGGCACAAGTCTGCACCCCACGGGGTCGGCGGCCGACGGCTCCAGGACGACCGACGGGCCGGGCTGGTCGGCGGGGCCGACCGTGATCCAGCGCATCCCGCCGTATCCGATGCCGGTGCGGACCTCGAAGCCGAGGGTGTCGCGATAGCAGGCCAGGTATGCGTCCGGGTCGTCACGCGGGAGGAAGGTCTGGTGCATCGTGATGTGCATAACGGTCATGCTAGGCGTGGCTCCGTGACCTGCGCTTCTCCAAAACTGCTCACTTTCGGCCGACCCTCCGGGCCACAGGGCGGCCGAGCCAGGCCCTCGGCTCGGCGCTCGAACTGATCGCGGATCGCTTCCGAACCGACGAAGTGATCCGTATCAGGCAGCTCTGCGCGGCAATGCCGCCTACCTAACCTCGCTCGACGCACCCACCCCGGTAGGGAACCCTCACCGTGCACCGAAAGCCATCACGTCCCGCCAGCAGCAGCGGCGCGACTATGGTCGCCGGGAAGAAGACCGCCCTCGGGCGGGGCCGCGCCGGGCCCGTCGTCACCTTCCGGGCCGCCGAGGACGCCGGGACTACCGGCCCGTGAGGTGATGGCATCCGCACCGTCCGCCTCTCCGCCGTCCAGGCTGTCGGTGACAGCGAGGTCCGCAAGCCCGGCCACGCCGTCCTTGCTTCCCAGCAGCAGGGCGAGGACCTCGCCGATGGCGGGCTCCCGGCTGGCGGGCTCCCGCAGCGGCAGGTGCGCCTGGATCCGGTAGCGATTGCGGCGGCCGTCTCGCTGCTTGATCACGTAGCCGGCCTTGGTGAGGTCAGTGACGATGCCGTGAGCGCTGCGCTCGGTGATGCCCAGGCTGGCCGCGATGTCGCGCAGCCTAGCGCCCGGGTCGTGGGCGATGCACAGCAGCACCCGGGCGTGGTTGGTCAGGAAACTCCAGTCCGCCACGCTCCATAACATAGCACAACTCATTTCCGGAAACAGGTTGCCTGCTTTTGCGCAGTGAGAACCGGACCTGGCCACTCGAGCGATGGCGATGCCGTCCTGGTCCCTGGCGACGTGGCCGGCTGCGCCTTGGCCGGTGATGACCGCGGGCATGCGCTAGGTGATGCTCGGCGTTGCGCCGGTGTCACGCAGGGCGCACCGGGCGCCCGGGCATGGCTGGTGAGGAAGCCCATCCCGGCGTCGGCCAAAGTTTAGGATATATGTTTCTTGAAACTTATTGCTAGTTTTGTGAATCCGGCGTAGCGTCGGTCACGGACATCGAGGCCGGCCGTCGCCGACGGCCAGGCTGCTCGGGGGTTCAGCGAGAGGACCGGTCATGGGCGAGGATCGGCTGCACGTCGTGTTCGGGACCGGCCAGGTCGGCAGTGCCCTCGCCGCGCACCTGGCCGGGCAGGGTCTTCCGGTCCGGGCGGTGTCCCGGCATAGGCCACCTGCGCTGGCCGGCGGCGTTGACTGGCGGGGCGCGGATGTCACCGACCCCGAAGCCGCCGCCGACGCGGCCAAGGGCGCTTCGGTTGTCTACCAGTGCCTCAACGCCCCTTACGCCCACTGGCCGGAGCGCTTCCCGCCGTTGCAGCGGGGCGCGCTGGCCGCCGCCGAGCGCAACGGCGCGCTCCTGGTGGCCCTGGAGAACCTGTACGGCTACGGCCCGACCGGGGGCAGGCCGATGACCGAGGACCTGCCGCTGGCCGCGACGACGGTCAAGGGCCGGACCCGGGCGGCCATGACCGCCGAGCTGCTGGCCGCCGCCGAGGCCGGCCGGGTCCGCATCGCCATCGGGCGGGCCTCGGACTTCTTCGGCGCCGGCGTCACCCAGGGGTCAACACTGGGGGAGCGGGTCTTCGGCAACGCCCTGGCCGGCCGGCGCGCCGACTTCATCGGCCACCCTGACCTGCCGCACACCTACAGCTACGTTCCCGACATTGCCGCCGGCCTGGCCATCCTCGGCACCGACGCCCGCGCAGCCGGCGAGGTGTGGCACCTGCCCGGCCCGCAGACCGTCACCACCCGGGCGCTGCTCGACCTGGTCGCCCGCGAGGTCGGGCATCCCGTCGCTGTCCGGCAGGTGCCCAAGCTGGTCCTGCGCGCCCTGGGACTTGTCAACCCGGTGCTGCGGGGGCTGGCCGAGACGACCTACCAGTTCGACCAGCCGTTCGTCCTGGACACCAGCAAATACGAGGCCGCCTTCGGAGCGGCCGGCACCCCGCTGGCCGCCGCCGTTACCGCGACCGTCGCCTGGTACCGGACCCGGCCGGGCACGCCATGACAGCCAAACCAGAGGCGCCAAGCGCCGGGCTCACTCGCGCCGGCCTCGATCAGCTCCGTCGCAGCGAACCGCGCCTGCTCGCGGCGGGCCCGTTCCGCGGCGGTCAGCTCGCCACCATCGGGGTACCTCATGATCCTGGCCTAGCCCAGATGCCTAGGACGGTTTCATTACGGAACTCAGCCTAGAAATCAGCCACGCTGCGCGGTGCCAGCGCCATCCGCCGGACAGCGCCGCCGGTGGTCGTGTGTTCTTCGCCGCCGCGCCGGTGCTCGAATCGCAGCTCCCTGCCCGGCCGACAGCTCGCGCAACAGCGTTTCGGCGCATTCGGGGCCCGTCCATGCCTCATCCGTGAGGGGTGGTGCCGACCTGTGCCGGCACCCTTAGTGTCCCAGGTGAAAGGCCGCGAGAATCGGAGCAGGCACCGCATGTCCACGACGAGTTCGTCAGCACGGGCCGCCGCGAAAGACCGGGCCGCCGGGCCGGTGCGGCCGCGGAACCCGGCAAGAAGCCGGGCACGAGATCAGCGGGGGACGATGGCGTGGATTCCTGGCGGCATGTTCTTGATGGGCTCGGCCAGCTTCTATCCGGAGGAGCGCCCCGTGCACCGGGTCACCGTGGATGGGTTCTGGATGGACACCAGCCCGGTGACGGTCGCGGAATTCCGGCGGTTCGTGACGGCGACCGGGTACCAGACCATCGCCGAGCGGCCGCTGGAACCGGCTGACTACCCCGATGCCGACCCGGATCTGCTGGTGCCCGGATCGCTGGTGTTCCGGCGCATCCCTGGCCTGGTCGACCTGCGCGATTACCGCAACTGGTGGGCGTACGTCCCCGGCGCCTGCTGGCGCCACCCTGGCGGTCCTGGCAGCGACCGCGGCGGCCTCGCACGACACCCGGTGACCCATGTCGCCTATGAGGATGCCGAAGCCTACGCCGCCTGGGCGGGCAAGGAACTGCCCACCGAGGCCGAGTGGGAGTACGCGGCGCTCGGCGGCCTCGACGGCGCCGTGTACGCATGGGGCGATGAGTTCGCGCCGGACGGCCGGATGATGGCCAACACCTGGCAGGGCACGTTCCCCTGGCAGAACCTGCTCACCGACGGCTACGAGGGGACCTCCCCGGTAGGGTCATTTCCCGCCAGCGGCTATGGGCTGAATGACATGACCGGCAACGTCTGGGAATGGACCTGCGACTACTTCACCCCGCGTCATCCGGCTGATGCTGCCCACGCGTGCTGCGTGCCGCGCAACCCGCGAGTCACCTCGCCGGAGCGCAGCAAGATCGTCGGCGAGCCGGGCGCGCACCTCGCGCGTAAGGTCATCAAGGGCGGCTCGCACCTGTGCGCACCCAACTACTGCCTGCGCTACCGGCCGGCCGCCCGCCAGGGCCAGACCGTCGACAGCGCCACATGCCACCTCGGCTTCCGATGCATCAGCCGTGCCGCCCCACGGCTCACAGCGCCGCCACACCCGCCGTGACCGCCGACGCGGGCGTCGTGCAGGCCATCCGCTCCTCCATGGACGCCGAGCGTGCTCCGGGGGAGCCGGCGCACAGCAGGCTGAGGTCGCCCGCAGCCGTCTGGGCTCTTTCGAGGCGTCTCTCCGCGCGCTCCGGGCATCAGACGAGCAGGCGCCCTGACCGCCACAGCGCAGGCCTTGCTGGCCAGCTATTTCGGTCAGAAAACTGCCGCGAGCATGCCCGGATCCCACCGCTTCCAGAGGTACGAGTAGATCAGGCAGGCGAAAATCAGGTCGAACACCAGGATCGGGGAGACTAATGCGCGATTACGGGCACAAAGTCTCCCCGATCAATAGGTCGGCGATCACCGAAGCGCTTACTCCCGCGCCAGCATGGCCTGGGCTTCGCGCTCCAGATCGACATAGGGGTCGCCGCTGACGTCGACCGTGACCCGCTTGATCGTGCCGCCGGTGAATGTGTGCGGGTGATCGCCGGGGTAGTCGTCAGTCACCGGCTCGCCGCTGTCCCGGCCGACGCACAGGCCCTCGCCGGCGAGCGAGAACATCCCGGGCTGGGTCCTGATCCGGCCCTCGCCGACCTTCTTGTCCCCGTGGTACAGCGACAGGATCCCGGTGGACACGTGCGGCGGGTCCTCTCCGTCCTTGTCGAAGGAGGCGGACAGGATCAGGTTCTCCCCGGTGGGGACGTCCTGGGTGCCGTCGATCTTCTGCTCGGCCATGCCGACGAAGTTGTTGACGTAATGCAGCCGGTTGTCCTTGACGTAGAGGGCGTGCCCGCCGAACCGCGACCCGTGGGCGAACAGCACGCCCTGCGCGCCGAGGCCTGGGATGTCCACCAGCGCCCCGATCGTGAAGGAGCGGTTGCGGACGTTCACCGCCTGCAACTCGGGCACCTCCGCGGTATCGGGGAAGTAGGCGTACCGGTCGCGGGCCGAGGCCAGCTGCGGCCGCGGCGTCGTGATGATCTCCAGCGCGGACCGGTCATCCAGCGGGAAGGTGCCGTTCTGTCCTGCCTCGGCGAACCACAGGTTGACTAGCTCGCGTAGCTTGTCGGGGTGCTCGGCGGCCAGGTCGTGCAGCTCGGCGCGGTCGGTGTCGACGTGGTACAGCTCCCAGGTGTCGTCGTTGAAGTGGCCCCACCCGGCGAGGGTCGGATGGGTGGTGACGGCCTTCCAGCCCTCGTGCCAGATCGCCCGGGAGCCGAGCATGGAGTAGAACTGCGTCTTGCGGGCCGACGGCGCCGACGCGTTGTCGACGCTAGAGCGCATGCTGACCCCGTCGAAGGGGCTCTGCACGTGGCCCTTGATGGTGGCCGGGGACTCGACGCCGAGAAAGTCCAGGATGGTGGGCACGATGTCGATCGCGTGGTGGTACTGGTGGCGTATCTCGCCCTTGCCCGCCGTGGCCGACGGCCAGGAGAGGATGCACGGGTCGGCGGTGCCTCCGTTGAACTCATACCGCTTCCACATCTTGAACGGCGTGTTGAAGGCCATCGCCCACCCGTTCGGGTAGTGGTTGTAAGTCTTCGTCCCGCCGAGCTCGTCGATCATCGCCAGGTTCGTCTGGATGTTGTCGGGGATGCCGTTCGCGAACAACATCTCGTTGACCGAGCCGTCCGGGCCGCCTTCGCCACTGGCCCCGTTATCGGACACCAGGATCACCAGCGTGTTCTCCCGCTGCCCCGATTCCTCCAGGTAGTCGAGCAGCCGGCCGATGTGGTGGTCGGCGTGCGCCAGGAACCCCGCATAGACCTCTGCCATCCGCGCGAAGAGGCGCTTCTCGTCGGCGGACAGCGAAGCCCACGGCCGGGTGACGTCCAGTGGCGGGAATGGCTGGCCCTCGGGCCCCTTGCGGGTTTCGGGGGTGCCTATCGGGTTGACCGGCGGCAGCTCGGTGTCGGCCGGGACAATGCCCTGCTGCTTCTGCCGGGCCAGCGTCTGCTCGCGGATCGCCTCGTACCCCATGTCGAAGCGGCCCTTGAACTTGTCGATCCACTCCTTGGAGACATGGTGCGGCGCGTGGCAGGCGCCGGGCGCGTAGTACAGGAAGAACGGCTTATCCGGCGCGACCGTCTTGGCGTCCTTGACGAACTCAATGGCCTTGTCGGTGAGGTCGTCGGTGAGATGGTAACCCTCGGCCGGCAGCTTAGGCTGGTCGACCGGGTGGTTGTCATACACCAGGTCCGGGTACCACTGATTCGTCTCCGCGCCCAGGAACCCGTACCAGCGCTCGAACCCGCGGCCGGACGGCCAGTTCCGCCGCGTCGAGGCCAGGTTCATCTCCACGGTCGGGCACAGGTGCCACTTGCCCACCATGTAGGTGTTCCAGCCGCGCTCACCGAGGATCTCGGAGAGCATGCCGTTCTCCGGCGGGATCGTGCCGCTCGCGTTCGGGAACCCGACCGCGCCCTCGGTGATGCACGCCATGCTGTTGCGCGTGTGGTTGCGGCCGGTCAGCAGGCACGAGCGGGTCGGAGAGCAGAGCGCCGTCGTATGCCATTGCGTGTAGCGCACCCCGTCGGCGGCGATCCGCTCGATATTCGGCGTCTCGATCGGGCCCCCGTAGCAGCTCATGGCCGAGAAGCCCACGTCGTCGAGCACGATGTAGACAACATTGGCTGCGCCGTCGGGTGCCTTGGGCGGCTCGAACGGTGTCCAGTCCGGCTCCGAATCGCGGATGTCGATGTTGATCGTGCCCTTGAACGGCTCGCTCATTTCACTACTCCTCGCGCCCGGCGGGCATCTGAGCGGGTCTCACGACGGGAGGTGGCCTCCCCGGAAGGTGCTGTCGTCTGCGCCCCACCAGAGACCCGCCTAACGATGCTGGCAGCGCTCAGTCGGCCGGGCATCATCCGGTAAGGATGAGCGGTCAGGTGAGTGTCATCACCGTGACCCGAAGTTCGCGCCGGAGCATGAGCCCGCCGATGATCTCGAAGATGCCCATGATGATGAACCAGATGGCGAGCAGGACGGCGAGGAAGGTCAGGGAGGAGGCGGGCGTCGCCGCGACTACTATCCCGGCGATCAGGCTGATCACGCCGAACGCGATCCACCAGGCCCGCCCTTCGCTGGCGTCGCTGGAGACTCCGCCGATGAGCGCGGCCAGCCCCTGAACTATCTTTTCCGTGTTCCTGGCCGCTGTGCTGGTGCTGCTCAGAGTCTCTATTCCGGCTCATCCTGACGTGCCTGGAGCATGGCTGACCGATTCGCGGCGCAGAGCCGCGGTGGCGATCGCCTTGAACCTCATCCCGTTCGCCGGGATCGCGTTCTTGTGGTTCGTCGGGGTGATCAGGGACCGGATCGGCGAGCGCGAGGACCGCTTCTTCGCAACGGTCTTCCTGGGCAGCGGCCTTTTGTTCGTCGCCATGATCTTCGCGGCCGCAGCGATCGCGGGCAGCGTCATCGCGGACGCGAGCGCCGGCTCGCCGAATGCGAGCACCCTCGCGCTGGGCCGCAACCTCACCGCGAGCCTGATGAACGTCTACGCAATGCGAATGGCAGCGGTGTTCACGCTGACCACGGTGACGATCGCGCGCCGCACCGAGATCGTCTCCAGATGGCTCACCGTCGCCGGGCTCGTGAGCGCGCTGGTGCTCCTGGTCGGCATCGGTATCTCGCCCTGGGTGGAGCTGCTGTTCCCGGCGTGGATCCTGGCGCTGAGCATCGATATCCTCGCCGCCGGGCTCAGGGGATCTGCGCACCCCACGGAAACGGCGCGCGCCTGATTGCCCGGGGTGCGCCGACGTGCGCACTTCTTCCGCCGTCCGCGAAAGTGGGTCAGGTGCCGAGCAGTTTAGCCTTGGCGGATGTGAATTCGTCGTCGGTCAGAACGCCTCGCTGATGCAGGGTGGCGAGTTGATTCAGCTGATCGAGCATTGGCGAAGGTGCTGCCTCGGCAGGGGGCTGCTGGTAGGGCGCGGGTGGCGCCGCCTGCTGCTGCTCGAGGTCGCTGATCCGCTCGTTCTGCTCGTCCTCCCCCTGATCACGCTGCTCCGCTCGACGGCCCATGCTCCGGCCCGCGGCGTAGGCGCCACCGCCTACCACAGCTGCGCGCATCAACGGACGTCTACGCATGAACATCACTGCCTCCTAGTTGGCTGAGCCGCCACGCCGGGTCCTACACGCCTTCTGGCAGGGCCAGGCCAAGGGCAACCATGAGTTCTGGCGCGGCCGCGACTGTCTTCGGCCCGCCGACCTGCGGCCAGATCGCAAGCAGGACGCCCATGAGGTCTTCGGGCGTGGCGCCGGCATCGAGCGCGTTGCCAACCTGCCAGATGTACGAGGCCGGGGGGGCGTCGAGCGCGATGAGGGCGGCGATCTTGACGAGGGCGAAGCTGCGCGGATCCAGGCCACTCCTGCGCTGCAGCTCCGCTCGCACCTCCAGACCCTCGCCCAGGAGCTCTGGGTCGCCGAGGGCCAGTTCAGCCAGTGCTTCCCTGGTAGCCTCGTCGATATCGGCCCTGGCTGACATGTTCATGATCAGAATCCCTTCGGTCGCTCTGGCCATACGGATGCTGATGGCAACTGCGCCACCATCCAACGATCGCGGCTGCGCACGTGCGGTGCGTCACCCGCCGCGGATGATGTCGAGACATATCCGGTCCGCGTGGAGCGAGCCGTTCAAAGCGAGCGGCATCACTCGTGCTGGGCGCCGTTAGCATCTGGGCGCAGCTCGCGCGGGCCCGCGACATCGTCTGGGCTGAGCGGTGCAGGTCCGGCCTGCGTGGCTGCAGGGAACGCCGCCGGATGGTCACCGTCGCCTTCGCTCCCAGACGGGGGGCGCGAACTGCCGCCTGCTCCGACTTCGGCCTCGCGGGCGAGGAACCGGAGCCGGGCCGCGCGCGCATCCCAGGCATAAATGACCGCGGTGCCGGCGATGAGATCGTGCAGGGCACGATGCTCGCGCTGCACGAGGATGCCGAGGAACCCGAGGCCGCAGAGGAGGAAGCTGAGCGGGAACACCAGCGCACGCACGATGCCCTGCCGCGGCTCGAGCGCCGTGCCATCTGCCCGTACCACGCGGATGCCCAGCACCGCCATGCCGAAGGTCCTGCCGCTCGCCGCCCACGAGTAACCGAAGTAGAAGAGTTCCCAGGCAGCGAGAATGACGGCGACGACGATGTTTGTCCGGTTCCAGCTGACCGAATGCCCGGTCACGACCTGCGCCGCCAGGGAAGCGGCCGCAAGGCCGAGGGCAAACAGTCCCGCGCTGACCGCGGCGTCGACGACGAAAGCCAGGAATCGCGATACCGAGCCTGCGTAGTGCCCTTGCCAGCTCACCCACCCAGCGGCGTGCGTTCGGGCGCTCATGACTCTGCCTGAGCATCCAGCAGGGCGATCGGCGCCGGTGGTCCAGGATGCTTGCGCCGGAGCAGACGCCCAACCCAGCGGTCGATGAACTGATCGAGGCCGACAGCCTGGCTGCGCGCCGCGTCAAGCGCTTCGCTCGCTGCCCCGCCGGAGGACCTGGCGATGACAGCGCCGAGATCCGTCTGCTCGACCAGCGCGTCCATGTCGATGCGCCGCACCAATTGATTGACATCGACGCGATCGAGCAGAGCGCCGATATCGACGCGTCGCATCACGTCGTCGATGTCTGCGCGGTTCAGCACCGCGTTCACGTCGACCCGGTCTAGCAGCGGATTGACGTCGACCCGGTCGAGCAGGGGATTGACGTCGACCCGGTCGAGCAGCGGGTTCACGTCGACCCGGTCGAGCAGCGGATTGACGTCGACCCGGTCGAGCAGCTGATTCAGGTCCACCCGGTCGAGGACCGCATTCAGGTCCACCCTCTGCAGGACCTTGTCGATGTCCACCTGATCTAGCAGAGCGTTCAGATCGACCAGCCGCAGAAGAGCATTCACGTCCACTGCGTGAACGAGGAGATCGACCACGCGCTCCGCGACGCGCTGGGCGATCGACTCCGCCGGGTCGGTCATGCGTTTGCCTGCCGCGCGCAGCCGGTCGAGCGGGTCCACGGCACCCAGTATGTCCGCGCAGGGACTGCGGGAATCATCCGCCACGGGTGAGGCGAGACCGGACGACCGCCCGATCGGGTCCCGCGAGACGACAATGCCGCAGTCATGTGCCGACGACAAGCCCGTAGATGCCGTCGAAGACCATGATCCCTCCGGCGACGGCCATTACCCCGATAAGCACCGTGGTCCCATGCGTACGCAGCCAGCGGTTGAAGGCCTTAAGGCGACGTTCGGTCGCCTTCGGGGCCACCAGATGGAGCGTGATCGGCAGCCACACGAGCAGAACGTTGATCACCACGACGAGGATCACGGCCAGGACCGTGAGGTCGGGTCCGGCTCGTGCCGTCGCGATCACCTGCAGCGCCGCGATAAACGTGACACCGGGGGCGAACACGAGGAGGCCAACGACGAACGCGCTGAGCGGAGCCGGGTCGGCGACCATCCTGGACACGAGCCCATGGTGCCCTTTCGCGGGATCGGACCGCCTGGGCTTGCGTGCCGCGACAAAGGCGCACGCGGCGAGCAGCATGATGCCCAGGCCGAGCCGCAGACCGTACCGGGGCGCGTGCTGGTCCGGGTGGTTCAGGTCAGCGCTGCGCAACACCAGCAGAAAGACTACTCCCATCACCAGGCTCATGGCCACCGCGCCGATGAGGTAGAACGTGCTGGTCAGCCCGGGCCTTGCGGAGCCGAGATAGACGGCGGCAATCAGCAGCGCTGTCGGGGACAGCGCCGAAAGCAACGCTAGTCCGACCGCCTGCGCGAGCACCGGACCGGCCTACCGGCGAGGGGAACGCGGCGGCGACCTCACCCAGTCCGACTGGGCCTCTGTCAAGGGTGACCTGCGGTCTGCGGCCGCGCGGGTGGCCTGCCGATCAGTTCGATCAGGCCGAGGACCACCAGCAGCAAGACGGTGATCAGGATGACGACCATACTCGTGGGTCGGCCCCAGAAAACGAAGAGCAGGGCCGCGAGCGCCACCGCCCCGGCCCGGAGGCCCTTCCGGTGCGCGTAGGTCCACCGGCCGACCGGGCCGGTGGACTCGCCGGCACGCTCGCCGGTGCGCCGGATCCACCCCAGTCCTGCTCTGAACGCCGAACGGATCTGGACCGCGGTGGTAGAAGGCCCGGTCAGGAATGCGCCGAGGGCAACGACGAGCCCGACCACCAGCAGGGTACGGAGTGCTTCCTTGATGAACCTGACAACCGTGTCGAACATGGCGGCGGCGGCGTCACTGGGCTGCACGGCCGGGGGCACGCTGTTCAGGTAGATAGTGCGGAAGAAGGTCAGGCCGAGGGCGAGGACGAGCATGGACGCGGCGAAGCCGAGCCCGGCTCCGACGAGGGCGCGCCGGTGGCTCCGTGCGACGTAAATCCCCAGGCCGATCAATAGGAGCGCCAATATCGGCAATACGATCTTGAGATCGTTGATCAGCCGGTAGGCGCTCTGCGCCTTGACCAGGTCCCGGGACGAGAACAGCGCCAGCGTCGGGTGGATCGGCGGAAGGCTGTTCACCAGCGTGAACCCGCGAGAAACCAGGTTCTGCTTGACGATGCTGATGAACGGGGCGAGGTCGATCACGACCTGGCCGTTGCTGACGCTGACCGCGCCGGCCTTCCCCGATAGCGCGTTCACGAGTTGCTGGTGAGCAATGGTGTTGACCTGGATCCAGGTGTTGGCGAACCGCGGACTCGTAATGATCTTGCGCACCTGGCCGTGAATGTATCCGGCCACCGCGCTGGCGATCGACGGGCCGAATGACTTGAGCAGCGTGCCCACGCGGGACAGGCCCTTGCTCGTGAGCAGGGCGGCGGCCTGATCGGTGTCTCCGGCCACGTTGAGGTGACTGGTGATCTGGGTCGTGATCTTGTCGGTCAGGGCATTCTGGATCGTCGGATTGTGGATCAGCGGCTCAATGTTGGCTATGTAGCGGTTGGTGTCGGAGACCTGGTTGGCACTCCATACGCCCAGGACCGACAACGGAGCGAGCACGCAGCCGACCACGATGAGCACAATGGCGACGGGGGTCCGCCAGCTGATCCGCCGTCGGCGAACCGCGCCATTTCCCTGGCTGCGGAGCTGGGCAGTCTCGGCCCTGAGGCGTTCGATCTCAACCGCCTCGGCGGACGCCTCGGCGCGGAGGTGTTCCAGTTCGGCCGTTTGGGCGCGCAGGCGTTCCAGCTCGGCTCGCTCATCCGGGCCGACCGCGGGATCCTCGGCAGTCGGCCCAGGCGTACCGCCGCTATCAGACAAGGTCACCTCCGCCGGGTCCGCAGCACAGCGCCCGTTTCAACAGCCCGGTGGTCACGTCGCTGGGTGTGATCGGCGCTGCCCATCCACGCTGTCTGGCCTGACCCGGGCCTGCCTCACCCCGCAAGGGTGAATCGGAATTGGTTCGCGCAGAAATTCGTCATACGGCAGGTACCGGGGAATTCCGGAGCGCAGGACCCTGCCGGGGCAAGGCGCGATCAGGTCAGCCGACGGAAGGTAAAGGTCGCCGCTTCGGCGGACGGACGGGCGGGAACGGGCGGCGGGGCCTTTCGCTGCAGGTGCGCCCAGGGCGCGCTAGCGTTCTGGTCCCTCACGACGTACGACGCCCAGCGCTGAAGGTCTCGCAGTCAATGCCCGCAGCTCAGTGCGAGGCCGGCGCCCAGGGGCCAACGCCGCCGATGCGCTCGACGGAGTAGCGCACGACATAGCCGGGACCCTGCGGCGCCGGGAACTCGGCGTTAGGGGACACGTAGACCTTCGTCAGGCGGTTGAGCAAATTCCATACGTCGTCGCTCGGCTGGACGGCGGCCCGCGCCCGCAGCACGGCGTACGGGTTCAAGAAGACGCCGGGCACCCGCGGCGCATCGAAGGACAACACGACCCGCGGGTCCCGCTCTATGTTGCGCAGCTTCGCGTGCCACGACATATGACCACTGACGAGGTCATCGCCGTCCAGGCCGATCCAGATGACGGTCACCTGCGGGCTGCCGTCGGCGTTGATCGTGCTCAGGTGAGCCATGGGGCCGGACTCGATCAAGTCTCGCAGTTCACGCGGCAGACCGTTCATAGCTTGATCGCTTCTGTCACGAGCTCACGGTATCAACGCTAGCTGTCGTACTCGTCGCGGCGGCGCCACCAGAAGCCGGTCTCGTTGCGGCCGAGTGGCGCGCGGTCGAGCCACTGGTACATGCCCCACAGGCCGTCCAGCCCGCGCGCGTACGCCGAGTAGGTGTGGTACACGACGCCATCCTCGAGCGCGAACGCGCTCACGCCGGGCCCTTCTCGCCGGTACGTCTCCCAGTCCGTTCCAACGCTCGACGCGATCTCGTCGAGAATGGGATTGTCCTGTCCCTCCGGCGGCCGGAAGTCCGCCGTGCGGAAGTTGTACTCGACGGCTCCCGACTCCCAATCCTCCTTGGTGTGCGCCGCCTGGAAGTCGTAGTTGAAGTCGCTGCCGGACGATGACGCCCAGGGGAAGCTCCAGCCCGTCCGCCGCTGGTAGGCCTGCAGCGTCGCGAGCGGAGCCCGCGACACCGCGCACAGCGTGACGTCGTGATGGGCAAGGTGGACGACGGAGCGGTCGAAGCCGTCGGCGATCGCCGAGCAGGACGGGCACCCGGCAGTGTAGCCGGGCCCGAACATGAAGTGATAGATGAGCAGCTGCGAGCGTCCTGCGAAGAGATCGGCGAGCGACGCTGGGCCCTCGCCGGTGTCGAACCGGTACTGCTTGTCGATCCGGACCCAGGGCAGCTGCTGCCGCCGCCGCGCCAGTTCGTCGCTGCGCCGGGTCAGCTCCTTCTCGGCCTCGAGCAGCTCCAGCGGGGCCGCGAGCCACTCCTGGCGTGTTCCGGTCCTGTGAGCGGTCATTGTTTCTCTCCTTCTTGTCGTACAGCAGGTGGGCGTGGCCCGCGCCACCGGTGACGTCTCACATCGGTGGCGTGAGCCCGGGAACCGACGAGGGCGCGATGACGATCAGGATTCCAAGACCGACGATCGCTGCCGCCAGCGGCACATCGATGGCGGCTTTGGGGGGCAGCAGCTTCTGGGCCAGGACCAGGACAGCGATCACGGCCATCCAGGTGACGCTCATGACGCCCAGCGCCACCAGCATCAGCATCAGCCCGATGCTCGAGCCAGCGCAGCACAGCCCGAAGGCGAATCCCGAGCGGGCGCTCTCGCGGCAGCGCCGGCGGAAATGCCGCTTGACCGGCGTGAGCTCGTAGACACCCGCCGCGATCACCACCGCGCCGGCGGCGGCAGACCCGTGCGGCCGGTACAGCGCATACACCGCGAAGCCCGCCAGTGCCCAGACCGCAAGGTAGGACCCGGCGAACAGCGGCACGGCGCGCACACCGCCGGCCTGAGCGCGCCTCAGCACTGCCGGGGCCGCGCCCGGCAGCATCATCGCCGCCATCATCAACACCCATACGGCGGCAAAGAACGTGAACGAGCCGAGCCGGGTCGCCACACCCATGTCCATCCCGTTCATCTGCCAGACCGCGACCACCCAGGACGCGGCGGCGACCCCGAGCGTCGCCGTCAGCGCGGCCGCCGTCGCCGCTGTACTAGCGCTCGTCATGGCCGCGGACGTCTTGCCGTACCGAAGTTGCACCGTGTCCCTCCCTTTGCCTATGACCTGACCGGCTCTGCCGCTAGCGCGAATCCCGCTCCGCTGCCTCAGCGACGCGCTTGATGGTTGCCAACCGCCGATCCCAGTCGGCCGCAAGCGCGGCCATCCACCGCGCCGTCGCGTCCAACGCCGCGGGCCGCACCGCGTACCGCACCTCGCGTCCGACCCTTCTGCCGGAAACCAGCCCGGCGGCGTCCAAGACGGCGAGGTGCTTGACCACCGCCTGCCGCGAGACGGGAAGTCGTTGGGCTAGCGTCGTCGCGGTGGCCTCGCCCTGTGCCGCGAGCTGATCAAGCAGCTGACGTCGTGTCGGTTCGGCCAGCGCGACGAGGACGCTGTCGGCCGCCTCGACGGCACCGCCACGTTCATCCGTCACACGGATGGCTGTTCGGCGCGCGCCTTGAGCGCGTCGAGCTCCTGGGGCCAGCCGCTGGTGTTGTCCTTCACCGCCTGGCGGCGCAGCTCCTCAGACCCGGCCAGCGCCGCGAACCCGCTCTCGACAACGCGGAGCCGCGTCTTGTCGCCTTCCGGGGTCAACGTGAACTCCACGAGGGTGCTGTTGTCCTCGCGCAGTTCTTCTCCGGGGAACATGCTGGCCCAGCGGTACGCCAGGTACGTCGGCGGCTCGACCTTCTCCACGCGCACCGGGAAGTCGCCGTAGTTGGCGTTTTTCGCCACTATCGACTCGCCTTCTTGGGCCAAGGTGCCGGGCAGGCTCGCCTTGTCGGCCACCCAGAACCCAGGTTCGGCTACCAGCGACCAGACCCGCTCCAGGGGTGCCGCGATCAGGGTTTCGCGTTCGATCCGGTCCTCGCTCATGAGAAGACTCTCCGTTTCACCGCCGCCATTGGATGCAACTCCAGAGTTGCACATTGGCTCTCCAGGCGCAACCCAAGAGTTGCACTCCGATCGAGCGCTGGTCGCCAGACACAGTCTCGGCGCCACCGTGCTACGCGCTACTGGTGAGCCGCGACGATAACGGGCGCCGAACGACACGGGTACCCGAGCGCGGTCGGATGCCCGTCCGTCGTCCGGGACCCCCGCGGCCGGCTTGCCAGATGGTCACAGGTCGAGGACCAGATCGTCGCGCGGCTGCGAGCAGCAGGTGAGAACGTTGCCGTCGGCGGGGTCATCGACTGGATCTGGTGCATAGCTGACCGCTCCGGACATGATGGCTGTCTCGCAGGTGTGGCACACCCCGGTGCGGCAGGACCAGCGCACCGGCACGTCGCAGGCCTCGGCGAGTTCGAGCAGGCTGGCATAGCCGGGGTCCCATCGCGTGCTCAGGTCACTGCGCGCGAACGCGACCAGAGGGCCGCTGCCTGGCTTTCCGCCGGGCGGATGCGGTGACCGGGCGGCCGCGGGCGCGATGCCAGGTGTCTGCGCAGGCCCGGCGCCGAAGATCTCGGTGCGGATGCGGGCAGCCTGCAGGCCGGCCGCGACCAGGGCAGCGGACACGTCGGCCATGAACGCGGCGGGTCCGCACAGGTAGGCGTCGGCGTCGCGCGGCACGTCCAGGGCGGCAAACACCGGTGCCGACAGGCGTCCCGCCGTGTGGTAGTCGCGGCCCTGGACATCGCCCGGTTCCGGGCGGCTGTAGCAGATGTGGCGGTGCGCGGCGGGAAGCGCGGCCAGCAGGGACCGTGACTCAGCCGCGAACGGCTCATCGGCACGGCTGCGCGCCCCGTGCAGCCACCAGATGTCCCGGCCGGAGCGGGCGGCGGCCAGCGCGTGCAGCATGGCCAGCACCGGGGTCGCGCCGACCCCCGCGCTGATCAGCAGGACCGGCGCAGGTCCGGGGCGCAAGATGAAGGTGCCTCGCGGCGCGGCTGCCTCCAGCGCGCCGCCCGCCCGCACCCGGGTATGCAGGAACTGGCTGCCGGCGCCGTGCTGCTCCCGCTTGACGCTGATCCGGTACTCATCGGCGCCCGGCGCTCCCGACAGCGAATAGCTGCGCAGCAGCGGCCGCCGGCCGGGGTCCGGGCGCAGCCGCGGGGTCAGGAACTGCCCGGGCAGGGCGGCTGGCACGCTCCCTCCCCCGGGCGCGGCCAGGTGGAAGGAGGTCACCGTGCCGCTCTCCGGGCCGGTCGCGATCACAGCGAGCGGGCGGAACCCGGGCCACGCCGGCGGCGGGCTCGCCTCGGTCAGGCCCGCGTTGCCGGCGGGTTCGGCAGGCTGGTCCAGTATCTCCTGGAACGACGCCTTCCAGCCGCGGCTGAGCGCCGGGATCCGCAGCGCGCGCAGCACCTGCTGGCGGGGATGCCCGGGCAGGTACAACAGGGCGTCGATCTCCGCGACCGTCATGCCCTCCGGGCCGGAGGCGAGCTTGATGATCTCCTGGCCGGCCCGGACCGCGCCCTCGGCCAGCACCCGGAGATAGAACCCGGGCCGATGATGGGAAACCAGCAGCGCCGGCATGCGAGGATCATCCAGCCGGATGCCCACCCGGAAGCAGGTGACCCGCGGCTGAGTTACCTCGAAAACCGCGCCGCCGATCCGGTAGCGGTCGCCGATGCACACCTGGTCGTCGGCTAGGCCCTGCACGGTGAAGTTCTCCCCGAACTGCCCGTAGCCGAAGTCGCCGCGGTTCAGGTGGTCCTGCCAGTACCGGTAGGACTCGATCTGGTAGACGAACACCGCCCGCTGCTCACCGCCGTGCCCGGCCAGATCCCCCTGCCCGTCACCGTCGATATTGAGCCGCCGCACCATCCGCGGCCCGTCGACCGGCTGCTTCCACACCGCCGTGTGCACCGTCCTGCCGCGCCAGGTCACGTCCTGCGGCATCCCGACATTGACCGACAGCAGGTTGCCGGCCCGCTGCCCCGAAGTCATCACCGGCTCAGCTCCCCACTACAGACGGCCAGCCAGACCGACGCGGCGAGAGGCATTCCCCCGCCCTGCCCCGGGTTACATTCCCCGGTCACCCGGCACGCAGACCAGATCCCCGCCCTGCTCGCTGCCCAGGGGCCGGCCGAAGCCAGGACCCGCACACCGGCCGGCGGCTAGCGGATCGCCGCCGGGGAAGGTGTTGGAAGCCGGTGCCGCAGTCGCAGGGGTTCGTTCTCTGGCCGGGCCGGCGGGGACGTTGCTTCAAACAGCAGCACCGCGACATCGTCATCGAGCTTGCGCCCGGTATGTGCCAGGAGGCGGTCGAGCAGCTCGTCGGCGGCCGCCTCCAGATCGGGCCGGCGCAGCGTGTCGAGGCAGTCTTCCAGCCGGAAGTACCGGCCCGCCCGGTCGCGTGCCTCGAGCAGGCCGTCGGTGTAGAAAACCAGCCTGTCGCCCACGCCCACCGAGAACGTGGATGGCCGGATCTCGGGGTGCAGGCCCAGCGGTGTCGCGTACGCGGCGGGGGTCAGTGCCTGCAGGGCCCCGTCCGCCGCCAGCCGCAACGGCGGCGGGTGCCCGCAGACGACTAGCTCAAGCCAGCCGCGCGGGTCGAACTCGGCGAACAAGGCAGTCACGAAGTCCTCGTCTCCTGCTGCCCGCGCGACTGACCGGTCCACCACCCGGGCGATCTCTGGCAACGACAGACCTGGCTGGGCGCAGGCGTCGCGGAAGCTGGTCATCGCGACACTGGCCAGGCGCACCGCCGGGAGCCCCTTGCCGCGCGTGTCTCCGATAAGCCAGCGCGGGCGGCCTCCCTCCGGGACGACCTCGAGCAGGTCCCCGCCCACCCGCGCCTCCGCCGCGGCCGAGACGTAGTGCGAGGCGAGCCGTCCCGCGGCGATGGTGGGCGGGACCTCGCGCAGCAGCGCGCTCTGTGCCACCCGGGCCACGGCGCGGACCTGGCTGAGCCGGCGCTGCGCCGCGGTGCGCAGCGCAGAGTTGGCGACGGCGAACGCGCCCAGCAGCACGCACACGCTCAGGTGCGACACGACGCCGCCCGGCCGACCCGGCTGGTCCATGACAAGCCAGAGGCCCAGCAGTATCGCCCAGCCCGCCAGCATGGCGGTGATCCGCGGACGCACCACCAAGGAGGCCAGCAGGGGACCGACAGCTAGCCACGCGACCGGGATGAGACCGCTGCCCGCGCTTTCCAGTGCCACTGCCACCGCCGTCATGGCCAGGGATAGCAGAAGCGCGAACACCGGTTTAGCGGGGAAGCTCGTGGGCTGGGCGGATCCCGACACATCCAGCGGAATGCCGCCGCCAGAATGCACAAGAGATAGGTTCAGGCGCCGCCACCTCGTGAGGAGCGGCCGCCGCGGGCCTGATGCCGGACCGTGTCCGCCTTCCCCGCGTCGCCTTTGCGGCGGCCCAAGCCAGCGCTGCCTGCGGATGACCCCAGCCGACGGCGGCAGCCCGGAGGCGTGCCACCACCGCGAGACCCGGGCCGGGCTCACCGGTGTACCGCCGCAGACTCGGGCGAGGTACCGAGCTTTCCCCCCTCGCGAGCAGGCCACCGGACCGGAGCCTGCATCGTCGTCAGCCGGCATTTCCATGATGCCCAGCCACGCCGCCGGCTGCTCTCATTCGTACTCGAGCAGTGCACACGCCGCCGTCTGCCGGTTGTTCCCCCCTTGCCTGCACGCTGTCCACATGCACGCGACGCCGCTTCCGAGATGAATTCTGTGCTTGCACTCACGAAGCTGCCTCTCATCTGGCTTGCATCTTCGGCTCTGGCCGCGTACTGACCAACAACGATGCAGGTCAAGCCCGAGCAGCAGCTGGGCACAAGCTCAGAGCAACCTCACAGAGATCAGAGGTCACTCAGCGCAAGCTGAGTTGGTGCGGGTGCCGCAGCGGCGGCCAGGTCCGGTGGCTGGCGGTTCTCGGTGCGGTCAGCTGGCGAACAGCACAGTCCTGGACCGCTGTACTGACAGAAAGCCAGTCCCTGACACTGACGAGATGCATCTCATCTCATTTTCGTAATTGTCCGGCTAGTCGTCGCCGGGTCTCCTGCAGGCCCTCGCACGGACTCCGGACGGACTGGGGGTTTTCCCCGATTCGAGTCCTGGCCGGGTCTTCGTAGCCTGCTGGGAACGCCGGCCTGTGGCTGGACCGACGGCCGCGTTCGCGGCGGATAGCCGGAACCGGGAGGCAAGAAGCATGAACAACGTAGCTCTGGACGCGAGGCTTGCCATGACCCAGCTGAACCTGAACGACGCATGGTGCGAGGCGCTGTTTGCCTCCGGGCTGCAGCGAGCGGAGTGCCCGACCGCCGAAGCCGCGGCCGACGTGATCAGCCGCGCGGTGCGGCAGTTCGGTATCCGCGGCTGCGCCAGCCGGATGACACAAGAGTTCGGTGACCACCCCCAGGCGGCCGCCGAGCGGATGCGCTGGGCCCGGCTGGTCGTCGCCGAGATAACCGCACGGCCGCGGCCGAGCCCCGGGCCGCATGGCCAGTATCCCGCTCCGGTGCGGCTGGCCGCCCGGCGCCCGGGCTTGTCCGGCCCCGCAGTGAGCGCCGCGGCCGCCGCCGGACGTCCGGGCGGGCCGGACACCTGCGCGAACGGAGCCCAGTCCGCGACGCGATCAGCTGCGGCTGGCTGAGGCCGCAATGCGACATCGGAATCGGCCGCGCCGCAGGGAAATGTGCCTGCTCGTCCTGCTCCCCCGTGGCAGGACGGCCAGGTCACCGCGCGACCTGCCCGTCCTGCTCCCCCGTGGCAGGACGGGCAGGTCGCCTCGTTGAAGCCATTCCTGCAAGTTCGTCCGGCCATCAGGCCCGGAGCAGCCGCGACCTAAGGGCGCGGGCCTGTCGCTGAGTACGCACCTGCCGAAGACTTCAGGCATTGACCGGGCGGAGGCGCGCGAGCTGGGTTCGCGAGGTAATGCCGAGCTTCCTGAACACGTTGGCGAGGTGGTGTTCCACAGTGCTGGGGCTGATGAACAGCTGCACGGCGATTTCGTTGTTCGAGGCGCCCGCGGCGGCGAGGTCGGCGACCCCGGCTTCGCGCGGGGTCAGGTCGAAAGCCGTATCCGGGGTACGTGCCCGTGCCCGCTCGCCGGTCGCGCGTAGTTCGGTGCCTGCTTGCCCGGCGAAGCTGTCGGCGCCCATCGCCGTGAACATGTCCCATGCGGTGCGAAGCTGGCGGCGCGCGTCCCGCCGGCGCCTGGCCCGCCGGAGCCACTGACCGAACTGCAGGTGGGTGCGTGCCAGATCGACCGTGGCCCGGCTTTGCTTCAGCTGGCTGACGGCTTCCTGGTAGTGGTCCTCGGCGTGCTCGCCCTGGTCGATCAGCGCTGCGCAGCGTGCGCGCAGCCCGAGCGCCCAGGGCGTGCGCGCGGCAAGTGCCCGCTCGGACAAGGTTTCGAACGCCGAACCGGCCACGTCGCGGTGGCCGGCCCGCGCCGCGGCCTCGACCAGTTCCGGCAAGGTGGCTTCGGCCATGAACACCGGGTCGTCCTCAATGACCATGAGCGCCGCAGCCTCCGCGGCATCGCAGTCCCCGGCGCACAGATCCGCGACCGCGACGACGTACTGGCCGATATCAGCACTCCCGCGCTGACCCCGTGCGGTCCACTCGCGGATCTGAGCGACGCCGGCGGCGCGCGCGGCGGCGGTGCGGCCGCGGTAGGCGAGCACGATCCCCTCGCCCGGGTTGCCGATGCCGAGCATTCTTGGCCTGCCGCTCACGGTGAGGAGCTCGCGCATCTCGGCACAGAACGTATCGACGTCCTGGAAGCGGCCGGCGAGGGCGGCAGAAAGCGCCTGGAGAGCCAGCGCGGCGGGAAGCTGGGCCAGCGCTCCGAGTTTGCGCGCGCAGTGCACCCAGCGGTGTGAGATGTCGATGACGGCCTGGTCGTCCCACAGGCTCACGGCGGCGGCGACACCGAGCCCGAACCACCGCAATCCCGTCTTCGGATCGAGGTCGTCGGCTCGCAGCGCGGCGACCGCGGCGCGCAACGGTGCGACGGCCTCGGGATAGCCGGCCGTGAACCTGGCCCGGTATCCCTCAAGGAGCAGGTCGCTGACGTCCGGCTGAGATCCGGAAACAGGGGGGAACGACCGCGCCGCGCTCATGATCTTCCGTGTCTGGACGGGCCCGGCTACGACGGCTGCCCGAGTCGCTTCCAGGAGCGTGTCCCGTGCTGCCCTGTCGTCAGCTGCGAGTGCCCGGGAAGCCTGTTCCAGGACATCGGCCGCCGCGGCGGCGTCGCCGCACGCGAACAGGATCTCGCCGTTCAGCCGCTTCGCCAGGCCTCGCTGGCGGTCATCGGTCAGCCGGGGCAGGGCGCCGGAGACGAGGTCGCGGGCGATGTCCGGCTGGCCGCTTATAAGCTCGGCCTCGGCAAGCTCGACTTCGCGCTGCGCACGGCGCCCGTCGTCGGGCGTCAGGTCAACCGCGCGGCGCAGCAGCGCGGCCCGGGCGGCGTAGCCGCCGCGGGCGCTCTTGCGTTCCGCAGCCTTTTCGAGATCAGCGGCGATGTCCTCATCTGGGGCGACCGCGGCGGCCGCGCGATGCCACGCCCGCCGGCTTCTCCCGGCGGCGGAGTCTGAGTCGCTTGCCTCGGCCAGCGCCAGATGCGCCGCCCGCCGCTGAGCATCTATGGCACCGTGATAACCCGCTGACCGGATCAGCGGGTGCCTGAACCAGACGGAGCTGCCGGAAAGCTCAACCAGGCCGGCCGCCTCCGCGGCCGCCGCTGCGGCGTCGGCGTCGATGCCTGCCAGTCTGGCCGCACGCCACAGGCCGCCTCGCTCGCCTGAGATATCAGCAGCGGCGAGCAGCAGGAATGCCTGCGTATCCGCCGGCAGATCACTGACCTGCCGCAGGAACCGCTGCCTGAGCCGCTGGCTGACCGGTATCGGCGCGGGCAGGGAAGCACGGCCGGCCAGCTGGTCAGCGGTGAACTCAGAGCCGAGCTCCACCAGCGCGAGCGGGTTCCGCTGGGTATCTGCCAGGATGCGCCCGACCACCTGATCGCACAGGTGCGCGCCCACGACCCCGCGCAGCAGCTCGGCGGCTTCGGCATCCGGCAGCCCGCCGACCGCCACGGCCGGCAGTCCCTCGAACAGCTGCAGTGTCGCCGGCTCGGGCTGGGTCGCCGGCTCGCCCATAGTCACAATCATGCCGACTCGGTCGGCGTAAAGACGACGGGCCGCGAACGCGAGCACCTGCGCAGACTCGACATCGAGCCACTGCGCATCGTCGACCACACACAGCACCGGCTGGTCCTCAGCCGCAAGTGACAGCACCATGAGCGCGGCTAGCCCGACCAGGAACCGGCTTGGCGGCGGGCCCTCCTCCAGGCCGAACGCCACCCGCAGCGCGTGCCGCCGTGGCGGCCCCAGATCCGCGATCCGCGGCAGGAACGGGACCAGCAACTGGTGCAGCGCCCCGAAATCCAGGCTGATCTCCGCCTCCACCCCCGCCGCACCGGAAACCTGCAGGTCAGGCGCTGAGTCGATCGCGTATTCGAGCAGCGCTGTCTTCCCGACCCCCGGCCCGCCGCGCAGCACCAGGGTGCCGCTGAAGCCGTCGCGCACAGAACCCAGCACCTGGTCGATCGCCGCTTTCTCCGCCCGGCGATCAAGCAGAACCAGCTCGGCCTGCCGCCCGCCAGGTCCGGCCGGCTCGGGCCGCCACAGGGCCGGATGGTCAAACCGGTCTGGGATACGACGGTCGCCGCCGCTGTCGGCCATCGCTACCATCTCCACCAGTCATCAGGCAACGGCTGCGGTCGGAGCGGTCTGCTGACCTGCCCGTCCACTAGCGTTCCCAGCCCGCGCGGCTGGACACAAGAACACCGGCCCGGACCTATCCAGCCATAGACCGCAGCAGCCGACCCGGGTCGGCGGACCGCGGAGCCGACTGTGGATTCCCGCCGAGCTGCAGTGGCACCCGAAGGTAACTGGCCTGGCTCATCCGGAGCCTCGTTCCGCCACATGATTGAGCCCCGCTGCCCGGGTGTCCGCGTCAGAAGAATCGGCCGGCAGCGATTCGTGCGCAGGGCCGGAATGACATCGGCATCGGCGGCCGTTGTAGGTGGGGCCACGACGGATGGCTGCCGCCAGGCGGGACAGAGCGTGCCAGGCCAGGGTGCACCGCACGGCGCGGGCCGCGGCACCCCCGAGGCCAGCCCGTCAGGGCGGACCGCGCCCGGCGGAAACGACCGAGAGGATCTTCATGGGCACCGGCCTGCCAGCGCCCGCCGGGCGGCGGATCGCGCTGATCGCGCACGACAACAAGAAGCAGGACATGCTCGAGTGGGCTGAGTACAACCTGAGCCTGCTGGCTGGGCATGAGCTGTTCGCCACGGCGACCACGGGCCGGCTCGTGCACGAGCAGCTCGGGCTCCCAGTCACCTGCTTCCGCAGCGGCCCGTTCGGCGGCGACCAGCAGATCGGCTCCCGCATCGCTGAAGGCGAGATCGATCTGCTCGTGTTCTTCTGGGATCCGCTAGAGCCCCACCCCCACGACCCCGACGTCAAGGCACTGCTGCGGGTCGCGGTGGTCTGCAACATCCCCATCGCCTGCAACCGGGCCACCGCCGACTTCCTGATCTCATCACCCCTGATGGGCCGCATCCACCAGCAGTGGGACCCCGCAACAGACCTGGACCTACCCATCAGGCGCCCATCGGCGGTGACCCGGATCGCCTAGCCCCAGCGCGGCGACAAATGGCCGCAGGCAGCTGGCCTAGACCACGATGCTGGCGCCCTGGCTGTCCCATGCGGGGGCGGTTTCGTCGTCGAACCACACCCCACCCTCGGCGAGGTAACGGAAGTGCAGCATGCTGCCGACCGGGACGGTCACGGCGGCGCTACGGGTGCCGTTCGCCCGCCGCTGCAGTGGATGGGCGAATGGATTCCACTCATTGAAATCGCCCACCACGGACACGGCCCCGCTAGGCTCATCGGCTGGCAATGCGAAGGTGACACGAACGGTGCCGTTACGTCCGGGCTTGGTTGTCTTGATCAACTGCTCTCTCCACTCCGGCTCTCAACCACCCTGATCAGGCCGATTATCCCTAACTTGCGCGCCTGGTCAGTGGAACAGGACCGGCGTGTCGTAGTCGGCGGCGATGTCCCGCCGGCCGGCAGCCTCAGGCCGGCGAATCTCAGGGTGCCGGGGATTCCTCCGGCGGCCACGTACGGCGTGCTTCGTCGATCGGGCTCATCAGGCCGACGTCGTTGCCATCGGAATCGGCCACGATCGCGTAGCGCGCACCCCAGAAGGCGTCGAAGGGCGGCTGCCGCCCCGCATATCCGGCGGAGGTCAGCCCCGCATAGCGCTCGTCGACAGCCTCCCGGGTCGGGAGCGAGAACCCGATGACGACGCCGACGGTCGCCGGATCGGTGCGCCAGGCCGCGTGCCAAAGGCGAGCCGACTCGGC